>Ga0182015_10002949_pt1 | contig 19705 bp, 18 predicted proteins | sample 712P3MmetaG_FD_120478 | JGI IMG/M metagenome (GOLD analysis project Ga0182015, IMG submission 120478) | Permafrost microbial communities from Stordalen Mire, Sweden - 712P3M metaG | ecosystem: Environmental > Terrestrial > Soil > Wetlands > Permafrost | place: Sweden: Stordalen | collected...
CGAGCCTGGGAGATTGGCCCCCCAGCTTTTCGCAACGTCGCCGGGAGCAAAAAACATCAGATGTGGATGCCAGCTCATGTCACGGTCGCTCAAGTACTGCCGCTTTGACATCATGTAGCACATCGCTCCCGGCTCCTGCGCGGGGAGTTTGTTCGTATCCAGAGCAGACGCAGTCGCCTCAACAATCTCGGTTTTGGATTTTCCTGCCAAAACCAGTTTGGTCTTTATCAGGAAGGTGGGCACAAAGGTCCTTGCGGCTGGAGAATTGAAGCAAATGGGGGCGCGCACTTTGGGATTCCAGAAGTCGGGCTCATCGGTGGCCGCGCCCCATGATCGTTCCACAATGCAGAGAAAGCCATTCGTGCCCTTCACTGCGGTGGTGTATCCCTTCGGTCCCAGTACCATCACTCCTGCTCCGTCTGAAATAGATGCGGGAGCAGCACTTCGAGCCAGCGCGATTTCAGAACTTCTGTCGGGTATCAGATATTGGTTAAGAGGAGACATTGCGGGATAGGAAGCTTTCCCGGCCTGCGCTTGTGCCGGGGCAGTTGCAACAGGCAGCACAACCTGCACGAGAAATACTGACGCAAAAAGACTGAGAGCCTTCTTCCGCATGGACCTTCCGGGAGTCGAATCACGCGCTTGATTCGGATCGTGCGCAAAACAGTATCACCTCATTGACCTGATATTGCAATTTTCGCCCATTTGACGCAAGGGGGCGCGTAAATGCTTGTCGAGACAGTCGTGAAAAAAGGGTCTGGGGCCTAATCTAAGTATGAAGGCAGGCGAGAGCGTCGTTTTTCTTGGCAGTCCTTTCTACTCCTCCGCATCAGAGGGAATATCAATCGGCAGCGTTGCAGTCTGTTTTGTGGTGGTGGTTGTCTTTGCTTTTGCCGCTCGTGAAGTGCCTGCGCTATAGTTCCCACGTTTTTCGACGTCGAAAGTCTTCATGAAAGACGGCACGCCATCATATCCCAGAAAAAGTTGACGCGAGTCATGCAATTCGATCTGCGCCGATCCGTTCGAATCTTTGACCAACCCATGAATTTTGACCGTCGTACCTTGCAACCCTTGTAGATCATTCAAAGCTTTCGTGTTCGGAGTGGCGACGAGGGCCGAGAATCCGCACTTCGCTCCGCTATCACAGAAGCTCAACAGCGCGAATCCGGGCCGGAGGTTATCCACGCGAATCACTTTTCCCTTCACGCATCGCGTCTCGCCTAGATGTTGCGCAGCCTCCGAAAACGGCAGGCACCCCGCAAATGAAAATGGCGAAATGACCAGAACAATAAGAATTGCGTGGACACTCTTGTCCGCGAGGTTTAAGTCAAAAGCCGCGGACAAGAGTGTCCGCGCCACACGAGCTAGTTTCGAAGCGAATAGCATGACGTTCTCCCGCTAAAGACGTGACGGGAGAATTTTAGGATGATTTATTTTCGGCAGGCGGAAGCTATCTACAAAATTACAAGAACTTCCCGAAATAGAAGGACGCTTTCGGGCCAGATTTTTTCAAATCCAGCCCTGAACACGCCAGAGGAGAACTTTAATTGAACGCTTTAACGGCCACGGCCTCATCATCTTTGACGTCAAAAACGGTATAAAGCTTGGTGATCTGTAGCAGGTCATGAACTTTCTTGGTGAGATTGAGCAGTTTGAGTTCGCCGCCCTGGTTGCGCACAGTAGTGAATGCGCTCACCAACTCGCCGATGCCGGAGCTGTCAATGTAGTTAACGTCGCCCAGATTGAGCAGAATCTTCTTCTGCCCCTTGGAAAGAAGTTCGCGCACCGCGTCACGAAGCGTGACACTGCCTTCGCCTAGCGTGATTCGTCCACTGCAATCTACTATGGTCACGCCGTCGACCTGCCGAACACTGGTCTTAAAATTCACTGGGAAGCCTCCTTGCCGCCCGCGGCTGGCCCGCGAACGTGTTTAACGAGTTTGATTTCGGTGCCTGTGTGGGATGGGCGAATTTCCACCTCATCCATGAACGAGCGGATTAAGAAAATTCCACGGCCGGAAGTTTTCAAAAGGTTGTCGGGAGAAAGCGGATCCGGAATTTTCTTCAAATCCAACCCTTTTCCCTGATCGCGAATGGTAATGACCAAATCGCTTTCGGTAGTTTCGAAATCCAAGCTGACTTTTTTGCCCGGATCATATGCGTTTCCATGCAGCACGGCGTTCACTACCACTTCGCGAACCGCCATGGAAATCTGCATCACCTCATCTTCCCCAAAGCCGCTCTCCGCCGCGATTCGGGTGGCCGTTTGCTCCGCGCTGTCGACGGTTTCAAGCGTGGAGTCGAGCGTATAAGAGACTCGCTGTTCGGTCATGGGAAGATTTTCCGCCGGCTATATTATGGCCGACGCATCCCGCCCGCAGCAAACCAAAGGCGTAATAGGGCCCGCATGGCGGATTCGGTAGTTTGCCTTGTCACTGTGAAAATGTCAACGCGCACCGTTCTTTTGGCATACCAGAGTAGAGATGTCCCCCTGGTTGGTCGTCCGTGCGTCGCTAATTTCAAGCACGCGCGACGTCGTGACGTTTCTTGGATTGCAATGGAGAGGAACGTAATCCCGCAGTCCAGGCTAGAGACTACCGCCTACCTGCGTGAATTCGGCCGGGCGGCCCGTCAGGCGCTCGATCCGTTTCGCGATTGGAGGATGGGTAGAAAACAAACTTCCAAAATTCATTCCGAGAAATGGCTGGATTATAAAAAGATGGGCTGTCGAAGGCGTGCCCAGCATGGGTACTCGCTTGGAGTACGCATCCAGTTTTGACAATGCACTCGCCAGCGCGTAGGGATTGCCCGTGAAATGTGCGCCGGTGGCATCGGCCTGATATTCGCGCGACCGCGATACGGCCAACTGAATGAGCATGGCTGCGATCGGGGCAAGGATAAGCATCAGCAGCCCGCCAAAACCCCCGCCTTCCCTGTCATCACGTCCGCCAAAGAAGAATCCGAGACGTGAACTGAAAGTGATAGCACCGGCGATGGTTGCGGCGATTGAGCTGATCAGGATGTCCCGATTGTTGACGTGGCCAAGTTCGTGAGCCAGCACTCCCTCAAGTTCCTCGTCATTAAGCAGACTCAGTATCCCCTGAGTCACCGCGACGGACGCGTGTGCAGGGTTGCGGCCGGTGGCGAATGCATTGGGAGAATCCGTGGGAATGACATAAATCTTCGGCATGGGAATGCCGATCTTCTGCGTCAGCCGCTCCACTACGCTATAAACCCGCGGAAGATCTTCGCGCGATACAGGCTGGGCGCGATATGTGGCCAATGCAATTTTATCGGAGTAAAAATAAGCGACGAAATTAGTTACTGCGGCAATTACCAGTGCCAGCAGCATCCCATTTTCCCCGCCAAAGGCGCGGCCGATCAACAGCAGCAACAATGTCATTGCCGTTAGCAAAAACGCGGTCTTAAATGTGTTTCCCATACAATGCTCAACCAGTTAGATGATCCGGAATGCCGGCGGATTCAGTGCGCAATTCAGGCGGGGGATGTGCGTTTCAACGCGCGTTCCAGCGTTTGATCGAGGGCGGATTTAGCCTTCTCGTATTCCTGCTGCGAGATGCGTCCCTGTTTGTGGTCTAGTTCCAGTTGAAACAGTTCTTCTTTTAGTGCTTCCATCAACATCGCCGGCCGCCGCGAGGAATTGGCGTCCCGCTCCCGATCTTCGGTTTCTGCGCGGGAAGCAAAGTTAGGCATGGCCACGCTCTTGCTTCGTGTCGCAATGTATACCGCTCCCAACATCAATAACGCAGCGAAACCAGCCAGCAGATACCAGCGATATTTCTGCAAAGGGTCAGGAGCGTCGATTGGTGGCCCCAATCCTCCGCCTGGACGGCTACCCGCGACCGCAGTTTCCGCCGCCGTAGGTGCTCCCTGGCCTTCCTGTGAGGAATTATCCTCTTGAAGCATTGCGCTACCGGCAATCTCAAACGCCAGTTTCTCTCCCGGGTGCGCTTTGCTCGCGACCTCCGCGATTGCGCCGGGTGGGCTTGGCGGTTGCTTGTCCTCGTAAATTCCCGGCTGCGCCGGTGAGAATTGAATCGCTTGCGGCATGATGACCACAAAATGGTCTAGCGGATAAATAAGCTTCGGATCTATGGTCGCATTCCCGCGGTAAGGGAGGTGGTAGGAAACCTGAAACTCCGTTTGCCCCGGACGCAACGGGAAAGAAAAAGCAAAACGCCCCTTCTCGCCTTGTTCCGCCGGTGTTGAATCGACCCACTGTCCGCCCGCAGTCTGCGCCTGCGCCGAATCGATCTCCGCGCCTTCCGGCAGATAAAATTCAAAGTTCTGGTCGTTCATCTGCGTGCGCGGCGGCTTTGAAGAATTGCTTACAGCAAATATGCGGCTCACACCTAGTTGGCCGCGTTGCGCCTGCAAGTACATCAGGTCGGCGACAGCGTTGACGCCCGCGACTTTCTTGGCCACATCATAAACCTGCACCGCGGCGGAATTTGTGCCAGGAGGCACCATCTGGTGATACGTCACATCCTGGTGAATCACGCGCACCAGATGCGGCTGACCGTCATCCTCGACGGAGAGACTAAATTTCCCGGAAGCATCGGTTTTGGTGCGCCCGGCTTCCTCCATAGTCTGAGCAAGCTTTATTAATATGACCTGGTCGCCCGCCGAAGGTCGATTAGTGGTCCCATTCGTGACCGTTCCCGTGAGTGTGCCGGCCACGGCGGCCGGGCACAGCAGGAATAGTAAACAGACCGGAAGAAGCAAGACCCTGGCTTTTAGCGGCTCGAGCATTTCGCAAAGCTTCAAATCCTGCTGCCTTTTTTTGAACTAAGGGGCAGGCGTGAAGTTCTTTCGCCTGCTTCCATGCGCGAAATTTCCGAGAGAAGGGCCGCCGCCTCGTCTTCCAGAGAGTTCTTCATGCTCTGATAATCTGCCTCAGGAAATTTTCCAGCCTTAAATTCGAAATTCAGATCACGCAAGTTTTCGTAGACCACTTCCTTGCGCTCGCGCAGATAGGCGGCTTTGGTCTTCTCCGGGCCTAACTGCAAAGTTCCGGGCAGATAAAACACGTAGATCAGTACCGCCGCAGTCACTAGCGCACAGGTAAGAATAATCATGGTTATAGCTCTCCAGTTTCTTTCCTGGCCTGTTCGCGGAAGTTTCGCAGCTCGGAACCATAAATAGGCGGCACAGTTCCCGCCGACGCAAGCAGGGGCCGCTTTCTCCATGCGCGCACAATCATTACTACGCCACCAATTCCCAGCACCAATGCCAGGTAAGGCATGATCCACGCGACCCGATTGAAGCCTTTCGTGGTCGGAGCCGCAATAACAGTGGTCCCATATTTCTGTACGAATGATTGCAGCGCCAGATCGTCATTACCGCGATCCACGGCGGCGATCAATTCATCCCTCATTCGCGAGGAATAAGCGCAGCCCACGTGGTTACATTCCAGGAGAATTTGATTGCATGAGCAGACGCACATCATGCGGTGCCCGAGGTCGTTCACTCGCGCCGCCTCGTCGCCAGCACCTAGGCAAAGAATGAGTAATAGGGACAGCGAGAACAGTTGGAAAACGACTCTGGACGGGTGAGGACGGCCGTCGCGACGGGCCCGTGGCGGAGCAACGGGCGTCCCCGCCCGTCCTTCCGGAACATGCCTTACAACCGTGTGATCTGAGACACTCAATCCCCAGCTCCAGCTCGCGCAGGTTCCATCCGCACCGGAACCGGCACCCGCACCGGTGCCGCATTCGGGATCAGCGCAACCACTGTGCCCACGATCATCACCCACACTCCAATCCATATCCACATCACCAGCGGGTTCAGGTGGGCCTTGATGATCGGCCGTCCGTTGTCCGGATTCTGGCCCTCGTAAACGACATATAAATCCTCCTGAAGGGTCGACCGGTTGGCCACAATGGTCGAGTTCTGCTCGCTGGCCTTGAAAAATCTTCGCTCCGGGTACAAAGTGTCGATTTGCTTCCCGCCCTTGAACACCTGAATAATCGCCCATTCGCTCCCATAATTCGGCTTATCTTCCTGAGTGAAAGATTGGCAGACCAATGTGTAAGGACCGATAGTCATTTTGTCGCCAAAACTCATCTCTTTTTCTTTGTCCTGATTAAAGGCCGAGCCGGCGAAGCCGATCATTATTACGATTACGCCGAAGTGGACGATGTATCCGCCATACCGGCGCGTATTTCTGTGAGCGAGGTGAACCATGGAAGCCAGCAAGTTCTGGCCGGTGTGGCGGCTGATGACGCGTCCTCCGCGAATGAATTCCGAGATGACCGTCAAGCCCACCAGCACCGACAGCATGATGGTCATCAGTGCGTAAACATAAGAAACGTCCTGCCACGGCTTCATTCCGAAAGCAATCGCCAGGATGCCGGTCGTCAGAGCACCCAGCGCCGGCCAGCGGAAATTACGCTTCAGACTTTCGAGAGATGTCTTTCTCCACGCGAGGAGTGGCCCCAGCGCAGTGAGAAGAAGAAGGCATAACGCGACCGGGATGTTTACGCGATTAAAAAATGGCGGACCTACTGTGACCTTCGTTCCATTCACCAGCTCAGAAAGCTTGGGGAACAGCGTGCCCCATAAAACCGTGAAGCAAGCCACCAATAAAAGAAGGTTGTTGAACAGGAAACTGGACTCGCGCGAAACCAGCGATTCCAGCTTATGTTCGCTGCGCAAATGCGAACGATTCTTAACGTAAAAGAATAGGCACACCACAAAAATGATTGCCAGGAATATGACGAACCAATCTCCGATCGAAGATTGGGCGAAAGCATGAACGGAGCTCACCAATCCGCTTCTCGTCAAAAGCGTGCCGAAAATCGACAGCATGAACGTGATGAAGATTAACCATATGTTCCATGTTTTCAGCATCCCACGTTTTTCCTGCATCATCACCGAATGTAAAAATGCCGTTCCCGTGAGCCACGGCATCAAAGATGCATTTTCGACCGGGTCCCATCCCCAATATCCGCCCCATCCCAGCACCGAATACGCCCAATGCGCGCCCAGAAATATCCCGCAGGTTAAAAACGCCCACGTAACCATGGTCCATCGCCGCGTGATGTGAATCCACTTCTCTCCGGGATACCGCATAATCAGCGCGCCCAGAGCGAACGCAAAAGGCACAGTAAACCCCACATATCCCAGATAGAGCATGGGAGGGTGAATCACCATCTCCGGATATTGCAGCAGCGGATTCAATCCCGCGCCGTCGGCTGGCACCGTGCCGGTGATAATTCCAAAAGGATTCGCCGCGAAGTTCATCAGCAGCAAAAAAAAGACCTGAACCGCAGCGATAATCACCGACGCATGTGCGAACAACCGGCTGTCCGTCTTATGCCGCAGCCGCAAAACCAAACCATAGGCCGACAGAAGCAGAGACCAGAACAGGAGCGATCCCTCTTGTCCCGACCAAAGCGTAGCGAATTTGTAAGGAGCAGGGAGATCGCGATTGCTATGGTGGAAAATGTAGGCGATAGAAAAATCATTCTCAAATGCGGCCGTAACTAACAAGGTTGCAGCTAGAGCGACCACCGCAAAGGTCGCGATGCCCGCCCGCCTGGCGGTTTCCCCGAGGCGTTCCGAGCCCGCGCCTTTCATGGCGAGGGATAAAGCGCCCGCAAAAAAGCTATACCCACTGAGGGCTAATGCGAGAAGAAGTGCAAAGCTACCGATTTGCGACATGGGGAGACCGTAAGCATTTTTTCAGAAACGGCGCAGCAAGGCAACCGTAGACGCAGTGAGTATGCCACAAACTGCCTCAACGCAGTCGTCGAGCGCGGAATAGAGACCCGCGTCTAATCGCAAAACGTAAACTCAGGCGCTCTGTTGCCGGCTTTTAACACGGCCTGCCACTTCGCGTTCGGCTTGAAACCAGTCTTCCTGATCGAATCCGGAAGTGTATCCTCGCTCTTCGTATAATTCGTAGGCTCGCTGCCGGACCTTCGATTCTACGTCCGGTGCGGACGGATTCCCCGAAATCGTACTCATCGTCGATGGGGACTTTTTTATCTGCGGCACCGGAGTGGCTTCGGGCATGGTAATTACTTGTTTGTCGATGGGTGCGCTCGGACGGGGGGATTTTGCTCTTGCCATTTTCAATCGCTCCTTAGGAAATGCCAGGTCCATTACTGAACGCCGGAGGGTGAATTGGAACATCAGCGGTAGCCGACGCAATATGAATACAGGGGCTGCGGAATGATGTACTAATCATAAACCGAATCGAAGGTAGATCGCATCGCAAAATGATAAAAAAGTTTTGCTGGAACGCATCTGTTTTTTGGTGCATCGCACCACAACTATGGCCAATCATGTCTGGACCTCGGAAATCAATTGGGAATCTTAGTTTTGATTAATGATCGGAAAGCCTTCGCCGCACTCCTCCTTTTCTGGTGGCTTCCAATCTGCATGGCGCAGAAATCCGAAACGCCGGATTCGTGCCAAGAGAATCCAGCGGCTAACGAAGAGTGTAATCCGCAACAAAAAGCGTTGGGCACTGTGCGGGAATCGGTCGCAGTGACCGGCACTTTTACGCCCCTCCCTGTGGACGAAATAGACCGCTCGGTGTCGGTTATCGACACCCGCCAGGATCCGGCCTTATACAACCACTGGACGGACTATCTCCAACTCGATTCGTCAATCGATTTGCAGCAGCGCGGTCCTGACGGGATCCAGGCCGATTTAACGATTCGCGGTTCCACCTTCGAGCAGACATTGGTATTGCTCAACGGATTGCGCATGAACGACGTGCAGACCAGCCATCACGATCTGGATCTGCCAATTCCCACCGACTCGATCGAACGAATCGAGGTGCTCCGCGGCGCTGGGTCGACGTTTTACGGATCCGATGCGGTCGGGGGCACAATCAACTTCATCACCGCGCCTCCTGCATATTCGGAATTTCGCCTCGGGTCTGCGGTGGGAAATTTCGGTATCAACGAGGAATCTGGATCGGCTGTGTTGGTAAAAGAAAAACTTGATGAGCAACTCAGTATTGCGCGAGATTTTTCCAGCGGATTTATCCCCGACCGCGACTATCGCAGCCTTACCCTATTTTCGAACAGCGGCCTTCAAACTCAACTCGGTCACACGCTGGTCATGCTCGGCTATGGAGACAAGCCTTTTGGTGCCGACCAGTTCTATGGCAACTATCCTTCCTGGGAACGAACTAAATCGTGGTTCGCAGGCTTAAAGCAGGATCTTGGCGCCAACACTGAATTTGATTTCGCCTACCGCCGCCATACCGACGAGTTCGTGCTCGTTCGCGACGACCCCTCGCTATATGAAAACAATCATATTGATAAAAGCTGGCAGGCAGCCCTTCGCCGAAGGGAATCGCTGGGATTGAACTCCAGCATATTTTTTGGAGGCGAGGGATTTCACGAATCCATCGTCAGTAACAATCTGGGCGATCACGCACGCAGCCATGGCGCGCTGTACGTTGATTATGATATGCGCGCTTTCAATCGCCTCTCATTTTCGGTGGGCGCGCGCGAAGAAATTTTTGATTCAGGCCAAAGTGAATTCTCTCCCAGCCTGGCAGCCGGTTATTGGATACGTTCGGGATGGAAGTTGAAAGGCACCGCCAGTCGTGCATTTCGACTACCCACTTACACCGATCTCTACTACAGCGACCCGGCTAATTTGGGAAATCCAAATCTGAAACCGGAAACGGCCTGGAGTTATGAAGGCGGATTGGTTTGGGATCGTGGGGGACGTTACAAAGCCGAAGCCACAGTTTTCGAACGCCGCGACAGCAACGATATCGACTACGTTAGAAGCGCATCGAGCAATGGTCCTTATCAGGCGACAAATATCGCAAGCGTGGATTTTACCGGAGTCGAAGCTTCTTTTGGAATGCGTCTGCCCCGGCAGCAACAAATCGCTATCTCCTATACCGGTTTGTATGGCGCGCAGAAATCGTTGAATGGTTTGGAATCCCGCTACGTTTTCAATTATCCGGTGGCCGATGCCGTGATCGCCTGGCAGGGTACCTTGCCGGGGAAAATTATTGCCAGGAGCCGGATAGGAATCGTCAGCCGTTATTCGCAGAGCCCTTATGCAGTTTGGGACACCGCCGTGGGCCGGGAATTTCAGCACCTGTCAGCGCATCTCGACTTCTCAAATTTAACCGATATTCAGTATGAAGAGATTCAAGGAGTCGTCATGCCAGGGCGAAGCGTGGTCTTCGGCATGGATTTATTTCTGCGAAAGAAAGGGCGCTGATTGGCGCTCAATGGAAATCGTGGGAACTGGTTTGTGCCCGAGTGATGTCGAGCGCGGCTACATGCGCGGCCTTCACGGAAATGACGTTATCCTGATTTTGCAAAATCCCCTCAATCATCAGAAATTGTTCAGAAGTTATCAATAGCCGCTTCTTCTGGAAAAGTTGCGGATTGATAATCGCATTCGCGACTCCGGTTTCATCTTCCAGACTTAAAAACACAAACCCCTTCGCCGTGCCGGGACGCTGCCGGGCAATCACGCAACCTCCGATTCGTAGATATTTGCCATTGGGAATGCTTCTAAGTTCGATGGCTTTGTGAATCCGTAATCTCTGCATTTCGGCGCGGTGATATTGCATGGGATGGGGTCCTACCGTCATGCCAGTCCCGCGAAAATCGGAAACCAAACGCTCTTCTGCATTCATGGCACGTAGCGGCGATTTTGTATCTGGTTCGGAAAGCTCATCGAGCAGCGGCCCCGAATGGCGCACGGCACGCTCTACTTGCCAGAGAGCGTCACGGCGGTGCAGTTTCTTACTTGCTCGATTGTCACCGCAACACCTCATTTGATCGTCATCCTGAGGAACTTTAGCCCCGAAGGACCTATGCAGTTCGCCTCCGGCAGCTGAATTCATAGGTCCTTCGCTGTGCTCAGGATGACAATTATGAGGGTGAATTAAATTCAGGGCTCCGATCTCCGCCAAAGTATTCAGCTCATCTTTTCTTAATTCCGGCACGCGATGAATTAAATTCCGAATCGATGTAAACGGCGCGATGCTTCGTTGTCTCACCAGAGCCTGGGCCGCATCTTCGCGCAATCCGCGGACGTAACGCAATCCCACACGGACAGAGGGCTTCTCCGAATCCGCAATTTGATCTTTACCAACGACCAACGACTGACGACCTACGACTGGCCCTAAAGTGCAGAACCAATCCGACTTCGTTACATCAATCGGCAATACTTTCAGACCGTGCCGCTGCGCATCTTTCACGATGGTTGCGGGACGGTAAAAGCCCATCGGCTGATTGTTGAGCAACGCCGCCGTGAATGCCGCGAGATAATGACATTTCAAATATGCGCTGGCGTAAGCGATCAACGCAAAACTCGCGGCGTGGGATTCAGGAAATCCGTACAAGGCAAAAGACGTGATGAATAAAACAATCTGCTCCTGCGCTTCCTGCGAGATTCCGTTTCGCTTCATGCCCGCGCGGAGTTTCTCTTCGATCTCCAGCATCCGCATGCGGGATCGCTTGAATCCCATGGCGCGACGCAGTTCTTCGGCTTCGCCGCCGGTAAAGTTGGCGGCAATCATCGCCATTCGCAACAACTGCTCTTGAAACAGCGGAACGCCCAAAGTGCGCTCCAACACGGGCTCTAAAGATGGATGCGGATAAACGACACTCTCTCGCCCCTGTCGCCGCTGTAAATAAGGATTTACCATCTGGCCAACAATCGGCCCGGGACGGATGATCGCGACCTGCACCACGATGTCGTAAAACGTTTTCGGTTGGAGACGCGGCAGACAGGCCATCTGCGCGCGGCTCTCGATTTGAAACATGCCGATCGTATCGGCCTTGCGCAGCGTGGAATAAACTTCGGGATCGTCTGGCGGAAGATGAGCGAGGTCTACTTTCTCTCCGTAATTGTCGCGGATGAGTTTCAGCGAATCTTCCAGCACCGCCATCATTCCCAGGCCAAGTAAATCAACTTTGATGATTCCTAAATCGTGGCAATCATCTTTGTCCCATTGAACAACAACTCGGCCGGGCATGGACGCCGGTTCCAGCGGCACCACCGAATCAAGCTGCCCCTGGCAGATCACCATGCCCCCGGAATGTTGTCCGAGATGCCGGGGCAAATCCTGCACCGCAACGCATAGCTCGAAATACTTTTTCAATCGCGGATGATTGAGATCGAGGCCGGCCTCGCGAAAGCGGTGATCGAAGGTGTCGTTTTCGTCGCGATACTCCCAGTTGGCGACCGCGGCAGAAACTTTGTCCAGAGTTTCGGGATCGAAACCGAGAGCCTTGCCCATTTCCCGCGATGCCATGCGGCTGCGATAAGTGATGACGTTGGCGGTCATCGCGGCGCCGCGTTCGCCATAGCGTTTATACAAATATTGAATCACACGCTCGCGCTGATCGCCGCTGGGAAGATCGAGATCAATGTCAGGCCACTCGCCGCGTTCTTCGGACAGAAAGCGCTCGAAGAGAAGATCCATGCCGACAGGGTCGACAGCCGTGATGCCCAGCGAATAGCAAGCTGCGCTGTTGGCTGCGGATCCACGGCCCTGGACGAGAATATTTTGTTCGCGGCAGAAACGGACTAAATCCCAGACGATAAGGAAGTATCCCGAGAGGTCGAGCTTCTCGATCAAAACCAACTCGCGCTCAACCTGGCGGCGTGCACGATTTTTCAACTCGGATGACGCGCGTCCGTATCTTTGCTGAAAGCCTTCGCGCGTGCGCTCCCGCAAGAACGACATCATGGTCTCGCCGTCAGGCACTGGATATTTCGGAAACTGATATCCCAGATCTTTCAGCGTGAATTCCAAGCGCGATGAGAGTTCCCCTGTATTCGCGATGGCTTCCGACAGATCGGCGAAAAGTTGCTTCATCTCTTGCGGAGATTTCAGATGACGCTCGGAATTTCGTGCCAGTAAACGCCCGGCAGTCGCGAGAGTGCAATGATTCCCAATCGCCGTGAACACATCGCAAAGTTCGCGTTCACGAGGCTGCGTATAACGAACGTCGTTTGTGGCTAAAAGCGGGAGCTTCAACGATCGGGCTAATTCAATTGAGAGGTGGTTACGGGCTTCCTGCTCGCGATGAAAATGACGTTGTAGTTCAACGTAGACATTTTTATGTCCGAAAATGTTGATCAGGTTATCGAGGCAATCATGACCGGCTTCCGCGCCACCCTCAGCAATGGTTGCTGCCAGCGGACCATCGCTTCCGCCCGTTAAGCAGATCATGCCTTCTGCATGTTCTTGGAGTTCATCCTGACGAACTGCGCCTTCGCTTTTTTTCGAACGCAATTTCATTCGCGTGAGCAAGCGGCAGAGGTTCTGATATCCAGTGCGGGACGATACGAGTAGAGGAAGACGAAAAGTTGGACCGGAAGATTTTAGGATTGAAGTATTAAATCTTTCGCAAGTAATTTCAGTTCCGACGTGCGCTTTGATCCCTGCTTTTTTTGCGGCCCCGTGAAAACGTGCAGACCCGTATATGCCATCGCGATCGAGCAGTGCCATGGCCGGCATTTGCATCCGGGAGCAAGCTGCCATCAGTTTTTCGGGCAGGGAAGAGCCTTCCAGGAAACTGAAAGCGGAACGAGAGTGGAGTTCGACATACATATGCAAGAGAATTATTTATTTGTCACGCCGAGCCAGTTTTATCGGCGAGGAATCTGCGTTCTCCAACGGACAGCAGATTCCTCGCGCGATGCCGCGCTTCGAAATGACAATTGTTAGAGATGGACCGCATAATCCTTTCGCAGACTTCTCCATTTAGTCGTACGTTCCCTCCACAAACCATTTTCCAGCGAGCAAATCTTTTACGAGGCAATACAGCGTGATGTCCGTTTTCCCTTGCACGGCGATGTCCCATTCATCTCTCGACCATGATTCTTTTTCCCACCAATCGCCTGAAGAACGCCAGGGGCCGGCCGACCACAAAACCTTTCCCTGAATTTCTTTGCTCTTATGACATGCAATGTAAGCGGGGATTCCATCGTGTAAAGTCATCGTGACCGGCACGGACGGACGAAACATTCGCAGCGCGGTTACTGCCCCATTGTTTTTGTAATTCGATTTATTTTCTGACGTCGTCGGCGTAAAGCGCGTCATGCGGAAACCTTCGGCTCGATATGTGTCCAGCAATTGCAATGATCCGATTTTGTCTTCGCCCACGATTCCCGCAATCCGCGCCAATGTAAGCTCAAGTTTCTCCGGCTCTGGCGACGGAGGCAGAAATAGACCCCCTTGCGCCGCCCGTGGCCGCACCGGTTCTGCCCGCAGATAAATTTTCAGGATGGGCGCTCCCGGCGGATGCGCCTTCAGATCAAGCTGAAGTAATTTCAGAAAAATCTTGGAATCCAAAAGAGGGACAGGTAAACGAAGCGTTCGTTCAAAAACGCGGGTTCTACTGACCTCGAATTGGACGGGCGAGGACGTCCGTCGCTCCACTATTGAATATTGTTCGTCGTGGCAACTGTTGTCTAATTCCAATTTCAATTGCAACTCCTGCGTCGCCAACGCACGAGCACTTAACCGCGCGCACAGTTGGTCCATCAAGCGTCCCAATAAAAATGCCAATGGCTCAAGCAATACCAGCGGATAATCCAATTCAATAGCTTCCTCAAAGACCAGAGGTTGGTCGATGGGAACCAGCGTGCGGAAGGTTTCTCCGCGCGCGAGTTTTTGTAAGTAAATTCCGTGTTGACCCAATCGCTCGCTCAAAGCCACATCCGGTAGGGCAGCCAATGCACGGAGATTACGCACACCCCAGCGATTCAGGGTTTCTAAAAGTTGCGAAAACTGTTCTGCGTTCGAACCGGGGAGCGACCAACTTCCAGCCGGATCAGGGGGTGATTTAAAGGGATTGGCGGCACGACTGAAAGTCGTGCCCTTCCCGGTTGCGTATTCTTCTCCTAACAGAACCTCTACCGGCAATCCTCCTAACTGCTCTGCTTCTTTTCCTTGTGGAATTAAAGTCACGCCGGAAAATCCTCGGGCCGCGATGACCGCTGTATCTGGGTTCACAGCAATGGCTACATTCGATTCCAATCCGAGATCTGAAGCCCGCCGCGCCAGGTCACGAGCGATTTTTGGCAGCGGACCAAAAAGCGGTTCCAGTCCAGCGAGGTCAACAACAATAGTGTCGCAACCCATATCTTCTATTCGCGGCGAGAAAGATTGCGCGCAATCCAGCAATGCCGCGTGGGCGGCATCCTCTTGCAACTGAGATCGGCATCGCAGCGCAAGACCATTGCAGGCTTCGACTTCTATTTTGCTCATTCCAATATCAATGCCGGCGCGCCGGGCATTTTCATTTTGAGCAAAAACTCTTTGCAGAGGAGGCTTGCCATCCAAAACAGCGATCGCCTGCGAACGCAATTCCGGCTCGGAACGCAGTATCGCTTCCACAGGAAAATCGGGGACGAAGGTGCAGGCGAAAAACATGGGGATTCAGGTGTCATGATCATGTGTGGTGCGAAGCTCTTGGCGCTTAGCTTGGCTTGGTGCTTCCTGGTTCAACCGTTGCGATATGCCTTTGCTGGTTGCATGGTGTTCGCGCCGGATCCTTCGAGACTGAAGTCTCTCAGGATGACGTCAACAACAACCCCAAGCTAAAAGCCAAGAGCTAATAGCCAAAAGCCGCACTATCCCGCCCGCACTGCCCTTGTTGCGAATCCCGTCACCGACTGCATAGGTTTACGTCCCATTCGTGAGCGGATCACTTCAATTTCGATCCGCTGCCCATCCCAAAGCAGGGAATGAGTCGGAACTGATGGCTGAGAGCTGATAGCTGACGGCTTTTTTCCCGATCCCTTTACGTTTAGCAGCAAAGAAGCGCAGGCCGGCGCACAAGCTACCGATGCAATCACGAACAGAACTGTCGGCGTATTTTCCACGGCGCGCCGAAAGCGAAACCATGAGGTCAGCGGAATGCGGCGGATAAGCTTCACCGCAACATCTCCCAGATCAATAATGACCAGCCCGAAGCCTCCGCTTTGCAAAAGCAAATCTGTAACTCTTAAAGCCTGCTCGACAGGACATTCCCGCCGGCGATTCGACGGGGCAGAAAATTTCTTCTGAGGCGAGCGGCCGCAGCGTACCCACAATAATTTTTCAAAATTTACTTCAGCCTCTTGAGCTGAGATGGGATCAAACGCATCGTTCACATCCACCAAAGCGCAGATTTCGTCTCGTTTGGTGCTGGCTGCGAGGGCTGCTAGAAGCATGCTGGTTCGTCCTGAGGATGCCGGGCCGTAAACCTCTGTAAGACCTCCGCGCGGAAGCCCTCCGGCCAGAAAATCCAGTTCCCGAATTCCGCTCGATACCATTTCCGGAGAGTGGACTTCGATTCGCGAGGCCGGAATAATCCCAGTTAATTTCGGGATATTATGGAAATGCTCTAAAGACGGCGGCTTCTTGAAAGTAACAGGCGAAGGAATATCATCTAAATCACTGCATGTAGAAGATAAAGCTGAAAAGTAAACCATGCGTTATCCAACTCTCAATTAAACTACTTTCGCTTTTTATTCGCCAACAAAAAGATATTGCTCCAGCGAAGATTATTTGTCAACCAGCGATTTAAATAATTCTTAAAACAAATCCCAGCCAGGGAATCACGAATTCCACGAACCTCTCAGATTAAATTTCATTTCTAACCCAGCCGTTAAAGCGCAACCCGATCTTCCCAACTGCATCGAAGCATCTTCATCAGCTTTGGGAGAAGCTAATGCCTCAATTCGCAAGACCACGCGGTTCGATTTTCGAATTGAATCGCCGCGCCATTCTGAAATCCGCTGGAGGAATTGCAATGTCGGTGCTAGGATCGTCAGTTTTTTCCGGCAGCATGCCGGGCGCATCTGCCCAGAACTCGCCCGCCAACCAGCCTACGCATTCGATACATAAAGGAATGGTCGGCTTCCAGCTTGCCCACGAGCAATTCCGAGTGCCCGAACTCGTCGAACTGGGTGTGGCCTGCGAAGAAGCCGGCTTCGATCTCTTGGCGTTCAGCGATCACTTCCAGCCCTGGCAGGCCAACGAGGCTCATGCAGGATTGGCCTGGGTCACGATGAGCGCCATTGGCCAGCGCACCAAGCGCATCTGGATGGGCACAACCGTTACCTGTCCGACGTTCCGCTACAATCCCGCAGTCGTCGCCGAGGCCTTCGCATCGCTAAGTTTGCTCACTCCCGGACGTATCTTCCTCGGCATCGGCTCGGGAGAAGCGTTGAATGAGCAGGCTGCAACGGGCGTGTGGCCGAAGTGGCCGGAGCGATCTGAGCGTCTGGTCGAGGCTGCCGAAATTATTCGCAAGATGTGGCAGGGACAACAGGTCGAGCACAGCGGCAAATATTACAACGTGAATGCGCGGCTGTATGATCCTCCGGCGAAACCGATTCCGCTCATGATGGCGGGCAACGGACCCAAAGCTATGCGCCGTGTGGGCCAATACGCCGACGGATTGATCACCGATCCGAAGACGTGGAAGCAACATAAATCCAAGTTCGAGAGCGGGGCGAAAGAGGCAGGAAAAGACGCGTCCAAGATGCCGGTTTTTATTGAACAATACGTGGTAGTCGGCGATCAGAAAGATGCAGAAGTAGCGGCGAAGCTCTGGCGCTTCGGACCAAAGGCGTGGGATCCTTATTACAACGTACGCGATCCGCAAGAAATCGAGCGCCGCGCTAATATCGAAATTCCCATGGAAAAGGTCACCGAAGGATGGCCGATCAGCACCGATCCAGAGGTTCACGCAAAAGCGCTGTCAGAACTGTTCGATAGCGGCGCGACTGGAGTGCACATCCACTCCGGCCAACCCGATCAGAAACGGGTAATCGACTTCTATGGTAAGGAAGTGCTGCCAAGGTTAAAGAAAAAGACGGGCGGGACTTCGGAAGCAGCCTGATCCTCTGACTTTTGTCAGCACCATCTGAAATGAGGGGTGCCCCATCCCTTCGACTTCGCTCAGGGCAGGCTCTTGCGCGGTTTTCGCAAGGGTGGGAGATAGACCGCCTGAAATTGTGGGTTTTTATCTGCGCTCCTGTACTCGCTCCAACGCACCGCGATCCCAATTAGCCAGCGTCGCCCCTGCTTCGTACGTGGTCTGGCAAAATTCAAGTAAGTCTTTTTCCGGAGATCGACTTTGCCGTACCGCGTCGTACGGAAGCACAAACTCACCAAGCTCTTTCTCATAAAATGCAGCGTCGGGCCTGACCTGACTATCGCCAAATCCCGCTGGTTGCGGAGCCATATACGAGTAAAATGCCGCCGCATGAGTCTTGCCGCCGGGCCAGAATCCCAGGCTGCTCACTTCGTGCGAATAAGCCTCCAATGTTATGGAATCGGCGCCAGGCCGCGGCGGCGCTCGCCGTCCCGAAAAACGCGAAACCGCCAGATCGAAGCTACCCCAGAAGAAATGCACCGGGCTATTCTTTCCGATAAACCCCGCTCTGAAGTCGTATAGAACTTGACTGGAGGAGAGCAGGACCTGCCAGAAGCGATGCGCGTATTCGGGATCGTAAGCCGCATGCGTATTGTCCTGGTCGAAGGGAATTGGATCGGGAACCTCCACCGGCATTTTCCAAATCTTGACTTTAATGTCGGCGGCGCCAAGCAGCGCCATGAAGTCCCGATAGAACTGAGCTACCGATATCGGGACTAGAGCCAAATCTTTGATCAAACCGTCAGTAGTCGCCAGCACAAGCTTGTGATCAATGAAATCGAATTCGATCTCGAAGCCGCGCCCGTTATAGGAGATTTCTGACGTGGTAAGCCCGCGTGCGCTCACATACAGCGGCACATTCCACCAGTGATTCACTTTCGGAGTCAGCGCCAGCCGAACTTTGCCGACGATCTGCGTCCACATGTGCAGAGTTTCGCAAGTGTCCGCCCAATTCTCGTATGTCAATCCTGGCCACATAGCGTCATCTGTCATGGCTTAAGAAGCGAAAACGACTTTGCCATATATCTTCCCGTCATTGCCCTGCGGTAGGACTCAGCGATGTCGCCACGGACTTCGAGCGGCAATTCGCCAAACATAGTTGTCGGATGGGCACATTCTAGTCCGAATTCGTGAAATGGCACTGGGCACATTATCCAACTCTTTATTTCGCTATTGAAGCGGCGGTCTGTCCAATCATTACTGCCTCCTGCATTTGCCGGAAAAGATCTCCAACCGCCGCCGGAGAATGCGAAACGAAAATCGTGTTGCTTCTGTCCTGGGTGCCAATTTCTTTCATCGTATCCAGGTATTGCGTCACCAGGACCAGCATCATTACGTCTTTAGGCGTGGTACCTTCCACAGCCGCGGAAAAAGCTTCGACCGATTCTTTGAGCCCTTCGATGATCGCCTTACGCTGATTCGCAATGCCTTGTCCCTGCAAAGCTTTGCTCTGGGCCTCGGCTTCCGCTTGTTTCACCTTCAAAATTGTTTCGGCTTCGCCGCGCGCGCTTGCCGCAACCTGCTCGCGTTGGGCCGCATTGATTTCGTTCATGGCGGCTTTTTACTTTTTCATCTGGCTCAATGTCCGTCACCAGCGCTTGGTCGATGGCGTAACCGTAAGTCCTCATGACATCGTCCAAGCCTTCTTTAATTGCGACGGCTATATCGGATTGCTGCAAAAATGCGTCGTCCAGATTCATCTTTGGCACATGTCCTAAAATCACATTAAACACATAAGACGAAATTTGCTGCTTGGGATTCGCCAGCTTATAGAAAGCCTCATAAACTTTGTCTGGAATAACG
>Ga0182015_10002950_pt1 | contig 19700 bp, 16 predicted proteins | sample 712P3MmetaG_FD_120478 | JGI IMG/M metagenome (GOLD analysis project Ga0182015, IMG submission 120478) | Permafrost microbial communities from Stordalen Mire, Sweden - 712P3M metaG | ecosystem: Environmental > Terrestrial > Soil > Wetlands > Permafrost | place: Sweden: Stordalen | collected...
ATCAGTTCCTCCCGCCGCAGATTCAGCCGCTTCGGCAAGATATGGTGGTGATCGGCCGTGCCCTGCCCGTTCTCGCGGTCGATGTGTTCACCGAGAAAATCGCGGGCAGCGCCAACCAGCTAATGGACAAGCCGTTCGGCTTGATGCTGGAGGCGCTCGACGATCTCCACCATAACGAGGTCTATGTGAACACTGGTTCCTCTCCGCGCAACGCGCTCTGGGGAGAGCTGATGAGTACGCGCGCCCGCAAACTGGGCAGCCGGGGCGCCGTGCTGAATGGCTACGTGCGAGATACTAAAGCCATTCTGAACATGGGCTTCCCCACATTCGGCTTTGGTTCTTACGGACAAGACTCGGCGCCGCGCTACAAAGTCGTCGACTACCGCATTCCAGTGGAGATTGGAGCGGTGCGGGTTCGTCCGGGCGATATTTTGTTTGGCGACATCGATGGAGTTCTGCTGGTCCCCGCCGAGGCCGAGATCGAGGTTTTCTCGCGGGCTCTGGAAAAGGCCCGTGGCGAGAAGTTGGTGAAGAAGGCGATTGAAGAAGGAAGCAGTGCCGTGGACGCGTTCGACAAGTACGGGATCATGTAAAGGACCATGGAGACTCCGATCAAAAGTGCAGACCGTGTAATTACAAATCCGCCGTCTCGTTCAGAACGGATACGCGGCTTTCTTCAGAAAAATAGTTTGCAGGCATGGATTGCCTGGCGGCCCGACGAATTACTCATGCTCTCCGGCTATTTTCCTTTCTGGGGCGCTTCGTTGCAGGTCTGCTTCGCCGAGGCCGAGCCTCTCCTGTTCGTTCCGCAGATTGAACCGCGAGACCATATTCCCGCTGGTTTGCAAGTAAAGGAGTATCCCTGGGGAGATCTCAAATGCTCCGATCCTTATTTTGTGCTGGTGGGTTTGATCGGCGACGAACTGCGCCGCGCCGGAATCAAGAGTGAGCAGGTTGGCATGAACCCGGGCGCGGCCAGAGCTTCCCTGCCGATTCAGGCGGGGGAACAGATTCCTATCCCTGAAGATTTTGCCGTACAGCTTGCTGCGGTCGCCGGCAAGCGGGAGCCTCACTGCCGAGCGGCGTTTGCGGATCTCTACTTACGAAAAACTCCGGACGAAGTTCAGGCAATCCGCTTGACCAACCGGGTGGCGAATGTTGGGTTGCAAGCCTTCTTCGAGAACTTGAGACCTGGAATCACCGAGGCAGAAGTGGCCGCGGCGGTGGAGGCGGCGATCTATCGGCAAATTGGCAACGAGGAAATATTTCATTCCCGAGGATGGGCCATGGTGCAGTCCGGCCCCAACAGCGCCGACGCGGGGCGATTCAATCGCTCGACCGGACGGCGTCTGGAGAATGGCAACCTGGTCTTAATCGAACTGGCAACTTGTGTGAATGGTTATTGGAGCGACCTCACGCGCACGGCCGCCGTAGGTTCGCCGAAGCCGGAGATCGAACCCATACTTGCCATCGCGAAAGACGCACAGCGGGCCGCAGTCGACGCCATACGGCCCGGAGTTTCCGCGGCCTACATCGACGCGTTGGCTCGTGACAAAATAGGCGCGAAAGGATTGGCTGCTTTCTTCCCTCACCACACCGGTCATCACGTCGGCTTTCGTTATCATGATCCGGGATTCCTGATCGCTCCCGGAGTTGATGCCAAGCTTGAACCCGGCATGGTCATTACGATTGAGCCGGGAGTTTACGTTCCTGAACGCGGCGGGGGCGCGAGGATCGAAGACAACGTGCTGGTCACTGCATCGGGTCACGAAGTGCTTTCGAGGGCGGCAGGAGCGAGCAGCCATGATCAGCATTGATCTTTCCGGAAAAACGATTCTGATCACCGGGACCATGGGTGCGATTGCTGAGCACATGGTGCGGCGTCTGACTGAAAGTGGCGCAACGCTCGTGCTTACCGATATAAAAGGAGAGAGCGAGGCCAAGAAGACGCTCAACGATTGGCGGATTCCGCCTTCGTCTTATCTTTATTTTCCTGCTGACATTACCGATTCAAGCCAGGTGAACCGCGTGGTTACGGCGGCCTTCGAAAAGTTCCCCGACATGGACACCGTCATCGGCCATGCGGGCGGGTGTGGCTTGCATCCATTCGCAACAACTTCGGAAGGCGAGTATGAGCGCATCTTCCGCTTCAACTATTTTGCGCAGACCTATCTGGCGCGGGCGGTACTTGGGCAATGGACGCAGAGCAAGATCGCCGGCCACCTGATCTTCACATCTTCTTATGTGGCTCGCATGCCGCACACCTCAATCCCTGCCTATTCTTCGGCCAAAGCGGCGCTGGAAAACTTCGCACGCAGCCTGGCACTCGAATATGCATTGACGGGTATTCGCGTGAATGTGATTTCGCCGGGGAACGTCGCGGCGGGCAGCTCGCTGAAAGTCTTCGACGAAGATCCTGCCTACAGGGAGTTTGTGCTGCGAGTCTCGCTAGGCAGAAGAAACAGCCCCGAGTCCATCGCCGACGCATTTGTTTTTCTTTGCTCGCCGCTGGCCGCCGAGATCAACGGACAAGTCCTCAGTCCCGATTATGGCGCAGGCATCGGGAATCGTCTATGAAGATTGGTCTCGGCCTCTACCGTCACATGCTGACGCGGGACTACTACGACTTCGCGCGGCAGGCGGGCTGCACTCATGTCGTGGTTCATCTGGTCGATTATTTCAAACAAGGTCCATCCAACCCGCGTGACAATCAGCCCACCGGCGCGAAATACGAAGCTTGGGGAGTGGCCGGCGATCCCAATCAGCTTTGGACGGTCAAGCGACTCCGCGCTCTGCGCGCGGAAATTGAAGATGCGGGCCTGGTTCTGGCCGCGGTCGAGAATCTCGATCCCGCACACTGGCACGATATTCTGCTCGATGGTCCGCGTCGTGCGCAGCAGATCGAGCAGGTGAAGACCACCATTCGCTGCTTGGGCGAAGCCGGCATTCCGGTGCTCGGCTACAACTTCAGTTTGGCGGGCGTATGCGGCCGCGTAACTGCGCCCTTGGGACGCGGCCGCGCCGTCACACTGGGAATGGACGGTCCTGCTGAAGACGTCCCCATTCCGAATGGGATGATCTGGAACATGATCTACGACAAGGACGCTCCAGCCGGAACTTTGCCTTCAATTTCGCACGAAGAGCTGTGGCGGCGGCTGCAAAGGTTTCTCGAAGAAATGATTCCCGTGGCCGAGCAGTCGGGCGTGCGCCTTGCCGCGCATCCTGACGATCCTCCCATGCCGACGATGCGCCAGCAGCCACGCCTGGTTTACCAGCCTCACATGTATCAGAGGCTGATCGATCTCGCTCCGAGCCCCAGTAATTCGCTTGAGCTGTGCGTGGGAACTCTCGCCGAAATGACCGAAGGCAATATCTACGACGCGGTGGATCGTTACAGCAAACAAGGCAGGATTGCCTACATTCATCTGCGCAATGTGGTGGGGAAGGTGCCGTACTACCGCGAAACTTTCATCGATGAAGGCGATGTGGACATGATTCGCATTCTCGCCATTCTTCACCGCAACCACTTCGACGGCGTTCTGATTCCCGACCACACTCCTCAGATGACGTGCTCGGCTCCTTGGCATGCGGGCATGGCGCACACTCTCGGCTTCATGCTGGCGGCGAAAAAGGTTCTCGAGTCTTCCCAGCGATACGATGCGCAGATGTCTTCCGCTGCTCAGGGAGGCGATTAACCTGAACGACGCACCCAGTGCAGGCTATTGGCGCACCCCTCTCGTGATTGCAGCCACTGTTTCCACTCTCGGCGGTCTGCTGTTTGGCTACGACAACATTGTGATCAGCGGCGCAATTGGATTCTTAAGCCAGTTGTTTCATTTGGACGCGGCTGGGATCGGCTGGGCCGCTGGCAGCGCGTTGGTGGGATGCATTGCCGGTTGCGCGGCTGCGGGCACCGTTGCCGACTATCTGGGAAAAAAGAAAGGCCTCGCGCTTTGCGCTTTGTGTTTCGCGCTGTCGTCCGTTGGAATGCTGTTCGCCGAGAATCTTCATCAGTTCGTTCTGTGGCGGCTGATTGGTGGAGTGGGGATCGGCGCAGCCTCAGTGATTTCTCCGAACTACATCGCGGAAATTGCTCCCACACGAGTGCGCGGCCGCTGCGTGACTCTCTACCAATTAGGCATCGTGGTTGGAATTCTGGCTGCCGTCTTCATCAACATGCTCATTCAGCGCATGGGCGATGAAGCGTGGAACATCTCTACGGGCTGGCGCTGGATGTTTTTTGCCGGCGTTGTGCCGGCCATTCTGTTTGGATTGATGATCCTGCCTGCAGTCGAAAGTCCGCGCTGGCTGATGAAGGTCGGCCGTCGGGATCAAGCCGTCAACGTGCTGACTAAAATCAACGGCGCTGAAGTTGCGAGGCAGGAAGCGGCGGAGATCGAAAATTCGCTGGCCACAGAAGAGGGCCACATCTCGGAACTCTTCACCACCTTCCGTCGTCCGCTGCTGCTGGGCATCATGCTCGCGGGCTTGCAGCAAATCAGCGGGATCACGCCCTTATTCTCTTTCTTGCCAGAGATTTTTCGGTCGGCGGGAACGGCGACTAGCGATGCTTTTTTCCAGTCCGTCCTGGTCAGCCTGATTAATCTTCTGTTCACTCTGTTGGCGCTGTGGCTGGTGGATCGTGCCGGACGTAAAACTCTGATCCTGGCTGGCACGGCTGTGCAATTTCTCTCGTTCGCTCTGGTCGGTTGGTTCTATCACATCCATGGCAGTGGCTTGGCGGTCTTGATCTTTGTGATGACCTTCGTCGCCGGTCATGCGTTTGGCAATGGAGTGGCGTGCTGGGTGATCATCTCGGAAATTTATCCCACCAAGGTTCGCGGGCGCGGGATGTCCATCGCCACCACCGCTCTCTGGCTGGTGGGTTACCTGGGAAACCAAATGTTTCCCGTTATGCAGAAACAATTGGGATCGGATGGCACCTTCTGGTGTTTTAGCGCGGGCGCGTTGTTGACGATCATTCTTGTGGGCTGGCTGATCCCCGAAACCAAAGGCCAATCGCTAGAAGAGATCACAAAATTCTGGATGGCGGAAAAACCGGCAACGGCGGGATAAATATTGGTGGGATATCAGCAGGGACGATGGAGAAAAAGGAAGACAGTCAAGCCGAAACGAAAGCGTCGGCATCCAGTTCGCCTCGTTTCACTCGGCGCGCTTTACTGACGTCGGCCGCCGCTGTTGCATCAGCCACGCTCTTTCCTTCTGGCTTCGCATTCTCACGGTCAGGCGCTTCAGCAACCGAATCCCAATCGTCGCCCTCTCCCGCGACTGCAAAGAATCCGCGCTGGTACGGTTTCAATCTGCTCGAATACTTCTCCACGGATACGAATTGGATGAAATATTTTCCGTACAAGAATGACGGGATGTTTCTGGAGGATGACTTTCGCTGGATTCACGACTGGGGGTTCAGCTGGGTACGCCTGCCCATGGATTATCGATTTTGGACCGCTCCTGATCGGTTTACCATCCACGAGAGGCAAGTCGAGCCGATCGACCGAGCCATCCGGCTGGGAGAGAAGTATGGAATTCATGTGAACGTTTGTCTTCACCACGCGCCCGGCTTATGCATTCTCGACACGATGGACGAGAAGCTTACGGGCATCGCAGTCACGAAGGAAAAGACGAACGTATTCGGTGATGCGCACACGTTCGACGCTTTTGTTCACCAGTGGTCCTTCTTTGCGGATCGCTACAAGGGCATCTCCAGCGAAAAACTCAGCTTCAACCTGGTAAATGAGCCCATCGCTCTGCCGACTGAATCTGAACTCGCAGAGATGGGGAAGCTCGGCCCAGTTAAGACAAAAGATCTATTCAGCCCCGAATTCCTCCAGCGTCATGCCACGGACTACACGCGTTTGGCCAAGGCTTCTGCGGATGCGATTCGCGCACGCGACCCTGAACGCCTGGTAGTGACCGATGGTTATCCAGGAGCTGGTTCTCCCATACTGGATCTCATGGGTACGGGCATGCTGCAAAGCTGCCATACTTATACTCCGATTCAGGTCACTCATCATCAATGCGAGTGGGTACGCGGCATCCTCACCGGCGCAGAGCCGCTGCCGACGTGGCCTCTCAAGGATGATAAGGGGAAGATAGTTTGCGACCGACAAAGGCTCGGCACGCTCTTTCACCCGTGGGGTGAACTCGCCGCCAAAGGAACTCCCATTCACTTCGGCGAGATGGGCTGTTACAAGCACACTCCGCCGGATGTGGTGCTGGCCTGGTTTGATGACACTCTCAGCGTTCTGAGTGAACTGCATTCCGGCTGGGCGTTGTGGAATTTCCGCGGGCCCTTCGGCGTACTCGACACGGAACGCCCGGGAACAAAATTCGAGGACTGGCAGGGGCACAAACTCGACCGGCCATTGCTCGCGCTTTTACAGAAGCACATGAAGACATAACCGACTTCCTGCCGCCTCGTGATTCTGGTGGAAGAGCCGCAAAGGAGTTTCATTCATGAACACGCTGTCACGTTATTGTCTCTGTTCCCTGCTGCTCTGCGCTGCCGCATTCGCTCAAGACACAGTCATTACGGGATTCCGACTCTTGCAAGTGGACGCCGGCCACGTGACGGGCACGATTCGCTCGTTCCAAGGATTGAATGGCCCGCCCACCCCGCTGATGGCGGGACTGCCAAACCTCATCGAGCAATACAAGAGTCTGCGCGTGAACCAGGTTCGCACTCACGATCTGATGGGTCCGTCAGAAATTGACTCAAAATTCAAGGAATCAGATGTGTTGCTGACCTGGCTTATTCCCGATGCGGCGCAGCGTGCCGGAGTGGTGAAGGCCGGGAATGCCAGCATCAATTTCCCCGACTGGGGTGCCGATCCGGAAAAAGCCGCGAGCTACAATTTTGGACCCACCGACCAGGTGCTTGGCGCCATTCGCGCCACCGGCGCGGAAATTTATTATCGGATCGGCCGCAGCTGGGGCGCGAACATCAATCCGCCGGCCGATTTCGACAAGTTTGCCAGCGTGGTAAAACACATCGCCCTGCATTACAACCGGGGATGGGCAAACGGCTTCCACTACGACATCCGCTACTGGGAGTTCTGGAACGAGCCCGACGGACTATTCTGGTCCGGCACGCCGCAGCAGTTTTATTCGCTGTATGCGAAAACCGCACTGGCTTTGAAGTCGGCGGACGCCACGCTCAAGGTGGGCGGCAATGCGAAGGCCCTGGCCTCTGACGACAGCGGTTACCGCGAAGGCTTCATGGATTACTGCGCGGCGCACAAGTTGCCGCTGGATTTCTACTCATGGCACACCTACACGGATTCATCCGCTGATCCCTATGACGCCATCCGCCTGGCAAAAGAAATTCGCGGGATCCTGGATACCCATGGATATCCCCACGCGGAGAGCATTCTCTCGGAGTGGAATCTGACGCCTGACTTTACGGAGGCTCAGAGAGTCAGGCTTCAAGGCGTGGAGAACGCCGCCTACATCGGTGCCGTGCTCAGCTACCTTCAGGACGCGCCTGTCGATCACGCTCATTTCTATCGCGGAGACGCGGCGTGGATGGGGCTCTTCGATCTGCAAGGGCAGCCTTACAAGACGGCGTACGCTTTTCAAGCCATGGGCAAAATGCAGGACACGCCGCAGCGACTGGCGGTAGAAGGCACGGACACTTTCGGCTTCGCCACGCTCGCAGGCCGCTCGACAGATGGCGACACCATTCAGATCATCATCAGCAATTATGCGGTTCCCGCCGGCTTCAAGCCGCACGCGATGCAAATGCCGCCGGACCTCCTGAAAAAGTTGTCACCGCCTCCACCGGACTTTTCCAAGATGAAGCTCCTGCCCCCACGAACCGATATCGTTTACCGCGACAATGCCGGCTATGACCTGACAATCAAGAATTTGCCCTGGGGCGCAAAGACGTTCAGCATCAAGCGCTACCGAATTAGCAAGACGCAGAATCTCGATCTGGTAGAGGAAAAGTCGGGCGCGGGAGGAAGTTTGAAGTTATCCAATCCTCTCCCGCTTGAAACTCTGGAACTCATTGTTCTGCGGCGACAGTAGCCAGTTTGCCACACTGGACCGCCGACCATGGGGACCGCCGTTAGACGCGAGCTACTCGGCTCTCAGCAAAAAACCGCTGCCGGCATGGACTAATACGTTCTTCCGTGACGCCAGAACGATGTTCCCCACTGGCTCGGTGGATCCGTCGCTCACGATAACCACGCGTTTTCCAAAGCCGTAGACGCCGCAAGCGTACGGAGAAAACACCCACAACGCTCCGCTCCAGCCTTCGCTATCGACGCGGGTACCGCAACCGGTCGCCGGAACGCCGCTGAGCAGTACAAGCTTTTCCCGCGACTTCTCGGGATTATCCGGGTGGAAGGATGCGTCGCCGCCTACCGGCGCGGTGAGCACCGCGCTACGCGGAGTGGTGTCTGGCTCGAACAGCGGAACCTGGGCGTCATACACGGCCATCATGCTGGCGAGAGCGCGCACGTTCGTCTTCATGGTCATGGTGCGTCCGTGAACCAGAGTCCTGTCGAACTGCAGTGCCAGCACCGAAGGCGACGATCCATCCCCCGGCTGCACTTCCGCTACATGCCCCAAGACCTTCGCGCCCTTCGGGATGTCTCCGCCCGAAGAAAGTGGAACGGCCTGCATAATTTTGCCGGCCACGGGTTCCCCCTGCTTTGGCTTTGTTCGAATCGAGAGTGACGGTCAACATCACGGGAATAACCGTTGCGGCCGGCACATCCTGTGCGGACGCGAAAGGTTACATAACAGCAAATGCCGCTGCGAGAGTCAGTAACCGTCGTATGTTCGTGTATTCCTTGAATGCCATCGGGCGCACCCGCCCACCCGGGCGCAATAAAAACTCGTTCTCTGATGCCAGCCGGCAACGGCCGGTTTCATTTTTCAGCAAAATATAAAATCCGCCCCACAGCGGGTCAGTTCAACGCGGAACGCTTCGGTCGAGTAAGGAGTATGACGACTTCGGAGGCATCATCTTGGGTGGGGATTCTAGCCGAAAAAATGCGAGACGGCAAAGGAAAAAGGCTGCCGTGTAAATGCTCCAAGATAATGTCACCCCATAACTGCAACGAGACTTTGTCACCCTCTAAGGATGGTGACGATGAGTCAGAAAGAGTTCCAACGAGTGAAAAGTAATTGAGAAGGCAGCAGGCGGGAGGCTGAGCGTACGCGAAGCCTCCCGTCTGCTGCAACTGAGTGAACGTCAGGTACAGTGCCTCAAGCGCCGCTATCGGCCCGATTCGATCGGCTGGGTGCAGCACATGACCACGCACTACATAGAGGAAGCCGAGCGTCTGTGCGACCGCGTTGCCATCGTCGACGAAGGCCGCATCATCGCACTCGATACTCCGGCGCGCCTGCAACAGCAGAGCCGGGATGCCGATGTTCGCGCCTGAGTTCTTCCAGCAAGGAGTGAATCTCCACACGGACTTGGGGATCGAGGCCGGTGGTGGGTTCGTCCAGGAAAATAAGTTGCGGATCGTTGATCTAAAGACAGGGCCAGAGCCAACCTCTGTTTCTGACCGCCCGAGAGCGTGCTGTAAAAGGCATCGTGTTTTTCCTCCAGTTGCAAACGTTGCAGCAGTCTAGTTAAGTCAACGTGGCGGCTGTAAAAGGACGCGAACACCTGCATGGCTTCGCGAACGCGGATCTTTTCGGGGAGATTCGTGGCCTGCAGGCAGACGCCAATGCGATCCTTGAGTTGCTGGCGTTGCCGGTCGGGATCAAAGCCGAGAACAGCGACTTCGCCTCCGCTGCGCGCTCGCAGGCCTTCCAGAATCTCGACGGTCGTGGTCTTGCCGGCGCCGTTGGGTCCGAGCAGGCCGAAAACTTCTCCCGGCTGAATCTCGAAGTCGATTCCCTTCACGGCGTGGACCTCACCATAGGATTTCTTCAGACCGTGGACCGAGATCGCTACGGACGGGGAGTTCATCGCGGGGAAACAGGCTACTGGAGAACCGGGCGCGAGTCAAAAGTGCTGGCGATTCAGGTACCTCGGTGTGCGGACGGAGGACCGCGAGCGATCCCATTCCCTTCTTTATCTGCTAGTCTTAATCTCGCGCTGTTGTTTCCGTCGAATGTTGTTCGGTCATCCACCGGAGCGAATCTCCGGAGCTCGGGCTCGCGCGCCATGCATAAGGCTATGGAACAGGAAGTGTCTGTACTTTCTTCATCAAAACACGGCTTGGTTTATCTCACGCCCAATGACTGGACGCTAGTCGCCGACAAAGCGAGCCGGGTCAATTTCCGGAAGGGCGACACCGTCGTTTATAGGGGCAAGAAATCGAATGGCGTCTACCTTTTAGTGAAAGGAACGGCCCGCGTGCAGATTCCATCGCAGACCGCATCTCCAGTGATCGGACCCGGCGAGATTTGCGGTGAGATGTCGTTTCTGGAAGACACGCCTGCCAGCGCCAGCGTCATCGCGCACCAAGACGTGGAAGCTCTCCATTTGGACCGGCCCACTCTTGAGCGGTTATTCGAGCTCTTTCCTCATCTCGCTTCGCGCTTCTACCGTTCCTTGGCTATGAATCTCTCCCGCCGCCTCCGGGAGATGATTGAACCCAACCCCACTCGATAATCCGAAGATTTGATTTCAAACCGCGGTCCCAGCACCGTTTCGTTCCTTCGGAAAGCCAAGAAGTGGTCCGGCCTTTTCGGCTTCTGAGCACCCGAACAGCCCGCCCGTAGTACTACTGACTACGAACATTAACTTGCACTTAGCGCGGTAGTACATTAGAGTTCAGTGCGGTTGAAATGGCACGCCAGCTAAGCTTTTCGGTGGCAGGCATGGCTTTCAGGACGAGGACCTTGCCCTAAAAGGCAGCTCTGTTGGTCCGAAGAGAAACGCAAAAGGAAGTATCTTGTATGCATCGCTTTGCAGTTTCAGGTCCGCGGATTCAGAGCGAATTTATGGTAAGCGATTTACTGTCAACGATATACGATTTCCGGCGGTTTGGCACACGGGGTGCTCTATAACGACAGATGCCGTGGAACTCTGCCCCCACGGAGGCTAGCCGGGCGGTTGGACACTTAACTGGGTTTTACACAGGTTCAGGAGGAAGATTGTTATGATGAAGCGGATTGTTTTGATGTCTTTACTCGCACTGGCTTTGCCTCTGTCGGCGGTTGCCGACAACCCAGTGGATTTCCAGAATAACAATGGAACGCTTGCGGGCAGTTCGTCGGGTCTGACCTTGACTGGGTCTACGTTGACCGCAGTCAGTGGCTTTAACGGCATGGGTCTGCTCCAGGGCTCGAACTTGGGATCGGTGAGCTTTACGACCGGCGCTGAAAATGGCACCGCGGCCTTGACGGGAAATGCCACGTTCGCAGCCGGGGGAACTTTTACCATTACCGGCAACGGTACGAATGGCCTTCCGAACGGCACCATTTTCGCTGGCACGTTCACGAGCCCAGTGACGTGGACAGCACTTGAGCTTGCCAACGGTACTTACAAATACACTCTGCAGGGCGCCATCTCTGGAGCTTGGGTTAAAACCGGCGTTACGGTCTATGGCATTACCATTCAGCTGACCACAAACACCGGCAAGGGCGGTTTTAGCGGAAGCGCCACTCTCGGCAGCGGCGATACGAACATCGACGCCCCGACCGTTCCGGAGCCCGGTACTCTTGGGCTGCTGGGGACCGGTTTGATCGGTGTGGCAGGAGCTTTGCGCCGAAAGATGAAATCCTAACGTTAGACTGAATCCGCCTCTCGAAAGCCTCGCACTCTGCGGGGCTTTCGCTTTTCCGTTATTTCCATTCCGGCCAATCCGTTTTGTGAAGCTTTTTCCAATTACCGCAGTAACCGGTGGGAGGGGATTACCGTTGACGCCTGCCGTGCCGCATCCTTACATTCGCCTGAGGGGATCATATGAAAGATATTCATGAAGTGTTGCGGCAGAAACAAACCAAGTATGCCCAACTGGGTAAGCAGATTGAGATGCTCCAGCAGGCGGCGGAGAAACTCCGTGAAGTGGCTCCCTTGCTGGCTGAGAATGATGATGAAGACAATACTGTCTTGATGGAAGTGGACGAAGCCTCGCCCAGTTCTGACGCGGTGGCTTCGAAAGCGGCTGCGGCCGGTTCTGGAGGGTCCAAAGCAGCTCGGCCCACCGCGCCGCGGTGGCCGTAGTCTCGCCTGGTTAGGCGAGGAATCTCGTTATGACCACCCTTCTGGCATTGCTGATCTCCACTGACGACTCCGCTGCCGAGATCCTGGGCCGAGTACTCCCGGCGTCGGGCATCGCGGTGGAGCGTTTCAGTGATCTCACCACTGCCATTGACCGTCTGCGACAGCAACGGTTCGACACTCTCGTCATCGATTTCGAAAATGCCAAGGCGGCCACCGAAATTTTCGAAGAGGGCTGCCGGTTGAACTCCGGAAGCGCACCCATCACCGTGGCGCTGGTTGCCGAGCGCGCCCGAGCCCGCGACATTCTGAGCAGCGGCGCGCATTTCGTCCTGTATAAGCCTCTCTCCGAAGAAAAAGCTAAAGCTGGCCTGCGTGCGGTTACTGCGCTGTTGAATCGCGAACGGCGTCGTGCCTACCGCGTTCCCGTGCAAGCGCCGGTCGAACTCGGCTTGCCCGATACTCGCAAGATGGAAGGCATTCTTCTCGACCTCAGCGAGACGGGAATGGATGTTCTGACTGCGGAACCTCAGGTTCCGGGGGCGTTGATCAATTTTCGCTTCGAATTGCCCGACGGGTCTCTTGAGATCCAGGTCCATGGGCAGGTGGCATGGGCCAAGCCGAACGGACAAACCGGCGTTCACTTCTTAGACCTGAACGAGTCCATCAGAGCCCAGTTGCGCGGGTGGTTACAGGCTGCGGCTGCCGCAAACGGTGAAGGTCCGGAAGAAACGGTTCCACACTGCAAGCTTACGGATTTGAGCCTGGGTGGCTGCTACGTGGAAACCGATTCGCCATTCCCCGAACGGGCGTTGGTCGACCTTTGCCTTCGAACCGATGAGATGGCCGTGCACACCGAAGGAATGGTTCGGGTCTCGCATCCCGGTCACGGCATGGGAGTGGAGTTCCCTTCCCGCACGCCAGAACAGCGGGCGCAGGTCGGTAATTTGATCAGTTTCCTCCGTGGATGTCCGGAGTCAATGCCGGAACTGAGCGTTTCTCCCCGCGCCCTGACCGCGGACTTGAGCCAGTTTGAAGCGGCCACGGATAACGAGAACGAAACCCCGGAAGACGAAGTACTGCAAGATCCGTTGCTCGAACTGTTGCGTCGCGCGACCACCATGCAGCAGGATGATTTTCTCGAGGAACTTCACCGCCAGCGATCGGGCGAGAGCGTCACGACCTAGCTTCCTTTTCTCTACCGCTTCTTCTTTTCGGGCTAAATTCCCATCCTCCACATCTGCAATCAATACAGGCCTCTCGCACCGTGTTTCCGGCAGAACTTCAGGAAGGACGAACGTAGAACACGGGCAGGCAGCGAGGATAAGAAACATGCGAGATGCCTGCGATGGGCTATTCGGAGAAGTGAAGAACCCGATACCCCGTCTCTGGCAGGGTTCTTCCAACTCTCCGTGGTCTGTTCCACCCCTATTATGGTCACCGTATCCGAGCCCTGTTGCGCGATGGTTTCAGCAATATTAAATCTGGATGAATAAACATAGACCGCTGGGAGGTTGCACCTCCGCTTCTCGATCGCGGTGCTTGCGCTGAGGTGCGCACTGACAGCCTTTGTGCGAACATGTACATCGTCACACGCACATTGAATAACCTTCTGGGCGGATCTTGGTGGGAACGAAACTGTCCGCAACTATAAAGTCGAGTCAGGCTGGCACGGCCGCCTCTGCGCCCCCCAGCAAACTGACCTGGGCGCCGCTCTTATCGATCGCCTCAGCCGCGTTCGCGATCGAGATTCCTTTCTTCTTTCTCGGGACACCCTCCGGACATGACGTGGAGTTCCACTTGTACTCGTGGCTCGAGGTGCTCTCGCAATGGAACCATGGGGTCGTTTATCCACGCTGGGCAGCCCTGGCGCACTTCGCCTATGGCGAGCCGCGGTTCATCTTCTATCCGCCAGCGTCCTGGACTCTGGGAACGCTCCTGAGCTTCATCTTTCCCTGGGCGCTGGTTTCAGACATCTACATTTGGCTCGTGCTGGTGGGCGCAGGGGTATCGATGTTTCTGCTGGCTCGGCAATGGCTTGCCCGTCGCGATGCCACTTTTGCAGCGGTGCTGTACGCCGTCAACCCGTATCATCTGGTGATCGTCTATTGGCGCAGCGCGTTCGCGGAACTGCTGGCTAGTTCGTTGCTGCCGCTGCTGCTCTTGCTTTTATTGCGGACCGTCGAAAAGAGCCGGCGCGTGACTGTTTTTCTGGCCATCGTCCTGGGCGCTTCGTGGCTGATCAATGCGCCCGCAGCCGTGATGGTTCACTATTCTCTGGCCTTGCTGATTGTGGTGATCGCCTGGCAGCGGCGCTCGCCCAGAGTCGTGCTGGCGGGGGCGGCCGCAGTTGTTCTTGGCGCGGCACTGGCCGGATTTTATTTATTTCCTGCAATCTATGAACAGAAGTGGGTCAACATTGCGCAGGCCATCTCCCCGGGGTCGCGGCCCCTGGATAATTTTCTCTTTGTCCATACCCCGGACGCGGATCATGACGCCTTCAACCGCGTAATTTCCTGGGTCTCGGTCGCTGAGATTTTTCTGACGATTGTGGCCGCTTGGGCCGCCCGGCGCTGGCGAACGCACACTCGGAGTTCCGAGCTTTGGTGTTCGCTCGCGTTCTGGGCCGCAGCTTCTACATTGCTCATGCTGTCGATCTCTAATCCGCTGTGGAACGTTCTGCCGAAGGTACGCTTCATGCAGTTCCCCTGGCGCTGGATGCTTTGCCTGGGGATTCCATTCACCCTGCTCACTGCGGTGGGAGTCCGCAGATGGTGGGCACGCATCGCACTCTACCTGGCTATGCTGGGCGTGCTGGCGTTTGTGTGGCAACACTTCCAACCACCTTGGTGGGACAACAAGGCCGACCTGCACGAGATGCAGGACAACGTGGCTACCGGCGTGGGATACGAAGGCACCGACGAATACACGCCCACCGGAGCCGACCCCTCGGCTGTCGACAAAACCGCGCGCCGCGTGTCCGTGGACGGGCCTGCTCATGCCGCGATCCGCGTCATCGACTGGAGCGCGGAGCGCAAGGTATTCACCGCCGAGATGTCAGGCCCGGATCATCTGGTGTTGCATCTATTCAGCTATCCGGCGTGGCGTGTAGAAGTTAATGGACGCTTGGCGCAAGCCGGCACGCGCGAGGGTACGGGACAGATGCTGGTCCCGGTGCAAGCCGGTATGAATCAGGTGCAAATCATTTTCACGCGTACGTGGGATCGCACGGCCGGTGGGTGGATCTCGCTGGGCGCGCTTTTGCTGACGATCATGCTACTGCGACGACCTTTGCGATCGTCTGCCGCCTGATAGTTTGCGATCGAAATCCTAATGCGAAGAATACTCATTGCAACTTCTAATCCGGGCAAGCTGCGCGACTTTGCCGGCGCTGCCCTCAGGCACGGAGTCGAGATCCCCGGAATCCCTGACTTCGCTTCCCTGCCCACCGTTGTCGAGGATGGCCTCACGTTCGAAGAAAACGCCCGCAAGAAGGCCGAAGGCTACAGCCTTTGCGCTCCTGGAGAGATCATCGTGGCCGACGACTCCGGCTTGGAAATCGATGCTTTGAACGGCGCACCCGGCGTGCACTCCGCCCGCTACGCCGCTCCCGATCTGCAGAATAAAGAGCCGCACGAGGCCGATGCTAACACCGATGACGAGGCCAATAACGCACGCGTTCTGCGCGAACTGAAGGACATTCCGCATGCCAAACGAACTGGACGGTTCGTTTGTGTGCTGGCCGCTGCCCGGGACGGCAAAACGCTGGCCACGTTTCGCGGCATCGCTGAAGGAATCATCCTCGACGCTCCGTGCGGCAGGAATGGCTTCGGCTACGATCCGCTGTTTTATTTTCCGCAGATTCAAAAAACGTTCGCTGAGCTGAACGCAGAAGAAAAAGCTGAATTCAGCCATCGGGGCGCGGCGTTCCGGCAGTTTCTGAATTGGTGTGACGAGAATTCAGACCTGAAGGCACGCAACTGATTTCTTGACTTCACTTCTCCCGCAGCCGGATAATGAAAAGTTCTTTTGTCGTCATCGAACCAACAAGCAACCATAACGAAGAACGAACAAGAATTCATAAGGAGCGATTCGTGGCTTCAGCAGCCAGTTCGACTGCTCCCGGAATAGCGAAAGGTGCAGTGCATGGCGTAGCGCCTTTGCGCGCCGGGCAGGGTACGTCGTTTGTTTTGCGCCGCCTGCATTCGCTTTCCGGCATCGTGCCTGTCGGTGCGTTTCTTTTCGAACACATTCTCATTTCCAATTCCACGGCCATCACCGGGCCTGACGCCTATGCCAAGCAGGTAGGCTTTCTCGGCGGTCTGCCGTTAGTATTTTTTCTTGAGTTGTTCGGGATCTGGCTGCCCATCGCATTCCACGCGCTGTATGGTTTCTACATCTGGTACCGCGGCGAAGGGAATACGGTCGACTATCCCTGGACCGGCAACTGGATGTACACGCTGCAGCGCTGGACTGGCGGCATCGCTTTCTTCTACATCATCTGGCATACCTGGACGATGCGTTTCACCGGAACTGACCTGCACGCCTATCCCAACGCTTCATTCGGCAAAGTGCAGGCGGAACTGATGAACCCTGCGCTGCTCGCCTTTTATGTCGTCGGCCTCATCGCCGCATGCTGGCATTTTGCCTACGGCATCTGGCTCTTCGCAGCCAAGTGGGGCATCATCTCGGGCGAAAAGGCGCGGCAAAGGTTTCTGAAAGTCTGCCTCGGATTATTTTTGTTGATGACCGTGGTCGGGTTGATGAGCCTCTATACCTTCCGGGAGCGCTTCCCGCAACCAACCGCCGAACCTGGCACATCTGCGATGCAATCAAATCCCGCGGCTCAATCGAATGATAGAACCGCAGCTTACCGAAAGTCGGTGGAGTGAAGATGGCAGCAGCTCCCAAAATCATTGTGATCGGTGGCGGCCTCGCCGGCTTGTCTGCCGTAATCAAGATCGCCGAGATGGGCGCGAGTGTCGACCTGTTCTCCATCGTTCCCGTAAAGCGTTCGCACTCGGTGTGTGCGCAGGGCGGCATCAACGCGGCCAAGAACCTGAAAGGCGAAGGCGATTCGACGTGGATTCACTTTGACGACACAGTCTACGGCGGAGATTTCTTGGCGAACCAGCCGCCGGTTAAAGACATGTGCGAGGCCGCCCCGGGCATCATTGATTTGCTCGACCGCATGGGCGTTCCCTTCAACCGCACACCCGAAGGCTTGCTCGATTTTCGCCGCTTTGGTGGAACTTTGTTTAACCGTACGGCGTTTGCCGGAGCCACTACTGGCCAACAACTTCTCTACGCGCTCGATGAGCAAGTACGCCGCTATGAATCCGAAGGCAAAGTAAAGAAATACGAGCACTGGGAGTTTCTCTCCGCCGTGCTCGACGGAAACCGCGTCTGCCGGGGCATCTGTGCGATGGATCTGCGGAGCATGGAAGTCCGTAATTTCCCTGCCGATGCCATCATCATCGCCACCGGCGGTATCGGTGCGATTTTTGGCAAATCGACCAATTCTGTAGTCTGCACGGGATCGGCACAGTCGGCACTTTATCAGCAAGGTTGTTATTACGCCAACGGTGAATTTATTCAAGTCCATCCCACGTCGATTCCCGGCAACGACAAGTTGCGCTTGATGTCGGAATCGGCGCGCGGCGAGGGCGGACGCGTCTGGGTGCCGAAGACTCCGGGCGACAAGCGCAATCCCAAGTCGATCCCGCAAAGCGAGCGCTGGTATTTTCTGGAGGAGTGGTATCCCAAGTACGGCAACCTGGTTCCGCGCGATGTGGCTACGCGAGCGATTTTCAAAGTTGTGTACGAACATCACCTCGGCATCGATGGCAAACCGATGGTTTATCTCGACCTCACCCACATCGATCGCAAGATTCTCGACCGCAAGCTGGAAGGCATTCTCGAGATCTACGAGAAGTTCGTCGGCGACGATCCCCGCGACACGCCCATGAAGATTTTCCCCGGGATGCATTACACCATGGGCGGGCTGTGGATTGATTTCAAGCAGGCCACCAACATCCCCGGTGTCTTCGCCGCGGGCGAGTGCGAGTATCAATATCATGGCGCGAACCGCCTGGGCGCGAATTCGCTGGTCTCATGCATCTACGGGGGAGCTATTGCCGGGCCGAATGCGGTGAAATATGCGCGCGGGCTGCAACCGCTCTCCGATGGCAACGCATTTTTCGACGTCGAGAAGAAAAAGCAGGAAGAGAGCAATTCCCTACTCATGAACAATACAGGCAGGGAAAACCCGTTCCGGCTGTGGCAGGAACTCGGCGAGCTGATGACCAAGGATTGCACCGTCATCCGCTACAACAAGAATTTGCAGCAGACTGATGCCAAGCTGGTGGAACTGCTGGAACGCTTCCGCCGGGTGAATCTGAGCGACCGCACGCAGTGGGCGAATACCAGCGTGGTCTTCACCCGCCAGCTGTACAACATGCTGCAATTGGCACGAGTCATCGCCCAAGGCGCGCGCATGAGAGATGAATCGCGCGGCGCGCACTACAAGCCGGACTTCCCCGACCGCGACGACAAGAATTTCCTGAAGACGACGAAAGCATATTTCGCCCCGGACGCGGATGAGCCGAGATTCGAGTTCGAGGCGGTGGATGTTTCCCTGATTCCACCGAGGCCGAGGAAGTATGACGCGGCGAAGTAGTACAGATTGACTTGTCATCCTGAGCGGAGGACCGATGAAACTCGGCATGAGTGCAAGCCACAGGAATTCTTCGCTGCGCTCAGAATGACAAAGATTGAGCACGGGCTGAGAGCTAAAAGCTAATGGCTGATAAATCCGTCATCATCAAAATCAAGCGCCAGAACAATCCCGCTTCCAAGTCGTACTGGGAAGAGTTCGAACTCGCCTACCATCAAGGTATGAACGTGATTTCCTGCCTGATGGAAATTGCCGCGAATCCAGTCACCCGCGACGGCAAAGCCACCACGCCGATCACCTACGACTCGAATTGTCTCGAAGAAGTCTGCGGCTCCTGCGCTATGCTGATCAACGGACGCGCCCGCATGGCCTGCTCCGCCCTCATCGACAATCTCGAACAACCAATCAAGCTCGAGCCGTTCTCCAAGTTCCCCATCGTCCGCGATTTGGCCACTGACCGCAGCGTGATCTTCGAGAATCTCAAAGCCGTCAAGGCCTGGGTTCCGATCGACGGCACCTACGACCTCGGTCCCGGCCCTCGCGTTATGCCGGAGGAGCAGGAGATCACCTATCCCATTTCCCGCTGCATCTCCTGCACCTGCTGCATGGAGGCCTGCCCGCAGTTCAATGAAGAAACCGGCTTCGTAGGCGCGGCCACCATCGCGCAGGTGCGGCTGTTCAACACCCATCCCACGGGCAAAGTGCTCGAGCGCGAGCGGCTGGCGGCCCTGATGGGCGATGGCGGGATCCAGGAGTGCGGCTATGCGCAGAACTGCATCGAGGTCTGCCCCAAGGATATCCCGCTGACCAAGTCCATCTCCGAAGTAGGCGGCGCGGTCATGAAGCAAGCCATCGGTGACCTTTTCCGGC
>Ga0182015_10002951_pt1 | contig 19695 bp, 17 predicted proteins | sample 712P3MmetaG_FD_120478 | JGI IMG/M metagenome (GOLD analysis project Ga0182015, IMG submission 120478) | Permafrost microbial communities from Stordalen Mire, Sweden - 712P3M metaG | ecosystem: Environmental > Terrestrial > Soil > Wetlands > Permafrost | place: Sweden: Stordalen | collected...
CGCCGAGGCCGCAGGGAATGATTCCTTCGGGCGCGCCGGCGCTGAGCAAGTTCGTCCAGATTTGTTCGGAGTATTCGGGATCGAAATAAATTTCGAAGCCGTCCTCGCCGGTGTAGCCGGTTCTCGCGATCATCGCGGAGACGCCGTCTACTTTTCCGAATGCGAGGTGATAGTAGCGAATGCCTGAGAGCGCGATGTCTGTGAAGCGCTGCAATAGCTCTTCCGCCTTCGGGCCTTGGATGGCTAGCAGGGAATAGTCGTCGCCGTTGTTTTGGACGCGCGCGTCGAAACTGTTATGCGAAGCGATGTGGTCGAAATCGCCGTCCTGGTTTGAAGCGTTTACGCAGAGAAAATAGTGCGTCGGCGATATGCGGTGGACGAGAAGATCGTCCACGAAAGTTCCTTCGGGTGTCATCAAGCCGGAATATTGGATTTGACGATCGGCGAGATGTCTAGCGTCGTTGCAGGTGACGTGCTGCACGAGATCGAGCGATTGCGCGCCGAGAATCTCGATCTCTCCCATGTGGCTGACGTCGAAAATTCCAGCGCGAGTGCGGACGGCGTCGTGCTCAGAAAGAATTCCAGAGTATTCGAGCGGCATATCCCAACCGCCGAAATTGACCATCTTGGCGCCCAGGCTGCGATGGGCGGCGTTTAATGCGGTTTTGCGAAGTTGAGTGGGGGCGGGCGTGCTCACGAATAAAATCTCAAATTTATGGCTCGCAAATCACCGTAGCATGCGAATTTTGGAGTGTCAAGAAAACCGCTCAGATGGCCGGTTGCTCACCGCGCTGCAGAATGCGTCTTGTCGGCTTGGCGGCGTTATCCTAATATTCACTTCAGATGGCTTTGCGAATATGCACGGAGGGCCCTCGGTGAGCGGGCCGGTCCTATGTTCGCAGTGCGACCAGCCGGAAGAGAAGTGCGGTTGCGAGAAGTATTGTTGTTATTGCCAGTCGCAGCAGGGAGTTCGTCTTTGTATTGACGGGCTCTACTATTGCCCGGATTGCCGGGAAGCCTGCGATGTGCGCGCGGTGGATGCCCGTGGAGAATGATTTCGTCCGAACAGAAGCGCGGCTCGAGGAAGATCCTCGATTGTTTACCGCGCTGGCCGCGATTATCGAGCACGCTGCGGGGCGCGTGGGAATGAGCGACGCGCGGCGGCAGGCGCTGATCCGTGCGGCCGAGCAGACGTGCCGCGATACCTGGCCGGCGTCGAATGGACGCGAGCCTGTGGTACGAATCATCTGCGATGAATTGGGCGATCGGATCGAAGTGACGATTCAATTTCCATGCGCGCCGGAGCCGGGAACGGAAGCGAAGATTAAAGAGTTGCAGAAGCGCGTTGACAAGGCTACAAGCGAGATGGGGCAGGGGTCGTTTCAGATTACGCTTGTTGAATTTATTAGTGCCCGCCAGTAAGAACATTCGCAGTTAGAAATTCATTCCCAGAACAGTTTGGCGGAATATTCGTTTGCGTCATCGCCGCGGATTGAAAGGCGAAGATGCCCGGCTGAAGCCGGGCACTACGAGTGCCTGAGCCGCACGGTTGCCGAAAACTTGCGTTGATGAGCGGTTACAGTTGCGCTGCGGCGAAGGCGTGATTTTTGATTAGGCCTTGGAGTTGGTCCTCAGTGATGGGGATGTCGATTTTGATGTGATCGCCGGTGGGCGAAACGCTGACGGAATCGAGCGCCTTGGCAACGTCCGGGTGCGATTGCGCTTCCTGGTAACGGCGCATCATGACGCCCGCCTGTAGCGCCGCGGCTAGCGTGTTCGCATCATCCACGGTGTTGCAGACGGCCTGGAATTGGGTGTCGAGGCCATTGCCGGTGGTGACGTGGATTTCCATGGCTTTCAGGCGATCGATGATCGCGGATGCCTGCGGGAATTGGCTCGCTTGCGGCAAGAGCTGGGCCATGGCGATGTGGGTGTAGGACTTGTTCAGGACGGCCCAGACTGTTCCGTTTCCGTTGGCGTCTTTGATGAGCGGGTAAAGTTCGGTGTTGGTGAGCAGGCTTTCCGAGCCGCCGAAATGCACGTCAATCAACTTTTCGAGAGCGGAGCGGTTTCCGAAAGCGGCTGTGTTCGAATCGAGGAAGAAGAAAAGAATGTCGTTTCCTCCCACGCCGCTGCCGAAAGCCCATAGCTTGTAGCCGTGCACTTCGACTGAGGCCAACTTTTGCTGCTTGAAGCGCTCTTCGGTTGCGCTGGGCGTGAAGCCTCCGAGAGCCACGCCGACAATCTGTTCACCCTGATCCTTACTCGGGGCGAAAGCGGCCCAGGCCATTTCGTCCACCTGTGTGGTCGGATCGATTCCTGCGGTGGTGAGAAATTGTTCGAACTGGCGGAAATTCACGGGGAGAAGCTGATCGCGTAATTGCGCGAACCACGGATGCTGGCGCGCTGCCTTGAGATCGGCGTAGGCGAACTCTCCGATATCCTTGGGGAACATGCCAATGATATCGGTGCTAAGGTTTCCCGCGGCCGCCGGGCGCGTGAGAAGCGCTGAAGCCGCTAGAATGCAAATGCTCATTGCGGCGAAAACAGCGACGAGCCGCTCGAATGACTTTCTCATTTTCCTGTCCCCCTAAAATTTCATCCGCGGCGCCAAATTTCTAAGACGTGGGCTTGCCCGCGACAATGTTGCTATTGCTTTCTGAGACGCGCGCTTCAAGCGCTGCTGCGTCGGAGCGAAGCTTGGCGACGATAACCGCGTCCGCGCCTGCCTCGATCATGGACTCGAGATTGATTGCGACATTTTCGAGCGCGCCGCGAACCGCCGCGACCGCCATCAACCGGCCCACATGAACATCTGACAACATAGAAGCGCTTGATAGGCCTTCCAGTTGCCCGAGGCGTTCGTAGATCACAACAGCGTTGCGCGCGACGTGCAGCGGCACCTCGGCGGCGACGAACAAGGCCTGGCGAATTTCGGTTTGGCGGCGCGTCAATTCATCGGGCGTGGTGTTTGGAAGCTTGTGTGCGGCCATAACGGCATCGAAGGACGCGGCGTCGCGGTCGATGGCCTCGGCAAATTCTTTCGAGGCAGTGCGAAATTCAGCGAGGGCGTCGCTCAATTTGTCCGCAAACGCAGCTTGGGATTTTTTCTTGCGCGATAGCCCTGCGACCATTTGGCCGAGGCTCGCGGCCAGGGCCCCAGCGAGAGCTGCAACGGAGCCGCCGCCCGGAGTTGCAGTGGGCTGCGCGACGGCGTCGAGAAATGGTGTAGCGAGCGCCGCGAGCTTTCCGGTGGCTTCGATTGGGGCGCCTGTCAGGGATGCGGCGAGACGATTTTCGAGAACTTGCGCGGGCGAAAAGTTTTCGAGTTGAAGATAGAAGTCTGAGGCCATCTCGATCGCGCGTTTAGGAATCAGGCCGACGATTTCACTTCCAACGATCGAGACGCCGTAGCGTTCCGCTTCGCGCTTGACCATTTCGAAGACGCGGTGCAGCGGGGTCTGCTCGAAATCGGTCATGTTGATGGAAACCTGCGCGAGTTTCCGCGCCTTCAAATCTACGGGCATCGCTTTCACGTAACGCAGGCCGCCATTCGAGAAACGGATATTTTTGGCGATGCGCTTGGCGATTTCGATGTCGGGTGTATTGAGATTGATGTTGTAAGCGATGAGGAATTTTCGTGCGCCGACAACGACCGCGCCGGCCGTCGGATGCAGCCGCTGCTCGCCGAAATCGGGTGCGCGGGCCGGATTGCGCGGAACTTCTTCGAGCAAGCCTTCGAACTGGCCCTTGCGAATATTTTCGAGATTCGCGCGTTCGGGGCGTTGCGCCGCGGCCTCGTAGAGATAAACGGGAACTCGATAGCGCTCCCAAATGGCGCGGCCGACTTTCTTGGCGAGGGCGATGCAATCTTCGATGGTGACGCCTTCGATGGGAATAAAGGGCACGACGTCAGTCGCACCCATGCGCGGATGCGCGCCGGAATGTTTCGTGAGATCGATCAGCTCGAGAGCTTTGCCAACGCCGCGAAGGGCAGCCTCGGCAACGGGCTCGGCTTCGCCTGCGAGAGTGATGACGCTGCGGTTGTGGTCGGCATCGCTTTCGCGGTCGAGAAGATAAACGCCTTCCACTTCGCGCATCGCGGCGACGATAGCGTCGACTTTTGCGAGATCCCGGCCTTCAGAGAAGTTTGGAACGCACTCAATCAGGGTTTTCATTTCGAGCGAAGAGGCGCATCGTGCGCGTGTTGTAGAAAAGTTTCAATTTTCGGCTTTTTCAAAGATCACAGAGCCGCGTTTCATCACCAGGCTGCAATGATTCACGCCGAAATAGTAAGGGATTTCGCGATAGTCATCCACATCGAAGGCCGCGATGTCGGCGAATTTGCCAACCTCGAGCGAGCCGACGCGCGAATGGCGGCGCAGCGCGTAGGCGCCATTAATTGTGGCAGCCGCAATTGCCTCGGCCGGAGTCATTCTCAGCGCGGAGCATGCGAGCGAAAGAATCATTTGCATGTTCGGAGTGGGGCTCGTTCCCGGATTGAAATCTGTGGCGAGCGCTACGGCCGCCCCTGCGTCAATGAGCGCACGGGCTGGTGCGTAATGCTTGAGCCCGAGGTGAAAGGAGCATCCGGGGAGCAACGTGCACGCGACTTTGGAATCGGCGAGCGCGCGAATGTCGCCGGCATTCACTTTGTCGAGATGGTCGGCGCTCGCGGCCTGAACCCGGACGGCAAGGCGCGCGGCACCCGTGCGCATCATTTGATCGGCGTGAAGCCGCGGCGTCAAGCCGCAGACGAGGCCGGCCATGAGAATGCGGGCGGTCTGATGAACCGTAAACGCGCCGCGGTCGCAGAAAACATCGCAAAATTGCGCGAGGCCGGTCTGAGCGATGTAGGGAATCCAAATACGCGCGACGAGATCCACGAAATCTTCCGTGCGGCCTTTGTATTCGGGCGGAACGACGTGCGCGCCGAGAAAAGTGGTGGCGATGTCGAGCCGCTGCTCGAGACGCAACTCGCGGACGACCTCGAGAGTTTTTACCTCGCTTGAGAAATCGAGGCCATAGCCGGTTTTTGCTTCGAGAGTGGTTGTGCCGTGCTCGGCCATTTGCCGAAGATGAACGTGAGCGCGGACTTTCAACTCATCCGGACTCATGCGACGAAGTTTGCGAACGCTCGAGAGGATGCCGCCGCCTGATTTCGCGATTTTTTCGTAGCTGACGCCGGCGATTCCTTTTTCGTACTCGGCAGCACGACTCTCGGGGAAAATCAAATGCGTGTGAGAATCAACGAAGCCGGGGAGAACGACGCGTCCGCCGAGATCTATTTTCTTGGCGCGACGCGAGTGGCGCAGGCGTTCGACGTTTTTGCGCGTCCCGACGGCGTGAATTTCGCCCTCGCGAACCAGGAGCGCGCCGTCGCGGATGATTTCGAAATCACGCAATTCGCGGCCGCGTCGAGGAGCGGGTCCGCGCAAGGTGAGAAGCTGTGAGCAGCCAGTGATGAGCAAGTCGGGCACGATGCGGGTGATAAGTTTAGCGTGTTGGCGCGCGAACTGCCACTGCGAAGCGCAGTTTCTTGGAGCGAGGGCGAATGTGGCCTATTATTTCGCGCGGGTTCGATTGAGATGCTGGGGCGAGGTGCAAGGATGAAGCGAACGGGTCTCGGGATTATTGTGGCGCTAAGCGCCTTGACCTTGGCGACGTTGTTTACTTTGTTTGCGCCGTTTGCGGGGCGCAACATTTTGGCGGGCGCGCGTCCGATTGACGCCGGCGCTGCGCCGTTCGATATCGTGATTCGCGATGGCCGGATTCTCGATGGCACCGGCTCGCCGTGGTATTCGGGCGATGTGGCGATTCGCGACGGGCGCATTGTGGCGATCGGGCGGCTTGGCAAAGTTTCCGCGAAGCGCATTATCGACGCCCACCGGCGCGTGATTGCGCCGGGATTTATTGACATGCTCGGGCAGTCGGACCTGACCATTCTTGTTGATCCGCGCGTGCCCTCGAAAATATATCAGGGGATTACGACGGAGATTACGGGCGAGGGCAACTCGGTGGCGCCTGAAACCGATGGTCTTCTGCGGGCCGACCATCTGTTCTACGAGCATTACGGGATCACGGCCGATTGGAAAACGTTCCGCGAATATTTTGCGCGGCTTGATAAGCAGGGAATCGGAATTAATTTCGCGAGCTACGTTGGCGCGACGCAGGTGCGGCGGTATGTGATTGGTGAAGAAAATCGCGCGCCCACCGCCGATGAACTCGAGCAGATGCGCGCGCTTGTTCGGCAGGCGATGGACGAAGGAGCGATGGGCGTTTCGACGGCGCTCGAATATGCGCCGGCGCCGTATGCGAAGACGGACGAGCTCATCGCGCTTGCGAGCGAAACGGCCAAATATGGCGGCATTTACGCAACGCATATGCGTAGCGAGGGCGATGGCGTGATGGATGCGCTTGAAGAGACGTCGCGAATTGGGCGGGAAGCAAAGATTCCGGTGGAAATTTGGCACCTGAAAGTGGCCGGTAAGGCGAATTGGGGACGGATGCCGGATGTGGTCAAGTTTATTGAGCGGGCGCGCGAGTCGGGGCTCGATATTTCGGCGAACACTTACGCGTACACGGCGTGGTCGAACACATTTTCCGCTTTCATACCGCCGTGGGCGCATGACGGCGGTGATGAAAAACTTGTCGAGCGATTGAAAGATCCAGTGATGCGCGAGCGAATCAAGAAGGAAATGGATGAGGCATCGAAGGACTGGGACAACGAATGGAACGAAATTCCTGGGCCTGAGGCGATTTTGATCAGCGCCGTGCACAATCCGAAATTGCTTCCGCTGCAAGGGAAAAACTTGGCTGAGATTGCGAAGATGTGGGGCAAAGATCCCAAGGACGCGCTCTTTGATTTTCTGATTCAGGATGATGCGTATACGTTTGTGTCAGTGTTCGGAATGCAGGAGTCAGATGTCGCGCTGGCGCTGAAGCAGCCGTGGGTTTCGATTGATAACGATTCCGAGGGAACTTCGCGGGAGGGAATTCTGGGTCACGAGCATCCGCATCCGCGAGCTTACGGCACATTTCCAAGAATTCTTCGAAAGTATGTCCGCGAAGAGAAATTGCTGACACTGCCGGATGCGATTCGGAAATTCAGTGCGCTGCCTGCACAGAAGATGGGGCTGACGGATCGCGGCGTGTTGAAGGTGGGGATGTGGGCGGATGTGGTCGTGTTCGATCCGGAGACGGTGCACGATGTGGCGACGTATGAAAATCCGAATCAATTTTCAGTGGGGATGGACTACGTGCTGGTGAATGGAGTGCCGGTGATTGACGACGGCAAGATGACCGGCGCGCGGCCCGGCAAGGTTTTGCTGGGGCCGGGATATGGTCGAGGCAAGTAGGTCTCCGACTGAGCGCGCGGAGCCTTGGGTTTTTATGCTCCCGCGGCTTGGCCTTTGAACTGTGGCGCGAATTCCTCCGTGGCGAAAACTTCTATTGATGTCGGCGTGGTATTTTCGGGAGAGCGCGCTTCGAGCGGCTTCATCCATCCTGAATTGAGCGACTCGAGCATTTCGATCAATAGCTTCACGTAGTCAGCGGGCAAACCCATCTGCTTCATCGCCATTTCGACGGCGAATGCCGGGAATTGCGAGTATCCGAGATTCGGTTTGCCGATGGCCTTGCCTAAGACAGCAGCCGTCTCTTTCATGGAAACATCGCGCTGGCCGAGGAGCTCGCGCGTACTCTTGCCGGTGAAATTCAATTTTAGAAGGGCCTCGGCGGCGTAGGCGCCGATGTCGCGCGAAGCGATTTGTGCCAGCGGAAGCTCAGGCTTCAGGACACCTCCCATCGTGCCCATGGATTGAATTGGCTTGATTTGCGCGAAATTATTTTCCATGAAATAGGTCGGCCGCAGGATGAAAGCGTTGAGTTTCGGGATCGCGTTGATCTTCTGTTCGAAATAATGCAATCCATTCACGGGCCCGACGCGCTCGGGCTTATCGGCGCCGATGCTGCTGAGGCAAACCGCGTGTGAAACACCGGACCGTTCAAGCGCTGCCGCAAGAGAATTGCTCGCGCGATCCTGCGACTCCCGCATGCTCTTTGCGGCGAAGTCGGGAGGAAGCATGGCGTAGACAGCCTTCGCGCCGGAGAAAGCGCGAGTCATGGCTTCCGGATCGTTAACGTCCGCCACGAAAGCGTCCGCGCCCTTCTGTACAAGCGCATCGAGGCGCTCTTTGCTGCGGCCAATCACTCGAACTGGCTGGCCCGCGGCGAGAAGCTTTTCCGTGATTACATGGCCCGTGTTGCCGGTCGCCCCGGTGATTACATACATAGCGCGCCTCCGCTGAATTTGTTCGATGACTTCGTTCGAACTAGGGCTTTGGATGCACGAAGGCATCCGGGTGATTCAGAGCATTGGAATTTTGATATCGGATTTGCGCGCGAATTCGATGGCTTCGGGATAGCCGGCATCCACGTGGCGCGCCACACCAATTCCGGGATCGTTGGTGAGGACGCGCTCGATGCGCGTGGCCATTTCTTTCGTACCGTCCGCGACGGTCACCTGGCCGGCGTGGAGCGAATAGCCGATTCCTACGCCGCCGCCATTGTGGATCGAGACCCAACTTGCGCCGCTCGCCGTGTTCAAGAGAGCGTTGAGAAGCGGCCAATCGGCGACGGCATCCGAGCCGTCTTTCATCGATTCGGTTTCGCGATAGGGCGAGGCGACCGAGCCGCAGTCGAGATGATCGCGGCCGATCACGACGGGTGCTTTCAGCTCGCCGCGGGCGACGAGATCGTTCAGGGCGAGGCCGAATTTGTCGCGCTCGCCGTAGCCGAGCCAGCAGATTCGCGCAGGGTAGCCCTGGAATTGAACGCGCTTTTGGGCGAGGCGAATCCAGCGCGTGAGGACTTCGTCGTGCGGAAACATTTCGAGCACGAGCTGATCGGTACGGTGAATGTCCGACGGTTCCCCAGAAAGCGCGGCCCAGCGAAATGGCCCGCGGCCTTCGCAGAAAAGAGGGCGGATGTAGGCGGGCACGAAGCCGGGGAAGTCATAGGCGTTTTTTACACCTTGCTGGAATGCGAAGGTGCGGATGTTGTTGCCGTAGTCGAATGTCACCGAGCCGAGTTTTTGCAGAGCGAGCATGCCTTCCACGTGACGGGCGATGGAATCAAGCGAGCGCTTTTTGTACTCGTCGGGATTTTTCTTCCGCAATTCCGCGGCTTCCTCGACGCTCAAACCTTGCGGGATGTAACCGTAAAGCGGATCGTGCGCGCTGGTTTGATCGGTGAGAATGTCCGGAACTACGCCGCGCTTCGCCAGTTCCGGAATCACGTCGGCACAATTTCCGATGAGCCCTACCGAAACGGCCTCGCGCTTGCGGACGGCATTCTTGAGAATTCGCAGAGCTTCGTCGAGATCGTTCACCATTACGTCACAGTAGCCAGTCTTGACGCGGCGCTTGATGCGTTCGGGGTCCACGTCAATTCCAAGAAACGCCGCGCCGTTCAGAGTGGCTGCGAGAGGTTGAGCGCCGCCCATGCCGCCCATGCCGCCGCTCGCGACGAGCTTGCCTGCGAGATCGCTGCCGAAATGTTTTCGTCCCGCCGCGGCGAAAGTTTCGTATGTTCCCTGAAGAATTCCCTGCGAGCCGATGTAAATCCAGCTTCCGGCGGTCATTTGGCCGTACATCATCAGGCCGGCGCGATCGAGCGCGTCGAACTGCTCCCAATTGCTCCAGTGGCCTACGAGATTTGAATTGGCGATCAGCACGCGGGGCGCGTAGTCATGCGTGCGAAAGATTCCGACGGGCTTCCCGGATTGGACCAGAAGAGTTTCGTCGGCGGCGAGAGACTGCAGCGACTTCACGATGGCGTGATAGCAATTCCAATCGCGGACGGCCTTGCCGCGGCCGCCGTAGACGATCAACTCGGCGGGCTTTTCGGCGACGTCGGGATCGAGATTATTCATCAACATGCGCATCGCGGCTTCCTGCTGCCATCCTTTGCAGGTGAGCGAAGTGCCGCGCGGGCCGCGGATGACGGGCGCGCCTGTCTTGTCTTCAGTTGCCAAATTATCCCTCGATAGAACTCCCGCCGCGGATTCCTGGCACGGTCATCTTAGCCCAGGCGGCTCGCGAATTCACATCGCGCACCTAATTGCCTCGTACGCGCGGGGTACTGTCTGATCAGCGGATTACAAGAGTTCGAAGTCTTGCGGGCATTACGCGGATCTAGAAGGAGCTGGGGCCGATGTTGGTTTCGGTGGCGCCTACAATCTAGGATCGCGTGTATCGCAATCCATTTGCGACAGTACGCCACGCTATTTCGAAGGAATCAGTACGATCATGCGGATTTGGATTGTGCCGGTTTTGGTATCTAGCAAGCCGGTGACCTTGACTTTTTGACCGGCGCTTTTTTCGGCCAGGTCCTGCTTGTCTAGTTTGAAGACGTCGGTTTTGGTTTGCAGGACGAATTTGCCGCCGCGCTGAGTCACGCAATACCGGGCGCAATCGGCTGGGGTTTTGCCTGCGTTACCCATCTTGATCATGGTTTCGTGCGACCGATCCAGGGAATGAACGTTCATGGCGCACTGCGAGTCGGCGATTTCGCCGATAAAGATTTTTTCGCCATCGCCTCGGCTCGCCGGGCTGGCGAGTGTTAGGAAGGAAATGATGACCCCCCAGAGAATGAACGCCTTGAAGCTTCTCATTTCTTTTTGCTCCCTGCTCTACACAATTTGAGCTTCGACCTAGGGCTCAACTACAAAGCGCATGTTCATTTGATCGTGATCGGGGCTGCAAATTACGGTGCACTCGATCAGGTATTCGCCAGGCTCGACCGGGGCGGTGAGATTGAATTCTTGAGTGCCGGGTCTCAGGAGCAGATCCCAGCCGTCTACGGGTTTCCGATCTTTGGCGCGCAGAAGCATGAAACCGTGAATCGAGCCGTCGCGATTATGGGTCTGGGCTTTGCGGGCCGTTATGCGCAGCGTTAGTTCTTCGCCGGGCTTGGCGATGATCTCAGGATGCTTCTGGCCGGCCATTTTGTAACGGCTATCGCGATCGGCCAGAATTTCGATTATGCGGCGCTGCGATTGGCCGCGGAGGGATGGGGAAGAACACCACAGCGCGAACGCGGCGCCCACCCAGAGTAGCAGCTTGAGCCTGTCTTTTTGATTAATCATTGAGTCATATAGCGCAAGATCAACCGCATGTCTTCATCGGTGATCATGGCGCGGACACGCATGTGGCGAATGACGGTGGCCATGGTGCGGGGCGGGAATTTGTGAGGAGCCTGGTGGCAGCGGCCGCAATTTGTGCGGAAGCGTTTTTCGCCCTCGCTGCGCTCGAATGCTTCGATGTTTTTTGGCAATGGCTTGGCGGTCGTGGCCGACGCCGTGGCCGGAGCGGATGCGGCTCGAGCATTGGCGTCGGCTGTGGTCTGCGGATCGTGCGCGGACGCGACCATTTTCGGGGCGTTCTTGGATTCTTGAGCGGCCGCGAAAAAGCACGAACCGAGACATAGCGCGCAGGTTGCTGCCAGGATTGAGCGAGTGTTCATCACTGAAGCCCGCTACGCTCGAGAGGCACGACGAAGCGATAGGTGAAGCCAAACGTCCAGACGTTCATGTTGCCTTCGGCGGTAAATTGGCGGCCGTAATTGGCGGTGCCCTTTAATCCATCCATGAAGTAATAATTCACGCCGGCTTCGAATAATTGAGTATTGACTGCCGGAAGTGCGTCGTTCGGCAACGGGCCTGTGAAGAATTGCTGGAACCTCGCGACGAGCTGGGTGCGGCGCATTTCATTGCGCCAGAAGGGCAATTGGGCCAAGCGATAGGCGGGCTCGATCCAGTAACCGCTGCCTTGCCGCGAGCGCGCGACTTCGGCGCGAATATCGAGCGGCAGAGATAGCGGCTGCCAGATCAGATGGGTGCCCCATAGGTTCGAGCGCTCGTCCTGGAGGCGATGCTGGAACGAGCCGCCGAATTCGAGGCGCAATTTGGGAAAGAAGAGGCCTGCGCGTCCGCCTGCCGTCCGCTCAGAATCGACGGGCGAAACCGTGGAGAGCGCGGAGAAATAGACCGCATAATTGATGCTGACTTGCGGGTTCGCGCTGAAGCCGCCGCGAAGCATTGCGCCCGTGCTGGCGTTGCTTGGGCCGGTGCCGATCGGAAGGATCAGCGGATCGGTTTGGAGATTGCGGATCCAGACAGGGTAGAGGCGCTCGTTGAAAATTCCGAAGGGCGTCAGGAATCTTCCGACCGTGACCGTGACATATGGATTGGCGATGAAATCCACCTGAGCGTAATCTACTTCCTTCTGGAGGGGGCCGTGAAAGCCGGAGCGGCCGGGCTCTTGCACCATGTCGTCTTCGAAGGAGTCGCGAGACTCGATTAGCCAACGATCGCCGAGGGGGATCAGGAGTATGCCGGAGATGATGGGATGGATATCCGGAGCGCCGCCAGTGAAATCGGAGATATAGCCGGCGCTGCCGGTTAGAATGGGAACGGGCTTGACGTTCTCGGAATCACCGGGCTCCTGCGTTGGCTGATACTCCGATTGTGCATTGAGTGAGCGCTGGAAGAGCGTTGACGCGAGAAGCGTGGCTAGAAAGAGCGCGAATCTGAACGCGAGGGAGCACCGAGACGCAGGCCGGGTGGTTCTGCGGCGAGAAGCGTCCCGATTGCGCGAGCCTCGGGACGAACCAGCACAGCGCGCATCCTTCGAATCTGCGATATTATTCGACATTCCCAACGCCGAGTAGACATCCGCCGCCCCATTAAACATTGGATGGCAAGATCGCCCCGGTCAATGGGACTTGGCTTGTTTGTGATGGACTTAGCAACACGAATTTTAGATTTGGACTTCCGGCTCACTGGGTTAGAGTAATTTCAGGCGATGGCTTATCCTTCCACGACGAAATGCTTCCTAGACGCAATTGATCGCTACGCGTGCCCGCGCGCGCAGATTTGGAAGACTGACGCGGGCTGGGAGAGCATTCCGGCGAGCGAGATGCTGCGGCGCGTGGCGGGCCTCGCAAAGGCGCTGCAAGAGCTCGGCGTGAAACCGGGCGACCGCGTGGGGCTGCTGGCGCCGAATTGCCCGGAATGGCACATCGCGGATTTTGCGATTCAGGGAATCGGCGGCGTTAACGTTCCGCTCTATTTCAACGAGTCTCCCGATCGCATCACGTACATACTGAACGATTCGGGCGCGAAGATCGCAATTTCAGCCGGCGAGAAACAGGCGCGGACATTGTTTGAGTGCCGCGACCATTTGCCGGGCCTCGAGCATGTGATCGCGGTGGCTGGGCCTGCCGATCTCGGCGGCGAGACTCTGCGTTATGAGACTTTGATTGTGGCGGCGGGCGACGCTGACATCGTTGAGTATCGCCGCAATTCCGCCGCTGTGACTTCGGACCAACTCGCGACGATCATTTACACATCGGGAACGACGGGCGAGCCGAAAGGCGTGATGCTTTCGCACGCCAATCTTACGTCCAACGCACTGGACGCTCTCGCTTGCCACGAATTCCTGACGACAGACCTCGCGCTTTCGGTATTGCCGCTGGCACACGTCTACGAACGCACGATCGACTACGGGTATTTTTTTCGCGGCGTGCCGGTGGCATACGTCGAGCAAATTGACACGATCGTTCAGGCGCTGATGGAAGTGCAGCCGACGATCGTCGCCGCGGTTCCGCGTTTCTTCGAGAAGATGTACGCCAGCATTCTCGAAAAGGGGCGCCGGACGACTGGGCTCAAGCGGAAAATCTTCGAGTGGGCGTTGAGAGTGGCGCAGGAAGCGACGCCGTGGCGCGCGTATGGGCGCGAGGCGTCGGGCTGGACGCGGCTGAGATGGAAAATAGCAAACAAGCTGGTGTATTCAAAAATTCGCGCTGGGCTTGGTGGGCGAGTGCGGACGTTTTGTTCGGGCGGCGCGCCGCTGGCCGTGGAGTTGGGCGAGTTTTTTGCTTCAATAGATGTTCCTATTTTTCAAGGCTACGGTCAGACGGAGACTTCGCCCATCGTTGCCGCGAATGCTCCGGGCGCGAATAAGGTCGGGACTGTCGGGCGTCCCATTCCGAATGTCGAAGTGCGGATTGCGGACGATGGCGAGATTCTTGTGAAAGGGAATTGCGTGATGCAGGGGTACTACCGTAAGCCCGACCAGACGCGCGACACGTTCACGCCGGACGGCTGGTTGCGAACGGGAGACATCGGACATCTCGACGCGGACGGATATCTCGTCGTCACCGACAGAAAAAAGGAATTGATCAAGACTTCGGCTGGTAAATTTGTGGCGCCGCAACCGATTGAGAACCGGCTGAAGAGCAGCCCGTATATCGCGAATGCGATTGTCGTAGGAGACCGGCGCAAGTTTATCAGCGTCTTGCTGGTGCCAAATTTTGCGGGGCTCGAGGCGAAAGGGCGCGACACAGGACATGATATCGGGACTCACGATGAAGCCGTGGCGAATCCGTGGGTGCGCCAATTCGTGAACGATGAAATGGAGCGGCTGACCGCTTCATTCGCGCAGTACGAGCGGCCGAAGCGATTCGCGCTGATATCCGAAGATTTCACGGCCGCGAATGGGCAGCTTACCTACACGATGAAGCTGAAGCGGCGCGCGATCGAACAGCGCTACAAAGATGTGATCGAAGGCTTGTACGCGGATGTCGAAGAGCCGCGTCCGCAACGGCTCACCTGAAAGGGCTGCGCGACGATAAAAAGGCTGCCGGGCTGAAGCCCGGCGCTACAAGTGCCATCCCGCGCGCGAGTTGCAGTCGCGCGCACAGGAATTCTCCGCACGTGCTACAAACAATTTCTCGCACAGAGTAGAATTGAATTGGGAGATCTTTCATGCCGGGTGAACTCGTTATTGCCGGGCGCGCATTCCGATCGCGCCTGATAGTTGGCACGGGGAAGTATCGCAGCTTTCAGGAAATGGCGCGCGCGCACGAGGCGTCGGGCGCGGATATGGTTACTGTTGCCGTGCGGCGCGTGAACCTGACCGATCGAACGAAAGAATCGCTGCTCGACTACATTGACCGCTCGAAGATTTTTATTTTGCCGAACACGGCCGGCTGCTACTCCGCCGATGAGGCGATTCGGACGGCGCGATTGGGAAGGGAAGTGGGATTGTCGGAATGGGTGAAGCTCGAAGTGATCGGCGACGAGCAGACGCTTTTTCCGGACACCGAGGATCTCATCCGCGCGACGAAAGTGCTTGTGAAGGGTGGTTTTGTGGTGCTGCCGTACACGAATGATGATCTCGTGGTCGCGAGAAAGCTGATTGATGCCGGAGCCGCGGCGGTGATGCCACTTGGCGCGCCGATCGGTTCGGGAATGGGAATTCAGAATCTCGCGAATCTTCGAATTTTGCGCGAGCGAATCACGGAAGTTCCGCTGATTGTGGACGCGGGGGTTGGGACTGCGTCGGACGCGGCCGTGGCGATGGAGTTGGGCGCCGACGGCGTGCTGATGAATACGGCGATCGCGGGGGCGCAGGATGCGGTGATGATGGCTGAGGCAATGCGGGAGGCTGTTTCCGCGGGACGGAAAGCGTTTCTCGCCGGGCGCATTGAGAAGAAGCTTTATGCGACGGCGTCTAGCCCGTTCAGCGGAGTTGTTCGGTAGAGCCCTGCGTCATCGTTGATCGTTGGTGATGCATGCTGGTTGGTGACGCTTGAGTCCATTCGGTTCGGCTCAACGAAACAGGATGTGCCACAGGACGTCTACGAGCGCGTGAACGATTGCGCCGGGAAGCAACGAGCCCGTCTTTATCCACGCGCGGCCATAAAAAATTCCTGCAATCGTCGCGAGAATGCCGTAGCGCCAGTTTGGGAACCCGCCGTTGTTGAGATGCGACGCGCCAAAAACCAGAGCCGCCACGATTATACCTGCCCATTCACTCTTTAGCGATTTCGTCAGCAAGTTCTGAAGCAAGCCGCGGAACAATAATTCTTCCGGCCATGCGGTGAAGAAGAGAATTCCGATGGCGGCGAGCGGGACCGAACGCAATCGAGTGAGACTCGGAGCGAAGTGCAAGAAGCCGAGCGCTTCACCGAGCGGAATTGCGATGGCGATGAAAACCAGGAAATTGAATGCGACAGCCATTGCAAATCCGCGGCGCCATTCCACCGAGTAGCCGATGCCAGAAAGCTGGCGCGAAAATAGGAACGCCGCGAGCGCGGTGTTCACCGCGAGGAGGATGGTGAGAGTGTGCGTCAGCGGCGGCGGATACGGTAGCAGCTTGTACATCCAGCGAAATTCGACGGGCAGCCAAATCAGCAAGACGGCGAGGTAGTCCACGAAGGTTGCGGTTTCTTTTCGCGCTACGCCGATGAGAACGAGAGTGGGCAATAGAACGTAGGCAGCGCCGGCCAGCGCCGTTTTCCAATTGCCCGCGACGGCCGTCGAGTAGACGATGAATGCTCCGAGCGGGATGACTACGGCGAAGACGCCTCCACACTTCGCGAACAAGCTGAGTAACTGATTTCGAACGCGCGGCGCCGCTGGAAAAATGTGTCCGGCCAGCAGCACGCCGCAAACCGTCATCGCGGCGGCGAATCGAATTCCACCGAAACCGAGGTAGATACCCAACGTTACGCCGAGCGCGATCAGCGCCGCCCAAATGATTGCGGCGGCGATGGGCGGCATGTCTCGAGTTTGCGATTGCGCACACATCGCCAGAATATTATCGCAGGCGACTCACGAACTTTAAAAAAGTTGATTTGGCGGCATGGCTCGGCGATGCTTGGTGCGTTTTGGCCGATGCCTGAGCCGTCGAAAAATCGCCTGGCGTACATTGATTGGATGCGGGGACTCGCGTGCGTCGCGATGTTCCAGACGCATTGCTACGATTCGTGGCTCGGCGGCGCGGCGCGGCAATCGAAATTCATTCAGCTTTCGCAGCTTGGCGGAACTCTGCCCGCGCCACTATTTTTATTCCTCGCCGGAGTTTCGTTTGCGCTTATCACCGATCGCATGCGGCAAAAAAATGTGCCGGCGAACGAAATCGCGATAACGACGATTCGCCGCGGGGCCGAGATATTTGGCCTCGGCGTGCTTTTCCGCGTGCAGGAGTTCATCCTCGGCCAGCCGTGGGCTCCATGGTCGGACCTGCTGCGCGTGGATGTTCTGAATACGATTGGCGTTTCGATCATGTTGATGGGTGTCGTTTGCCGATTCACCCAAACGCGCGCGGCGAATATCATGCTCGCAGCAGTAACTTCAGCCGCAATCGCGCTCGCAACACCGCCGCTCTGGACGACGTGGCGTCCGCATTGGCTGCCGTGGTATCTCGAGTCCTACATCAACGGAGTGCATACATTTGACAAGCCGCAGCCGTGGCTCTTCCCGATATTTCCATGGACGGCGTTTGCGTTTGCGGGACTCGCGGCGGGATTTTTGCTATTCAGCGAATGGTCGCGTGAAAATTTAGGGTTCGCTGTGGGAGCGTTTGGCGTGGGCGGCGTGATTTCATACAAATTGGCGCTGTGGCTTGACGCGCGGCCGGTGCAGATTTATTCGGAGTACGATTTCTGGCACACCAGTCCAAACTTCTTTCTCGCGCGCGTGGGCGTTTTGTTCGCGATTATCGCGATTAGTTATGGGTGGTGCCGGTGGGGCCTACCGCGCTGGACCTTCAGTCCGGTTATCCAACTCGGTCAGACTTCGCTGCTCGTGTATTGGGTGCACATCGAGTTTGTCTACGGCCGCTTTTCGATTCTCAGGAAGCATGCCCAGACGATTCCGATGGCGACGCTGGGGCTCGCCATCATTTTCACGGCGATGGTTCTGCTATCCATCTTCAGAACAAAGACAAAGGGACGTGGCGCGGGGATATGGGCGGCGCTGCGCCGAAAAGTACAGCCCGCCTAATTAATTTCGATGTTGGAATTCAAATTACGGTGATTGTTTTGCTGGGGCTGAAGACGAGTCCGGCACGTTTGTGTTCCTTGTAGAATCGCCGGATTTCGGAGGGGCGACCTTGAAGATGACTTCGCCGGGCCGCGCAAGTCCGCCCTCGGTGCGAGCTATTTTCTCAATGGTTTGCGGGTCGGACTTCAAGTCCTTCACTTGCTGGTCGAGTTCCTTGTTTTCGTCGTTGAGCTGCTTGATCTCTTTGCCAATCTGCGCCGCCTCCTGCTGCGAGCGGCGCATGGCCACCACGCCGTGAGTGCCAAAAACGTCCTGTAGCAGAAGCAACAAGAAGCCGAGAATAAAAATCGTGCGCGCGTTGGCTTTGGCGAATTCTCGGAGCTGCGCGAGATAGCTTACTGATTGATCCACTTACGAGCCTCCTCTGCCAATTGTTGCGCGGCACGATCGGAAGTTGATTCGGAATAAATTCGCACGAGCGGCTCGGTTCCTGACGGGCGCATGAGGACCCAGTCGCCGCCGTCGAGAATAACCTTGAGCCCGTCGGTGCGATCAATTTTTGTGACGCGCTTGCCGGCGAGTTGCTTGGGTTCCGACGTCAACTTGTTCATCAGCCGCCGCTGAACGTCTGCTTCCAGATGCAGATTCACACGGATCGGCCAGTACTCGCGCCCGACCCGGCGAAAGAGATTTGCGCGTTGTTCGGCGATGGACGTGCCCCGCGCCGCGATCATTTCAGCGACGAGCAGGCATGCGAGGATGCCGTCCTTTTCGGGAACGTGTCCGCGAATTGTGAGGCCGGCGCTTTCTTCGCCCCCGATTACGATTTCGTCCTTCTTCAGAAATTCGCCGACGTATTTGAAGCCGACCGGCGTTTCGTAGAGCGGCACGCCGTGTAACTTTGCGACTGCATCGACGAAGTGTGAAGTTGCGACGCTGCGGGATGCGCCGAGTTTCCAGCCGCGCGACTCAATCAAGTAGTCAAAGAGCATCGCGAGAATGTGGTTAGGCGAAATGAATGCGCCATCGCGGTCAACGATGCCATAGCGATCGGCGTCGCCGTCGGTGGCAAGTCCTGCGACAGCTTTCTTTTCGCTTACGGCTTTGCGCAGAGGCGCAAGATTTTCATCGGACGGATCGGGGCCGTGGCCTTCGAATAGAACATCGCGGCTGCCTCGGATTGCCGTCACGGGAATTCCATAATCTGCGAGGACGCGGTCGAGCCATCCCGCACCGCAGCCATGAACCGCATCACAAACGTACGCGCCTTTCCCAGCGGCGAGAGTCTTGAAGCGCACAAGTTCCGCGAGGCGCGCGAGATAAGGCCCGCGAATATCAATTTCCTCGAAATCGCTCGCATGTTCGTCATCGGGTGCCGCAAATTCTTCGGCCAGGTATTTTGCCGCGCGGGCTTCGATGTCGCCAGTGATCTCGGGAAGGGCGGGGCCGCCGTTGGCGCCGGAAAACTTCAGGCCGTTGTACTCGGCCGGGTTGTGGCTGGCGGTGATGTTGACCGCGCCATCAAATTTTCGGCGAACGAGTTCGTAAGCAATAGCAGGCGTGGGCGCGGGACCGTCGCATAGGAGGATCGAGCAGCCCCGCGATCGCAAAATTCCGGCAGCCGCGCGCGCAAATTCTTCGGAAAAAAATCGAGTGTCGTATCCGACGACGAGTTTCGGAGACCGGTTCAGGGTCTTGCAGTGGTCGGCGATGGCGGCGGCGGCGCGACGCACGCCGGTGAAGGTGAAATCCTCGGCCATGATGCCGCGCCAGCCGGAGGTGCCGAAGTGGATCGCGTTGCTCGCCATGCGGCGCTATTGTATCTTGGCGCGCAAGGAGAG
>Ga0182015_10002952_pt1 | contig 19693 bp, 16 predicted proteins | sample 712P3MmetaG_FD_120478 | JGI IMG/M metagenome (GOLD analysis project Ga0182015, IMG submission 120478) | Permafrost microbial communities from Stordalen Mire, Sweden - 712P3M metaG | ecosystem: Environmental > Terrestrial > Soil > Wetlands > Permafrost | place: Sweden: Stordalen | collected...
TCGTTCCAGTTCCTGGTAGACCCGGAAGTCCTCCCAATCGGAATTGTCCTGGACCGAGGTCACCCCGTGTTTTGCCGCATCGTCGAGGGCTAACAAAATCGCTCGTCGGCGCAGATCATGAGTCGGGGCAGGAATATGGCGCTGAATCAGATCCTCGGCCGAGCTCTCACGCACAATACCGGTCAGATGCCCGCCGGCATCGTGGTCCAGTTGGCCGCCCGGGGGACTTTGCGTTTGGTCCGTCACCCCGGACAAAGCGAGCGCAGCCGAGTTAGCTACTGCAATATGGCCGTCCACCCGTTCGAAGATTGCGGGATGACCCCGCGAAACGGAATCGAGATCCTGCCGGGTGGGCAGCGTTTTGTCGGCCCAGAGGGTATGGTCCCAACCGCCGCCCAGCAGCCATTGGTCCGGGGGCGCCGTGGTTGCGGCAGCGCTCACGCGTTGCAGCATGTCCGCGAGCGAGGCAGTGCCGTTCAGGTCGACAGCAAGCTTCGTCTGGCCTGCGTCGGCCAGGTGCACATGGGCATCGTTGATGCCCGGCATCACGAAGGCTCCCTGCAGATCGATAAGCTTGGTGCCCGCTTGCTTATGCCGCAGCACCGCCGCATCGTCCCCAATGGCGAGGATTGTATGCCTGCCCACCGCGATGGCCGTCACCCTCTCCGGATGATCGCTTAGACCTACGCCGGTGAGAATATCGCCGTGATAGTAAATCGCCACAACGGCCGGCGGCGTGGCCGCGGAGAAGAGCGGTAGGGTCGCGATGAGCCAGCAGAACAGCCAGGCGGTCGAGCGATGGCTCACGGTTTGCTGCCGCCCGCGTCCGACACCTGGTCCAGCGCCAGCAATAGCAGCAGCAGAATGCGCTTGAGCGCCAGCTCGCGACCGCTGGCGTCGTACCACTCACTACTGGTGTGGATGCCCCCGCCATCTCCGCCCGCACCGATGCTTAACGCCGGAACCCCCCGGGACAATGGAATATTAGCGTCGGTCGAGGCCACGCGCTGCTCGCTGCGAATGCCCAGGTGCCGATCCACGGCATGCAGCGCCGCGAGCAAAGGGGAATCGTCACTGAGCCGGCCCGACGGCCGATCGCCAATCCGTTCGATCTGGAATTGCACTGCTCCTTGTCCTTTATTCCCGCTTTTCCCCAACCCATTGGCCGCAAGCACTGCATCTTCGACTTCGCGGTGAAGAGAGACTTCCAGCCGGACCAACTGCTCTGCTTCGAGACTGCGTAGATCGAAGCGAGCCGTCGCCCGTTCGGGAATGGAGTTCACCGAACTGCCGCCATCGATGGTGCCGATGTTCAGCGTAGTGCGAGGTGAGGCGGGCAGAGCGATTTCGCTCATGGCCGCGATGGCCCGGCTCATGACCACAATGGGATTGGGCGTTCCCGCATCCGTCCATGAGTGGCCGCCCGGACCCTGGATGGTGACCAGGTAGCGGCGGCTGCCGAGCGCCTGGGTCACGACCACCTCACAGCCCGCGCCGTCGAGGACCACATTGGCGCCGATTTTCTCCCGCCATGGGGAAGCCCCATAAAGGTAGCGCATTCCCCGCAGATCGCCTTCACCCTCCTCGCCGACATTCCCGGCAAATAGCAAGTCACATGGAAGCTCGATCCCGCTGCTTCCCAATGCGGCCGCCAGGGCCAGGATCCCGGCTACGCCGGCGCCGTTATCGCACGCGCCCGGCGCCTGCAGCCGATTGTTCTCCACCAACGGAGCGATGGGTGTGTGGATGGGAAATACCGTATCGATGTGCGCCGACAGAACCACGCACCGGCGGCCGGTGAGCGACCCACTGGCCGGATAGCAGCCCAGCACATTGCCTTCGAGGTCGATCTCGACCTGCTCCAGATTCAGTTCATGGAAGCGCTCTGCCAGCCACTCTGCGCGCTTGCCTTCGCCGAACGGAGGCGCCGCAATCGATACCAGCTCTTGCTGCCACTGCATCATTTTTTGTTCATGCAGATGAAACCACTGGAACGCCGCATGCACGCGCGGCAGCGCAGCCAGTTGGCCGATGCGGGAAAAAGCTGAGTGGGCGGGGGCACCGGGCATAACAGATCCTCAGAGTAGCACCCTCTTGACGAGGCGATCCTACCGGTAGCCAATCGTTCCTATATTGCGATGCTGGATTGATTGTCGGGGTATTCCACGTTCACCAGAAACAAACCTCGAGCCGGCGCTGTTGGGCCGGCCCGTTCGCGCGAGCGAGACTCCAGAATCGGCGGAATGCTCGCCTCCTCCACATTTCCGCGTCCCACTTCGAGGAAGGTGCCAACCAGGTTCCTAACCATGTGGTGCAGGAATCCGTTGCCCCGCACGCGATACAGTAGCAGGTCTCGCTCTGCTTCCAGGATCCACTCCGAGGCATGAAGACAGCGCACATTGGCACCGTCATCCAATCCAGTCGATGGGGAATCCCGCTCCACCCGGTCGGGGTCGCTGGCGGCAAACGAGGTGAAGTCGTGTTCGCCGCAAACCCTGGCCGCTGCCTGCTGCATGGCTTCAACATGCAACGGCGCGTTCAGCGCATACACATAAGGTGCGTGCCAGGGCGGACAAATCTCTCCGCGAAAGATCCTGTATTCGTACGTCTTCGCCTGCGCATGGTGACGGGCATGAAAATCAGCGGTTACCCGAACCGCACGGAGTACACGTATGGAGGTGGGTAACGTGCGGTTCAGCGCACGCATAAGATTTGCCTCGGGAATCGGGGCCGCCAGCGCGAACGATGCCACCTGGCCCAGCGCATGCACACCAGCGTCTGTGCGGCCTGAACCCTGAGGCAGCACGTCTTCGCCGGTTACCCGGGCAAGCGCACTGCGCAACTCGCCCTGCACCGTCAAGCAGCCGGGTTGTACCTGCCAACCGTGGAATCCGGTGCCATCATAGGCCAGCACCAGCTTCCACATCGAGGTCCTCGTCTCCAATGTCGTGCCCTGTCATCCCTCTCTGCGATCTCGCTCGCCTTTTGTGGATACCACGAATCTTAATCCCCGGGCTCGAAGGACAAACTGAAACGCAGTGCCCCCCGAACGCAAAGCCATGAGATGCGGGCCCAGCGATACACCCAGGAATCAAGGTAACGAAAGAGGTCGCTGCGATATACTCGGCCAAAGGTTAGGCAGGCCAGGACGACGAGACGGGAAAGCATTGCCCTCGAACCCAAAGAACGAATTCGTGGAACGGAATGCAGGGAACGAAATCCGGGAACGAATTCAGGGGTAAGAGCGTAACTGCTATCGAGCCGTAAACCGTGGCGATTGAAAACTAGAGTCAACGGGCGACCATGCTGCATCTGCCATGCTAGCTCCTAACTATTCAGACAGAACGGCGAGGGCATGAGGCCCGAACCCTTGAGATTTTGACCTCACGATGAAAAATTCAGCATCCCGTCGTAGTTCCTATCGCGCTTCCAAGCTGCTGGTACGGTGGTGTCGCAGGCATGGAAGGCAGATTTTTCCTAAGCTGCAAGCAACCGCGGCGATCCTGTCGCTGCTGTGTGCCTATGTGCCGCAGCCTGCCGAGGCACAGCAGCAGCCCGCCGCTCCGGTCGCCGCGCCTGCTTTGGGCCTTCCGCCGGCGCCCGAACCCAATTACACGCAGCCGCTCTTCATGCGTCCCAGCACTCGGGACTTCACCCAACCGCACCGGGTTTTTCCAAACTACCTCAAAACTTGGGAACCCATTACGGTAGAGGCGCCGATTACAGCCAACTCCCAGCGGCTGGATGGCTTGGTACATAGTGGCAAGATTTACCTGAGCCTGGCCGATGCCATCGTTCTCGGCCTCGAGAACAACTACGATATCGCCATCCAGCGCTACAACCTTGACATCGCAGACACCGACCTGCTCCGCGCCCGGGCCGGATCGAGTCTGCTCGGCGTCAGTAGCGGCCTGGTGGAGGGCACCCTGGGTGGCCAAAACGCCAGCCTGACCTCGCTCAGTTCGGGCGGCGGTCCAGGCGGCACGTCGATTGCGGTTGGCGGCGCCGGTTCCGGTTCCGGGGGCATCGTGATCACCACCAACGGCAGCGGTCCAACGCCGGAAGTTTTGGATCCTGTGCTCACGGGTACGCTGCAGCTGGAAAGGACAACGACGCCCCAGCCGACGCCTTTCGGTAGCGGCGGCCCGACCGCGAGCACCAACACGGACCAATACAATTTCGATTACAACCAGGGCTTTATCACCGGCACCCAGCTCCAGGTTGCGTTTAACAACAGCCGCATTACGAGCAACAGTATCTTCAACGCGTACAGTCCGGAGTTGCAGTCAAATTTCAAGGCCACAGTAACCCAACACCTGCTGAACGGCTTTGGCCCGGGAATCAATGGCCGTTTCATCCTCGAAGCCAAGAACACGCGCCGCATTTCCGATTCCGCGTTTCGCCAGCAGATTCTCTACACCATCAACCAGATCGAGAACATTTACTGGGTCTTAGTAGGCGATTACGAGGATGTGCAGGCGAAACAGCGCGCCCTGGAGCAGTCGACCCGGCTGGCTTCGGACAATCGCAAACAGTTGCAGATCGGCACTCTGGCTCCGCTCGACGTACTTAATTCCGATAACCAGGTGTCGACCGACACCCAGGCGCTGATTACGTCACAGACCAGCCTCGAGTTTTACCAGCTGATCATGAAACAGGCGATCAGCCGCAACCTGAGCGATCCGGTTCTCTCGGGTGCCCCCGTCATTCCCACGGATCGTGTCTCGCTTTTGGAGATGCCGGAGGAGCGCATGCCGGTGGAGGAACTGGTGCAAAAGGCCTATGCCAATCGCCCCGAGATCGAGCAGAACATCCTGAATCTCAGAAACGATGAGATTACGCTGCGGGCGGTTAAGAATGGCTTGTTGCCGACGGTGGACTTGTACGGCTTCTATGCGGCTTCTGCTCTGGGCGGCGCCAAGAGTCCCTATTGCTCGGCGGAGTTCTTTGGTGCCGCGGCCTGTGATTTGCCCGCCGTCGGGTACGGGACGGTCTTCACCAATTTATTCAACAGCTCCGGTCCCGACAAGGGCGCCGGAATCAACGTGAACATCCCGCTGCGTAATCGTACGGCGCAGGCGCAGCAGGCTCGCGCTGTGCTCGAATACCGCCAGGCGGAAATGCGCTTGCAACAGCTCTACATCCAGGTGCGCATCCAGGTCATCAATGCGCAGTTTGCGCTGACCCAGGACCGTGCCGCGGTACAAGCATCGCTGGCCGCGCGCGAATACAACTCCCAATCCTACGAGGCCGAGGTGAAGAAGCTGCGGCTGGGCGCTTCGACCACGGCGAACGTCTTGCAGCAGCAAAGAAACCTCGCCACCGCGGAAAACAATGTCATTTCGACCGAGGCTACGTATGCCAAGGATCGCGCTTCGCTGGAACAGCTACTAGCGCAGACTCTGGATCAATACGGAATACAGCTCTCCGATGCGGTGAGCGGAACCGTGACCAAGGAGCCAGTCATTCCTGGCCTGGAACCTGCAAAGGCTGCGCCCGAGGCTTCTGTTCCTGGGCAGCAACAGCAATTGCAGCGTACCGAGGAAATGCCCAAGATTCCGGTCATGCCCCCACAACCAAAGCTCACCCCGCAAGAGCAACAGGACCTTCCACCACCGCCCCCGGCGACGCCGCCACAGCCATGATGAACCCTATCTGGCACATTCTTTGTGCCAGATAGGCCGCGGCCCCATCAAGTTCGTTGACTACAAATGGAGCGAACGGTACAGTTCAAGATATTGATGCGGAGTCTTTATGGCGACCTCAACGACCGGCAAGAATGACGCTATCGTAGTATCCGCGCTCAAGGCGCGCGCCAACTTCGGCAAACTGCTGAGCCGTGTTGACAGCGAGCGGCATTCTTTTGTCATCGAAAAACGGGGCACTCCCCGGGCGATCCTCCTGAGCATCCGCGATTACGTGAAGCTGGCGGCTCCCGAGCCGGAAGTATTGCGGATCATCGGCGAAGAATCAAGGCGCAAGGGGACGAGCAAACTGACCCCGCGCCAGGTCGACCAATTGATCAAGGAATATCGGGCGGAAAAGAAGAAGCGGTAATGCTATCGCTCCGCCTTGTCATCGACACCAACATTCACCCGAACGAAAGGCCAAGCGATCGGGCGACGCCCTGGATATAGGCACGCCCCTGGGTATACTCCGCTTCGCTGTGCAGGTGTTCCAGCATGAGCGGGGCATCCGTTCCCAGCTGTGACAATTCCCGCAAGTAAGTCTTGTAGTCGATCAGCCCAGTGCCGGGTATCACTTCCTGAATCCATACCTGGACCCCCGGCCCCCACTTCAGATCTTTGGCGTGACACGACTTGATCCAGGGACCCAGCTTGGCGAAGCACTCACGTATGCCCGCACTGTTGTTGTAGAACCGAACCGGGCTGTTCATGGTGTTGCAAACATCCAGATGAACGGCAAAAGCCTTCCGGTCTACGGCCTTGATCAGTCGTAGGTACTCGTCCGGCCCGCTGGGCAAGCTCCACGGCATCATTTCAATGCTGAAAAACGTCCGCTTGGGCTTAACCGCGTCGATCAGCTTGCGGCAATTCTCCACCGTAGCATCGAGGAATTCCTGGCTCAGATTTTTCGGATTTTGTGCGTACCATAGGTTCGGATCATACGAGCCTGCGATGTCTACACAATTGCGCGCACCCAGTAATTCGGCGAGGGCGAGCTTTTCCGTGACGTAAGTCATGTTACTGTTGCGCTTCTCCGGGTCTGGGTCGAGCATGTTCTTCCACGCTCCCACCTCCGCGATGGCAACGTCCTGACGCGCAAATTCGCGGACTATGCCGGCGATTCGATCTTTATCAGTTAGGGAAAGGTCGGAGGGCGCGTAGGCGGCACGATATCCCAGGTCGCGGTGCGCCTTCGCGAGCACCGCAGGATCATCCGATTTCACAAAGATCGGGCCGCCAAGCCGCATCGACCTGGCAGCCGGGGCAGCATCGCCGCGGCGAATGACTGCGCCCGCAAAAACCGTCGCGGACGCGGCCAGGAATGCGCGTCTCGAACTGCCACTCTTTCGTAACATGACTAACGTTCCGCGATGTGCTCCAGCAAGTGAAAGAACTCAGGAAACGAAATGGCCGCCGCATCCGCGCCGGCAATCAGCGTATCCCCTTCGGCGCGCAACGCGGTGATGGCAAACGCCATAGCGATGCGGTGATCCCCGCCCGAGTCGACTACCGCGCCGTGAAGCCGTTGCCCACCCGGCACGTCGAGGCCATCCTCGAACTCCTGCACCTCGGCGCCCATCGCGCGGAGGTTTTGTGCGACCAGGGCAATACGATCGCTTTCCTTGACCCGCAACTCGCGCGCATCGCGAATCCGGATGCCTCCACGGGTGTGCGGTGCAATGGCGGCCAGCACCGGCAATTCATCGATCAATTGCGCGGCCAGCGCGCCCTGGATCTCCGTAGTGCCCAGGCCCTGCGCCGGCGCCGTCAGCTGCACGCTGCCGATCAACTCGCCCTGGTTCTCTGCCAGGTTGAGCACGTTGATCTTCGCCCCCAGCGCGGTCAACACATCCAGCAGCGTCGCGCGGGTGGGGTTCATACCTAACTGATCCAGCAGCAGGCTGGATTGGGGGAAAAGCGCGGCCGCGCACAGAAAGAAGGCGGCGGAAGACATATCTCCGGGCACCGTCGCTTCGATCGCGTGCAGCTTCTGCCCACCGGTGATGCTGACCGAATCATTGGTTCGTCGAATCTCGGCTCCGAACGCGCGCAAAGCAAGTTCGCCATGATCGCGTGTCCGTACTGCCTCTGTCACCGTGGTTGTTCCCTCAGCTTGCAGGCCGGCGAAAAGCAGTGCAGTTTTCACCTGGGCACTTGGTACTGGAGTCCGGTAATCGATTCCGCGAAGCTTGCCGCCGTGTATCTCGACCGGCGCATGACCGTCTTTTAGATCGATCGACGCGCCCATCTCCAGCAGCGGTTTGCGCACCCGCTCCATCGGCCGGCGGTTCAACGAGGCATCGCCTTCGAGCACGAAGGCGCCCGTCTGTGCGGCCAGCAGTCCTGACAGCATACGCATCGTCGAGCCAGAGTTACCGCAATCCAAAATCGCGTTGGGTGGAGTCAACGTGCCTGCGCACCCCTCGACCTCTACCGCGTCGCCTGAGCGGGTCACTTTGGCGCCCATTTGTTGCATACAGGCGAGACTGCTGGCGCAATCGGCGCCAGTAGAAAAGTTCTGAAAGCGGCTGACGCCCTCCGCCAGCCCCGCCAGCAGGGCGTAGCGATGAGAAATACTCTTGTCGCCAGGCAGGCGCAAAGTCCCCAGCAGGTTGTGCGCCGGGCGAATGATTTGTTCTGTGGTCTTTTCGATTTTGAGGGTGTTAGCCAACGGTCAGGCTCCAATCTTCAGGTTCGGGGCAGGCAATGAGCCAACGTTTATCCTAAAGCACTTTCGGAATGAGAGCAGTTTCGGAGTGCCTGTCGCTGCTAAAGGGCGTGAGACAGGGTCATCCTTGAGAGAAAAGCACGACCCGGTCTCTGGTTTCGATCGGCACTTGCTAGGAAGCCGTCACGAATGGATTCAGAACCTTCAGCACGACGACGGTTTCGTCGTCGAAGCGTTCCACCGCGCCCTGAAACGCGGAGAGTTCCTCGTAGATCGCATCCACCATCCCGTTCGCAGTGTTGTTGATTTCCCGGGTGACCAGCGCGGTCAGCCGCTCCGTGCCGAACATCTCCTCGTGCTCATTCACGGCATCGACGATGCCATCGCTGAAGAAGATGACTGCGTCACCCGGCCGCATGGAAAGCGTGAATTCTTCATAGCTGACGTCCTTGAACATGCCCAGCGGAAATCCTTCTGCCTGCACCGTTTCCACCTCGCCGCCACGGCAGATAAGCGGCTGTACCGCGCCGGCGTTCGCGATCTGCAGCGTCTGCTTGTTGTCGTTCCAGACGGCAAAGACCATGGTCACGTATTGCGAATCCATCTTTCGTTCCTGCAAGGAGTCGTTCAGCTGCTTCAGCATCGTGGCCGGTGAAAGGCACTGGGTGCTGGCCGCGCGCATGATCCCACTGATCAGTGCGGCATACAGGGCGGCCGGCGCCGCCTTGCCGCTGACGTCCCCCATAGCGATTCCCAGGCAACTGTCGTCGTAAGGCAGAAAATCGTAGAGATCTCCTCCGATGGTGCGAGCGGGAAGAAATCTGGTGGCGAACTCGGCATGCACCCGGCGCGGCGCCTTGGGAGGCAGCAGCCGCAGTTGCACTTCGCGGGCCATATCGAGATCGTGCTCCAGCCGCTGTTCCTGCTGGGTCACCCGGCTGTAGAGCCGGGCATTTTCGATGGCCACCGCAATCTGCGAGGCCAGGGTTAACAGGGTGCGCTGGTGATCTTCGTTGAAGTAGTTGACCCGCACGTGCTCCAGGTCCATCACGCCGATCAACTTGCCCTTGTAGATCAGGGGCACTGCCATCTCCGACCGTGTCTCCGGGTTGACCAGGAAATAGCGTGCATCTTTACGCACATCGCCGGTGTGGATCAGCCTTCGCTCGCGTACGGCGGTCCCCACCAGACCACGGTCCAGAGGCACCTTCTCCGAGGGCGTCACGGTGTGGCCAAAGCGTACCGCGTACTGCGTCTCCAGCACTTGCTCCCGCTCGTTCAACAGCAGAACGCTGAACATCTGGTAGTCAATGATTCGCCGCAGAAGCTCCCCGATCCGCTCCAGCAAAGGATCGAGGTCGAGAATCGAAGTAACCTCGCGGGCGATCTCATTGAGCACCGAAAGCGTTTGCGCCTGGCGCGCCACGCGTGTGTACAGGCGCGCGTTTTCGATTGCCTGGGCCACGCGGGAGGCGGTCAACTCCAACAAACGCCGGTCATCGGGCTGGAAATAGCCAACCTGCTCGGCTTGCAGATCGATCACGCCGATGACCCGGTTTTTCACAATGAGCGGCACGGCTAATTCCGACCGCACATCCGGGTTGGCGCTGATGTAATTCTTCTCCAGCCGTACATCTTCGAGCAGTATGGATTCGCGCTGTTCTGCCGCCCGCCCCACGACTCCCTGGCCCACTCGGATCTTCAGGCGCTCGGCTTCCGGGGTGTGGCCGATCTGGAACCGCATCCGCAGGTCGTTGGTTCGTTCATTCAATAGCAGGATGGCGAAAATCTTGTAGTCGATCACCGCCCCCACCAGGTCCGCAGTACGGTGCATCAGGGTCTGCAGGTCGAGGGTGGTATTGAGGGTGTTTGCCAGCCGGAGCAGGAACTCGGTCTGCAGCGGCTCAACCCGCGCCGAGCCAGGGACTCGCGGAGCCTCCGAACTGGGACGGTAATCGCCCTCAAACGATTGCGTAGCAACCGTTTGCGTCGGTTTTTTCGCCGCTGCGGCGTCGTCTTGGTCGGGCGGAGGAGTCATACAAAGGTCGAGTCATCATAGAGCATTTTAGGGCGAGGTTGGTTGTGTGCGGTGAATGGCTTGGGATGGGGTATGGGCTACTTTCACCAGTCTTGTCCAAATTAGGTTGGAAAAGGGATCTGCGGGTTTGCTGTCCTAAGCCCGGTCTACTGGACGGGTGCCCCATGTTCGCTCCAGCGTATATGGGCCGAAAATGGTTTTTTCCAATGCCTTTTGCTCTATGCACGAGGGTGTTAGCCTGAGCACCGCCTTTGCCCTTGTAGCAGGAGCGTTGGAGGGCTACGCCCCGTCTTTCTCGTCCCATGTACGCTGGTGCGACCGGATTTCCTGTTACGCAGCCCTGGACATAGCCGCGTGTGCGGATTTCATTGAGGAAATCCGCATGAAGTGCGCCGACGCCAAGAACCTCGACAGGAAATCCGGGAAACATGGGGCACCCGTCCAGGGCAGTGGGCCTTTGCTGTTCCTAACCTGATTTCCGACGCGCGGAAAAGCCGTCAGGTCATCCATGCGCGGCTTCATACTCCCGCAGGATGGCGACGCTGGCGCTTGCGCCGATCCGGGTGGCGCCGGCCTCCAGCATGGCGCGTGCATCCGGCAAGGTGCGAATTCCGCCAGAAGCCTTAACCCCGCAGCGACTCCCGGCTACCCCGCGCAAGAGCGCCACATCGGCCGCCGTGGCTCCGCCGGTAGAGAAGCCGGTGCTGGTTTTCAGAAAGTCGGTGCCCGCGCTTAGGGCCAGCTCAGAAGCCCGCAGCTTTTCTTCCACACTCAACAACGACGTCTCCAGGATGACTTTTACGATCGCGCCGGCTTCGTGCGCAACCTGCACGACGCCGCGTATATCCTGCACCACCAGCGCATTCATACCCGACTTCAAAAGTCCCAGATTCATCACCATATCCAGTTCGTGCGCGCCCAGTTTGATCAGTGCCAGGGCTTCTTCCCGTTTGCTGGTGGCCAGGTTGGCTCCCAGCGGGAACCCGACCACGACACCAATCGGGACACCACTGCCCGCCATGACAGAATGCGCCAACGCAACCCATGCGGGATTAACCATGGCACAGGCAAAGCGGAAGGTGGCTGCTTCCTCACACAACTTCACCACCTGCTCCCGGGTCGCTTCCGGTTTCAGTAAGGTGTGGTCAAAAACCGCGGCCAGCGCGGTAGGCGTTGCCAAGGCAGCGGCGGCAAATCCGGCAACATCAAAATATCCAGCGCCGTGATCGATCTCCGGCTGCAGCACTCTGGTGGTCATGGAACAAGCTCCCTTCTTCTGGACTCCGGGGGGACTCTATTCCCTCCGGAGGACAAAGATCAACGGCAAATTTATTAATTACGTCTCATCGGGGTTGAAAAGACGTATATCCGGCAGATTACGAAAACGCTCCTGGTAATCCATTCCGTAACCGATCACGAAATGGTTAGGAATGGTAAATCCCACATAATCGGCGTCGATTTTCTCCAGGCGCCGCGCGGGCTTATCGAGGCAAGTGGCGATTTTTAAGGTTTTGGGTTTGTGCTGCAGCAACAGCTTACGCAGAAACACCAGGGTCAGGCCCGTGTCCAGAATGTCTTCCACCAGGATCACGTTACGCCCCCCGATCGGGGTGTCCAGATCTTTGATCAGCCGTACCGCGCCGCTGGTCTTTACCCCCTTGTAGCTGGAAATGGCCACGAAATCGAAAGTCGTCTCTACTGAGATGCTTCTTGCCAGGTCGGAGAGAAAAATCGCCGCCCCTTTCAGAACGCCTACCAAAAGAATCGCCTCACCCGCGAAGTCGCGGCTGATCTGCGCTCCGATCTCCGCCACCCGGGCCGCGATTTCTTCGCGCCGGAACAACATGTCATGCTCGTGCTCGCTCATCCGCTCCCTGCCATTCTTCCATGGATCCCTGTGCGAAAGCGCCCGGCTATACTGTTAAGACGGACGCACCCATGTATCCCTTCATTCACATCGGACATTTTTCCATCGGCACGTTCGGCCTCTGCCTGTGGTTAGCGTCGGTGTGTGCCTGCTGGACACTCTATTGCAATTTTCGCCGTTATGGCATCGATGCCGACGCCGTGGGCGTGGCTGCCTATACGACCGTAGGGGGCGTGGTTGGCGCCAAGTTGTGGCACGTACTGGAAGATCCCACCTTACTCATCCACCAGCCGTTGCTGGTTCTCTTTGATCGCGCAGGCTTTGCCTGGTTTGGTGGTCTGCTGGCCGGGATTGCGGTGCTGGTATGGTCAGGGCGGCAAGCGAAAATTGGCGGTCTGGGCATGCTCGATCAGGCCGCACCCGCAGTTGCCGTGGGTTATGGAGTGGGTCGCATCGGTTGTCTCGTCTCCGGCGATGGCGATTACGGCGTTCCAACGCATCTGCCCTGGGGCATGAGCTTCCCCCACGGCCTGGTTCCTACCGATGACAAAGTGCATCCAACACCTATCTACGAATTCCTCGTCGCCTTGTTGATTGCCAGGTATCTTTGGTGGCGGGGGACGAGGCGGGGAACCGCGGAAGGCGTGGCTCCACCGCTCGGCCAAATCACCGGCGAGTATCTGGTGCTCAGTGGAGTGGCTCGCTTTCTGGTCGAATTCATCCGCATCAATCCCCGCATCTATTGGGGTATGAGTAATGCCCAGGTAGCCAGTCTGGGCTCGATTGCCGCCGGCCTTCTGCTCATTCTTTGGGCGCGGCGGCGGAGGGTCACCGCCGCGACCAGTGTCTCCGAGGGGCTACCCATCGAGGTTGCGTCCCGGCAATAAGGCAGTTTCGCGACGGGATTCGACCGAATCGGCTCCTTCGTGGTTTTTCTCCCCAGAAAAACCACACCCCGCGATCTTTTAACAGGAAACAGTCATTGCGAAACTGTTCCAGAACCATCACGACGAGCACCCGATGCTCCATCAAAGACGAGCACGATGCTCGATGAAAGAGGAAAGCCATGGCACAGTCTGATCAACTTCGCGTCCCCGAACCCGCCCGCACCGATGCAAAATCGTTCGAACTGCTGCGCGTCTGGATCGCGCACCAGGATCAGCACATCAGCATGCGGGTCGGCGTGTGGAAAGACCCTGAAGCCTGGGGCATGATGCTTGCCGACCTGGCGCGTCACATTGCCACGGCCTTCGAGCAGGCCGAGAAACGTGACCCGATAGAAACGCTGGCCCGCATCAAGGCGGGTTTTGAAACCGAGATCGAATCGCCTACCGATGAGGTCGAAGGCGAAGTTCGGGGCGAGGTGCAGGGTACTTTTGCCGGTTGAAACATTGAACGATCAGATCATTATTCGTGGCGCGCGCACACACAACCTGAAGAATATCGACTGTGATTTGACCCACGGACTGCTCACCGTGGTCTCCGGCGTTTCAGGTTCGGGGAAATCCTCGCTCGCGTTTGACACCATTTACGCCGAGGGCCAGCGCCGCTACGTCGAGTCTCTCTCCGCCTACGCACGCCAGTTTCTGGAGCGGATTGAGAAGCCGGATGTGGATCTGATCGACGGTCTGGCGCCGGCCATCGCCATTAAACAGAAGAACTCGACGCGGAATCCGCGGTCCACGGTGGCCACAGCCACCGAGATCTACGATTACCTTCGTCTCCTGTTCGCACGCTGCGGCACGGCGCATTGCATCGTTTGCGGCGGCGTGGTCAAGCGGGACACGGTCGACGAGATTGCTGCCTCCATTCTGGCGCTGGGCGAGGGCACACGTCTTTATGCATTGTTTCCCGTGCAGCCGCGGGTTGTGGCTGCGCCCGACGCACAGGACAAGAATCCGGCGCCCAAACCGGCGAAAAAGGCCGCCGCCAGAAAGGCCGTCAACCCCGCCCTGCCCAACGATGCCTTCAAGGAGCGGCTCACCGAATTGCGCACCCGCGGTTTCAATCGCCTCTATCAGAACGGCAAGATCGTGGAATTCGCCAACCCCGAATCGCTGCTTGATCTTGACTTTGGCCAGGCGGTCTACGCACTGGTCGATCGCCTGGTGGTCGCGTCCGATGGCCGCGCGCGGATCGTGGATGCCGCCGAAATCGGCTTTCGCGAATCGGGAGAGATCGTTTTCGAGATTGTTTCGCGGGATGCGGAACCGACGGAACCCAGGCGGCTGCGTTTCTCCCAGGCCTTCGAATGCAAACTCTGCCATCGTGTTTACCGCGAGCCGGAGCCGCGGCTGTTCTCGTTCAACAACCCCTACGGCGCCTGCGAGCGTTGCCAGGGCTTCGGCAACACCATCGACTTCGATCTCAACCTCATCATTCCGGATAAGCAAAAGACCTTGAATGAAGGCGCGATCGATCCCTGGACCCGGCCCAAGTATCGCCCTTACCAGACCGAGCTCAAGAAGGCGGCGCAGCAGCATGGTATTCCGCTCGATGTGCCCTGGAGAGAATTAACCGCAGCCCAACAGGCCCTGGTGCTCGATGGCCATGGGGCCTTTCTCGGCGTCCACGGATTCTTTGCTTTTCTCGAGCGCAAGAAATACAAGCTGCACGTGCGCGTGATGTTAAGCAAGTACCGGGGGTACGCCACCTGTCCCGATTGCAAGGGAACGCGTCTGCGCGCCGAGGCGCGAGCGGTCCTCATCAACGGCAACAACATCTGCGAAGTCTCGGCCTTCACCATCCGCGAGGCCCATCGCTTTTTCGAGGGCCTCACCTTGACCCGGCTGCAGCAGGAGATCGCCGGCGGTATTCTGGTGGAGATACAACAGCGGTTACATTTCCTCGATGCAGTCGGCCTGGAGTACATCACGCTCGACCGGCTCGCCTCGACCCTCTCCGGGGGCGAATCGCAGCGCATCCAATTGGCCACGTCACTCGGTTCCCGCCTGGTAGGGGCGCTCTACGTCCTCGACGAACCCTCCATCGGCCTGCACAGCCGGGATACCGCCAAGCTCATCCGCATCCTCGAAGAACTGCGTGATCTGGGCAATACCATCCTGGTGGTGGAGCACGACCCAGACGTCATTCGCGCGGCCGACTGGCTGGTCGACCTCGGTCCCGGCGCCGGAGAGTTGGGCGGCCGTATTCTTGCCTCGGGAACGGTCGAAGACGTCGAGAAAAATCCCGACTCCCTCACCGGCCGCTACCTGAGCGGGCAACTCACGATTCCTATTCCCACCCGGCGGCGTGAGCCCATGCGCGAGAAGCTGGTGTTGCGCGGAGCGCGGATTCACAACCTGCAGGGGCTCGATGTCGAAATCCCTATGGGCATGCTGGTTTGCATCACCGGTGTCTCCGGCTCGGGCAAATCCACCTTGGTGCACGACGTGCTTTACCCCGCCGTGTCCCATGCCCTGGGAAAGAACGAGGGTGGCGACCCCTCCCATCTCTACCGCGAACTCAAGGGGGCGGAGCGGCTGAACGACATCGTTCTGGTGGATCAGGCGCCCATCGGGCGCACCCCGCGCTCCAACCCGGTGACCTATATCAAGGCGTTCGATGCCATCCGGGAGCTGTTTGCCGCGCAACCCGAGGCCCAACGGCGAGGCTATTCAGCCGGGCATTTCTCTTTCAATGTGCCCGGCGGACGCTGCGATGTATGTGACGGGGATGGCACGGTAACGGTGGAGATGCAGTTTTTGGCCGACGTCGAGTTGCCTTGCGAAGAGTGCAATGGAACGCGCTACAAGCCCAGCACGCTGGAGGTTAAGTACAAAGGAAAGAGCATCTACGACACGCTCAACCTGACCATCAAGGAGGCGCTTCGCTTCTTCACCGGCCAGACCCGGATCCTGGAAAAGCTGGCGGTGCTCGACGAAGTGGGCCTCGGGTATGTGCGTCTGGGCCAGTCGGCGACGACGCTTTCCGGCGGAGAGGCGCAGCGCGTCAAACTGGCGGCGCACCTTTCCCTGGGGCGCAGTTCCGCCGCCCGCGCTACCAACGGCACCCATGGGCTAGTCAAAAAGGGGGGCAGCCGTGTGCTTTATATCCTGGACGAGCCGACCACCGGTCTGCACTTCGATGACGTGAGCAAACTGTTGACCGCTTTCAAGCGGCTGATCGACGCCGGGGGCTCGCTGGTGGTCATCGAGCACAACCTGGACGTGATCAAATCGGCGGATTGGGTGATCGATCTGGGTCCGGAGGCTGGTGCGGGTGGCGGCCAGGTGGTGGCTGTGGGAACACCGGAGCAGGTAGCGCAGACGCCCGGTTCGCATACCGGGTACTGGTTGGGGTTGGCCCTGGCGGCACAAGAAGCGCGGCTCGAGCAATGAGGCAGTTCTCTTATCGGGCGGCGGTTCTTTGCCTGGTGGTCCTGGCCGGGTTTCTGGGAGAACGGGACGGTCGAGCGCAGAACCAGCTTCCGCCAGGAACGCAGCTGCCTGACAGCGAACCCGCGGGGAAAGGCCAACTGACGCCTGCCGCTAAGACCGATCGAGAAGCGGCTGAAAGCAAGATGGAGCAGCGGGATTTCGCCGGCGCACGGCCCCTGCTGGAAACATACCTGCGCAAGAATCCGTCGGATGCCCGCGCCCTTTTCGATCTCGGCTATGTCGAGGATGCGGAGGGCCACGAAGACGCCGCCGCCGCTGATTACCGCAAGGCCATCGCCGTCGATCCCAGGCAGTTCGAAGCACGGCTGGCACTGGGCTTGCTGCTGGCGCACCAGTCTAAGTTCGATGACGCTCGGGAACAGCTGCAACAGGCGACGTTGCTGGCGCCGGACCCGCCCAACGCAGCTACCCAGGCCCAGGCGTTTCGCACACTGGCTGAGCTGGATCGGGCCAGCGATCCTCCCGCGGCTCGGGACGCCCTGGTGGCGGCCCTTAAGCTAAGCCCGGAGACGCCCGCCGACCTGCTGTTGACCGCCCAGATCGCCGAAGCCAACGACGACCCGGAACTAGCGCAGACCGCTTACCAACGCCTCCTCGCAGGTCATCCGACTGCGGAAATGACTTCGGCGGCGACCGGTGGTTTGGCCCAGCTATTGATCAAAGAGAAGAAGTACGGCGAAGCCGAGCCATTACTCAAGAGCGCGCTCGAACGCGACCCCCATGACCCGGCTCTTAACGCGCAACTGGCCACGGCGCTGCTGGCCCAGCAAAAGAATGACGAGGCACTCCCGGTACTCGAGACATTGCGGCAATTGGAGCCGGGCAACGCCTCCGTCGGCCAGATGCTCGCTGACGCCTACTCCCAGGCCGGTCAGCCCGAGAAGGCCGAGCCTATTTATGCCCGTATGGCGCTCGCCCATCCCGATAACGAGGATATTCTGGCCGGGCAGGGCGAAAACCTGCTCCGCGAAAAGCATTATGCCCAAGCGCAGGCAGTGCTGGAACGTGCAGTGAAGCTCAAACCCGATGACGGGGACGCCTGGAGCGGACTCGCTTTTGCCGCTTCCGAGAACAAACAGTACTCTGCCGCTTTGAACGCTCTTTCCATGCGAGCAAAACTTTTGGGTGAGACTCCAGTTTCTTACTTCCTTTGGGCAACTTCATACGATAATCTTCACCTGTCGAAACAAGCGCAGGATTACTATCGCAAGTTCCTCGCCGCTGCCGACGGCAAATTCCCCGACCAGGAATGGCAAGCCAAGCATCGACTCGTTGCTCTTGGTGGAAGTCACTAACGAAAGACGTACCGTAAGCCCTCCGAGAGGTGCCCTATGCGGTTCGTGGCTACGACCCTCGCTATCTCTGCTTTAACCTTCAGCATTTCGTGTGCCCGCGCCTTCGCGGTGGATGAAAGAATTGTCGATCCGCAGGCCATGGCAGCGCTGATGATCAAAGCCGACCAGGCCCTACCCAAAGATCAGTGTTTCCTCTATGCGGAAATCGTGCACCAGATGACCGAGCTCGCCGGGCAGCAGATGAGTTCCGGCGACGTTCACGCTTCAGAAACCCTCCGCATCGTGCAGAAGTATGCAGAAAAGATTCACATGGGCGTCGCTGAGGACAGCAAGAAGATGAAAAATGCCGAGCAGTTGATGCGGCACACTTCGTACCGCTTGAACGATATCCTCAACGCCGCTTCCTATGATGATCGGCAAGCCCTGCAGGCAACCTTGAAGCAGTTGGAGCAGGTGCAAACCGAGCTGATGATGCAGGTCTTCAAAAAATAGATTTTTTGCTGTCGTCCCATCATAAAACTCCGGGTGCAGCATCTTCGCCAGATCGCGAAGCATGCCGCACCCTTAGTTTTTTGATGGAATGAACCGAAAGGGATTGGGATGAAGGGAACTGCGGCCATTACGGGCGTTTGGATCTTGCTGGCAATCGCCGTCGTTCCCTCATGGGCTCAGTCCAAAAAAGATCCTTTGACTGAGCAGCAGATCGAAGAAGTGCGGGAGGCTGGCGATCAGCCCCAGCAGAGAATCAAGCTCTACATCGGCTACGTCGAGGAGCGCACCAAAGAGATCCAAAGCCTTGATAAGGATGCTGGCGCGCAGAACAGGGAGGTGCGCACCCACAATCTCTTCGATGAATTCACGCGGCTCTCCGATGAACTTGAAGACAATCTGGACGCCTTTAACGAACAGCATGCGGATCTGCGCAAAGAGCTCAAGGAGATTGTCGATAAGAGTGCTGAATGGACCACTGTGCTGAACGAGCCCAAGCAAGCCAGCCAATACGACTTTGTCCGCAAGACCGCGCTCGACGCGAATCAGAGCGTACATGAGGCAGCCACGCAGATGCTGGCGGATCAGGTGAAGTATTTCGCTGAAAAAAAGAAAGCGGAAAAAGAGGAACAAAAGAAAGCCGAAAAGGAGAGCGAAACGAGATAGTTACGTCGGCGCCGGTTCCTCTTCCGAACCTGGTTTGCCTTGAGCCCAAGTCCTGCTACGCTGGAGGCGGTGAATCCCGCATTGCACTCGCTGTTTGCAGAAGAATACCGTGCCCTTCGGCCGCGTGCTCCGATTCCTTTTCTTGAGATCCGCTTCCGTCGCTTCACCAGCCTGAACACCACCATCCGATTACGTGAAGGGCGAGTGCACGTGCACTTATCGGATCTATTGGAAGGCGCACCGGAAGGGGTTTTGCGGGCCATCGCCCATATCCTGTTGGCCAAGCTCTATCGCAAGCCACTGAACGCCGTGCAAACCACGCGCTATCGCAGATTTGCTTCGAGCGAAGCCGTCATGCGCCAGACGGAGTTGATCCGCCAGTCCCGTGGCCGAGAAAAAATGGTTGGTCCGCTGGGGCAGCACTATGATCTGGACGAAGTCTTCGAGAGTCTCAACCGCAGGTTTTTCCACGGGCTGATGGGCCGGCCGCTGCTCACCTGGAGCGGGCACGTGGCCAAGCGCAGTCTCGGTCACTACGACCCGGCCCACAACACCATCGTCGTCAGCAGGGTCTTCGATCGAA
>Ga0182015_10002953_pt1 | contig 19690 bp, 7 predicted proteins | sample 712P3MmetaG_FD_120478 | JGI IMG/M metagenome (GOLD analysis project Ga0182015, IMG submission 120478) | Permafrost microbial communities from Stordalen Mire, Sweden - 712P3M metaG | ecosystem: Environmental > Terrestrial > Soil > Wetlands > Permafrost | place: Sweden: Stordalen | collected...
CTCTGTTTTTCTCTCCTACGCGCGCAGTGACGATGAAGCGTTTGTCAGGCGGCTGTATGCCGATCTGACCAAGGCCAGGTTTGACGTGTGGTTTGATCGCGTGTCGATGCCCTCGCGGCAGCTTACATTTCACCATGAGATTCGCGATGCGATTGCGGCGCGCGAGCGGCTGTTGCTGGTTGTCAGCCCTGGCGTGCTCACGTCTGACTACGTCACGCAGGAGTGGCGCTTTGCCTACTTCGAAGCGGGCAAGTGCGCGAGCCAGATTCTGCGATCCAAGGAGCGCAGTCAAATGGGGCGAACGTGTGTGCGCTTCGCATAGGATGATGGTGCGGCGCCGCGACTCTCAAACGTAGCAATTAATTGCCGGATTGTGCTGAGAGTTTCGGATTCCACGCCGCTTAAAAGCATTGCCGACGATAATAGTCTGCCAAGAGAAAATCAACAAAGGAGTTCCATCTCGTGAATAGCGATGTGCGTCCTAGACGACTACTTGTTAGCGTCGGTAGCAAGCTTACTCCGAATGCTGTGTTGCTATGGTGGGAACTCGGCAAACAGCTGGCGGCAGAGGATGGGCTCATCCTGATCACCGGTGGTCTCCGGGGGCTGGCGCATGATATTGCGGCCCAAACGGCGGATTACACCATTACGGGGGGGTTCGTCGAAGGTCTTCGCGACCGGAGCATTGATCCGTTTGAAAGAATTGAAACAATGCTTCCGGACCCAAAACTGGATTGGAACAATCTCCCGCGTTTCGAGATTGGACGCGTGCACGTACTCAAGAATCGCACTTCTCAAGCCCGCCGCTTTCGAATGGTCTACTCTTCCGACGTTGTGATCGCAATTGAAGGTGGGGCTGGCACCCGCTCGGTGCTCGATGTGGCACTTGCAATTGAGAGACCGATCCTCCCTCTCCCATTTGGAGGCGCCGCAGCAGGAGACGTTTGGAGGGAGGAGAGGACGGAGATACTGGAAGCATTCCAACTGACCGAGCAGGAAGCATATGCATTCGATCAGGTGCGGCTGTCTGAATTGAACGGAGACGAAGTTCGCTCCCTTGCGAAGGATGTACGCTCTTGTCTCTTGCGAGGATTCACCAGAAGATGCTTCGTTATCATGCCATTTCACAAGGACTTCGATGCAGTTTACGAAAAAGCGATCGAGCCGGCGCTAAGAACTTGCGGATTCACTCCCTATCGAACCGATCGGCATGTGGTGAGCGGCAATGTTGTAGAGCGAATTCGAGACGGTCTGAGGCTCTGCTATTTCGTGATCGCCGACATGACGGGCGATCGGCCAAATGTCATGTACGAATTGGGTATGGCCCATGCCAATCAAAAGCCGGTAATACTTCTTCGCCGAACCGCACCTTCGAATTCATCCTCCACTTCAATGCCTTTCGATGTCAGCACCGAAAGCATTCTCTTTTATGGAGATAACCTCGAAGACTTGAAACGACGCCTTGAAGCAGGCATTTCAGTGATTTCGGGCAGGAAGTTCACCGTTGGTGAGGTTTAAATGAAAATGGAGCGGCCCCATCGTGAACCTAGCTATTTAGGATGTTCCACTACCGCAAGAGCAGGCTTGAGTTATGCAAAGAACCGCCAATGCCGACCGCAACACGCACATTCCGGGTATTTGTCAGCTCGACCTTTGAGGACCTGAAGGCCGAGCGCGACGCTCTGCAGCGCGACGTTTTCCCCCGTCTGCGCAAGCTTTGCGAGGAGAACAACGCGCGCTTCCAGGCCATCGATCTGCGCTGGGGCGTGCGCGACGAAGCGGCGCTCGACCAGCAGACCATGGAGATCTGCCTGCGCGAGATTGAGCGCTGCCAGCAGACCGGCATCAAGCCCAACTTTATTGTGCTACTCGGCGAGCGCTACGGCTGGCGCCCACTGCCGGCGCGGATCGAGGCTGGGGAGTTCGAAAAGGTTCGCGATGGAGTCACAGACGCCGATATGAGAGTGCTTCTAGTGCGATGTTGAATTCAAGGACGTCACGTTGAAGCATGGCAAAATTGAAGACTTGCCAAAACTGGGTTCTTTGTTACGATGATTGGGTTCTCCCCCTGACAACTCAGCGGAATTCTATTTGGAGGTAATCGTGCCAGGCAAAACGATCCTCGTTACGGGCGATTTTGTTCTCGACTTCCAAATCTACGAAGGCCAGCGGCATCACTACGGCCAGAGCATCTCTTCCGGAGTCAAGGTCAAGCACCAACTCGGTGGAGCTGCGCTAGTCCACCAGGTTCTCGAAGCGCTTCTGAAGCCGTCGAAACCAAGGTGGCAGTCCTTCATGGCTGTTCAAGAGGAATCCCAGGGTGGCGCTCTCCACTCGTTTGATCCGTCGAAGTGCGCCTATGGCTTCTGGCGCCCGTATCCCAAAGACAAGCCGCCTGAGAAGCAGTTCTGGCGGGTCAGCGAGGCGATGGGGTTCGGTGCGGGGAATATCGATCGCAAGGCGTTCGATTGGAAACCAGCGCCAAAGCTTCCGGACTCGCCCAAGATCGTCGTCTTTTCCGAGGGCGGAATGGACTTTCGCGAATCCAGGAAACTTTGGCACGATGAGAAGCTGCAATCGGCAAAGTGGATTTTCCTGAAGACAGCCGCACCGGTTGGGGATGGCGCCCTCTGGCGTCATCTTGCCGGCAACTATTGCGACAAGCTGGTTGTAATTGCCGCTGCTCGCGAACTGCGAGAGACGCCCGCGCGTTTGAACATCGGCCTCTCCTGGGAATCGAACGCGGAGGACGCGCTGCGTGAGCTGAATGTTAACGGGTCCCTGTCTGAACTCATGCGTTGTCGCCATTTGATCATTCCCTTTGATTCTGAGGGGGCGCTGTGGCTGGAGCGCGGGAAATCTGTTGAGAATGAGCAGTCACCGCTTGCGAACACCTGCGCTCGCCTGGTTTATGACGCGGGAGCAATAGAGGGTGACAGCGAGTATGAAACGCAGGGCAAATGCTTTGGGTTCTTATCCTGCCTAACCGCGGCGCTCGTCTGGCAGGCGGCACTTAACCTGAAGGAACCGAATTTTGCAGCTGCAATTGAAGGCGGTCTCTCGGCGATCCAGAACATTCGCGAAGAAGGCCATGGGCCGGCCTACGAGGCTCCCCTAGGATTTCCGGTGGATCGCCTGGCCGGCGTGATCAAACACCCGACCACCAGTTATTCGCGCGCGACCTTCGGTTGCATCCGTTCGTGCGAGCTGAAGCCTCCGGCAACTGAGACCCCGATTCCTCCGAGCAAGTGGAGCCTACTCAGCGAGGCACAGCACGGAAATAACGCGGCCTATGATTTCGCCCGCCTCGTTCTCTTACGGGGCCCGATCGCTCTTAAGAACCTGCCTCACCTGCGCGTTGGCGATTTGTTGAGCGTCGACCGCAACGATATTGAAGCGCTGCGGACCGTCATTCAAGTACTACGCAAATATAAAGATGAAAAAGCCGCAAAAAGACCTTTGTCCATCGGTATATTCGGTCCGCCCGGAGCTGGAAAATCATTTGCCGTGCGTGAAATCGCCATTAACATAGTTGGCAAAGAAGGCTGGATGGAGTTCAACCTTTCCCAGTTCAACACGCCAGTCGATTTGATTGGTGCGTTTCATCAGATTCGCGACCAAGTCCTGATGGGACGGCTTCCGGTCGCGTTCTTTGACGAGTTTGATTCGCAAAAATATAAGTGGCTCCAATACCTGCTGGCTCCCATGCAGGACGGAAAGTTTCAGGAGGGGCAGCTTACTCACTCGCTGGGCAAATGTGTTTTTGTGCTTGCCGGCGGGACCAGTTGGACCTTTAAGACATTTGGCCCTCCAAAGCCGACCAAGGGGGCGGTCGATGTCGATGATGCATACCGTGAATTCCAACTGGCCAAGGGCCCCGACTTCCACAGTCGCCTCGACTCCTACCTGGATGTGGTCGGCCCCAATCCAAGGAACATCTGCCCACCGCCGGCCAAGACGCCAGCCGATCAGGTGGTGGATGTCTCGGGGTATTCATTCTATCCGGACCCCACGGACATCTACTTCCCAATCCGCCGAGCTCTCATGATCCGCTCCCATTTGAAATGCGCCCCCGATGACAAGCTCGATATCGACGAGGGACTTCTATACGCGCTCCTGCGTGCCGAGAACTATATTCATGGCTCCAGGTCGCTTGAGAAGATCGTTCAGCCATTTCTCCCCGCCCGGCATGAACGCCTTCAACGCTCGCTACTCATGCCCGCAACTCAACTTGACATGCACACCGACGCCAAGAAGTTCCTCGAGCTCTGCGCAGAGGCTCCCAGCCCAGTTCCCCTATCGCCTGTATTAACTCAGGACCGAGTTGTGCTGATCGCTCCGGTCATCCACGAGACCTGGAGAGCATTGGGCACGAAGGGCGGTTGGCAAAAGCCGGAGTTCGACGTGGACTTCGAGCATCTCCCTGGCATCGGAGAAGATCACGAATTCTATAGGGAAAGTAACCGCGCCGCCGCATCGCGCATGTTGAAGATCCTCGATATGGTGGGCCTGCAGTTGCGTGAAGGGGATGCATCTCGTGAAGAGGAGACGGAAATCCGCCAGCATCTGGAATACCGTCTTGAAGTCATGGCAGAGGCCGAGCATGAGGGGTGGATGGCCTGGTATTTATCGAAAGGCTGGCGGTACGGGCCCAATCGGGAGGATAAGAAGAAAATCCACAATTGTCTCGCGCCTTATTCTCAGCTCCGGGAAAGCGATGCCGACAAGGATCGTGACAGCATCCGTCATTATCCCGATTTTGCTCGCAAGGCGGGCCTGAAGATCGCCTTCGCCTGACCTGCGCCGAATTTGGCAGCGAAGCTGGTTCGGTGCCCCCAGGGCATTCGTTGTGACTGAGTCAAGATTGTGGGGTGTTGGAATACTTTACATCGCCAGGTCACGCCGCTCCCATGATGCACTTGGTGTGTTTTGCGCCGTTGCGTATCTTCACGACGGATGTTGGCCCTTTGCCGAGGCCGATTCGGGTACAATTTCACGTGTTCAATAGCGGGTGCATCGTGAAACGTAGTTGCCTGACTGCGGACCTAACTGGGAAATTCAGTCCGTCAGCGAAACGCCAGCGAGAGGCAGGTGCTGATCGTGGATTTCGGGAAGATGCTCAGATTCGGAGGTGAGATACGCCGGATCGGCAAGTACGACATTGTTGAGGTCCTCGGGCGCGGCGGGATGGGGGTCGTGTATCGTGGCGTTGACAAGCAGATTGGCCGCGAAGTCGCCATCAAGACACTGACTGAGGGTTACGCCGGCGACGCTGAGATGCTGCGCCGATTCTACGAAGAAGGCCGCAGAACCGGCCAACTCAACCATCCGAATATCGTAACCGTCTTCGATCTGGGCGATGATCACGGCATCCCCTACATCGTGATGGAACTCGTCCAGGGGAAACCACTGGACAAGCTCATTGCGTCCGGAGCAGTCATTTCGATGGCCGACCGCCTGCGCATCGTGCAGGAGGTCTGTTCCGCGCTCGCATATGCCCACCTGAACAAGGTGATTCATCGCGACGTGAAGCCCGCCAATATCTTCGTGTTGCCAAACGGCACTGCCAAGCTGCTGGATTTTGGCATCGGGCGCGCCGACAAGAGCGACACCGATAGCCCTGATACACGCACTGGCGTGCTGATGGGAACGATTCCCTATATGTCTCCCGAGCGCTTGCTCGGTAATAAGGTCGACGGACGCTCTGACATCTTCGCTGCCGGCGTGGTTTTGTATCAGCTGGTCACCGGGAAGCTGCCCTTTACTGGGACGGGAGACTACGTGCTCATGCACCAAATCCTCAATGAGCCGCCCTTGCCGATGAGCGCCTTCGTGGGAAACTGTCCTCCCGCACTGGAGCCGATCGTCGACCGCGCGCTCAAAAAGGCTCCAAGCGATCGATATCATTCAGCAGAAGAGATGGCCATCGACTTAGCCGGAGTCATTGCGGAATTAAGACTCGGTCAAACTCATGAAATGCTGGCTGAGGCAGGGGCACACGCAAATGCAGAGAATTTTCCGAAGGCCCGCGCCGTACTCAACGAATTGTTGATGATCGACCGCAAAAACATCGGGGCCCGCGAACTGCTGGCCCGGATCGAGGGGCAGGTTTCGCTACGCAAACGCGAAGAGAGGGCGCAACAGGTTCACCTACAGGCCGAAGATGCAATGAGCGGCCGGAGATTCGAACAAAGCCTCAAGCTTCTTGAGGAAAGCCAGGATCTCTTTGCATCAAATCCCGAACTAGCTGCTCTTCGCGAGAAGTTGCAGAAAGAGAAAGAGCGGCAGGATAGCGTCAACCATTATCTGAATCAGGCGGAGTCAGCTCGCCACAAGGGCGATTATCAATCGGCCATTTGCGCTGCGGAGAAGGCATTTGAAATCGATTGCACCGACCCGAAGACCATTGCAGTTCTTGACGAGCTTCGCGCTGAGGCTAAAGGAGCCGACCAGAGACCGCCTACGCAGGGAGCCCTCCTTCCAGTCCTCATCGAAGAGAAACCCGCTGAGAGTCCTCGAATCGCAGGCCTTTCTAATCAAACGGACTGGGATCTAAATGTGCTTGAACTCCCGATCGCGAGCGATGGGGACGCGAGCCTCCCACCTTCCGGGCTGAGGACTTCTGACCAAACCATCGTCGCAGACCGACTATCCACCCAGATTCTTCGTTCGGATCTTGGAGCGGGTGGTGAGATCCAGGGATCTCCAATTGGCTCCGCGGGAGGGGAATCGATAGGCAACTTCGTCGACGAATCCACAAGGGTTTTCAGCCTGCATCATGGCCGGGTGGCGGAGGCATTCTGGATTTCGGATCCTCCATCGTCAGGAACGAATGCCTGCCAGCAGGGTTCTCCACCAAGAGCGAAACTGACGTTTGTTTCGAGTGCGGACCCACTCGTTGCAGGAATGTCCGTGTCGATCCCAAAGGTTCCATTCCTTATTGGACGGTCCTCAGAGTGCAACCTTTCGATTCCTTCCGATCCTGCGCTTTCAAGGCAACACTGCGCGATCGACTGGTCAGATGGCGCGTATCTGATCCGAGACCTCGAAAGCAACAACGGAACCTGGTTGAACGGCCGCTCGCTTCGTGGCCTGTCTGAAATTCTCCTGATCGGCTCACTACTTAGACTTAGTGCCTCGACGGTCCTCGCCTTCCAATTGCAAGATCTCTTTCAATTCCCTGTTCTGACAGGCTGCGTGATCAACGAACGATACCGACTCATAGAACCCTTGCGGGTAACTGCGAAAAGCGCGCTTTACATGGGGGCGGATAATCACTTGCCGCAAGCTGTCGCCGTAAAGATTCTTTCCCCCGATCTTCTCTCGCATCCTGGATACATCAAGCAGTTCAATCAAGAAGCCGAATTAGCTGTTCGGCTCCGCCATGCGCACATAGCAAGGGCACTAGATTTTGGACCTGCAAGCATTCGGCTGCTTGACGGAAGCTCTTTCGATTCGCATTTCGTGGTCACGGAATACCACCCTGGGGGAAACCTTACGAGCCGAATCGGAGAGGACAAGTTCATGAAGCCGTCAGACGTTGCTGCATGGCTGAGTCCCATTTCCAAAGCGCTAGATTTCGTGCACGCCAAGAGGATGGTCCACGGCGGACTCAAGAGCACCTCGGTTATCTTCGATGAGAGTTCAAATGCCTATCTGACCGATTTCGCGTTTGCATCTCACTCCGACGACGACTCCCGTGCAAGCTTCATTGGTTCTCCGGATTTCATGGCTCCTGAGCAATGGGAGGGTCTAAAACCGACCCCTCTGACTGACCAATACTCCCTGGCGGTGTTGGCATACTGTGCCCTCGTTGGAGGGCGCCCGTTCGAGGGCCAGATGGACCCGATGGTTCGCAAGCGGAATTTCGCGCGGGGTGCACCGCCCGCACACGAGGAAGCTTCCCGGCAGGGCAATCCCGACGTTTCAGAGAATCTGAGTGGCGTCATTGATCGTGCGCTGTCTGTAAAGCCCGAGGGACGATTCCCATCGGTCGGGGAGTTCTGCCAGGAATTCCTCACCAACCTTATACCGAAAGTGAGCGGACCTCGAAAATTGAAAGCCTTCATCAGCTATCGCCGAGATTCGGCGTCAGGCTGGGCTGCATTGTTTGCCCAGGGACTTGATCGGCAAGGCATTTCAGCATTTGTCGATACTGCAAGAAAGGATAAGGTCGTTCGATTTCCTCGCTGGCTGGAGGAAGCCATCATCGCTTGCGATGTGTTTGTCTGCTTTCTTTCCGAGAATACCTTGGAATCGAACTGGGTTCATAGGGAGATTCGCGTGGCATGGAAGCACGGGAAGCCAATGATCCCTGTTTTTCAGGAAGATTTTAAGTTCCCCGAGCCGTCTGCGAAACTGGAAAAGCATATCAAAAGACTTCTCACCTTTCAGGGAGTGACGCTATTTGACCGAAAGGGAGAATACATCGATGCATCGATCCAACAGCTCTCGTCGATGATTCAACAATCTGCGGCAGGCGGTTTGCCGACCAAGAGCGGAAAGCCGTCAGGCAAGTGATGCGGCGAGTAGGGTTGAGTTTGTTTAAGAGTGCCCGCTATGAGTTCCATATTCCTTTCTTACTCACGCAATGACGATGAGGCGTTTGTTCGGCGGCTGCATGACGACCTGACCAACGCCGGGTTCGACGTGTGGTTTGACCGGGTCTCGATGCCATCGCGGCAGCTTACGTTTCACCAGGAGATTCGCGATGCAATTGCGGCGCGCGACAGGCTGTTGCTGGTCGTTGGCCCCGGCGTGCTCACCTCCGACTACGTCACGCAAGAATGGCGCTTTGCCTACTTCGAAGCGGGCAAGTGCGTGAACCCGATTGTGCGTCTGAATGGGCGTGGTGCTGGCGGGGCAACACACGCGAGTCAGGGCATCGACGGCTACGAGCTGATCCCCGAGGACCTCAAGCTGCTTCATGCCGAGGACTTCCGCGACGACGCGCAGTATGGCACGCACCTCGCCAACCTGATCCGGCAGCTCTCCGAGGCGATTCCGCCGGTGGGCAAGCTGGTGGCGGTTCCCGAGTTGCCGGCGTGCTTCCTGGCACAGCCGGACCGCATCAAGGCGCTGCGCGATCTGCTGCTGGTCGACCTGCAGAAACCGGTGGTGGTGAGCGGCGCGGCGGCGCGGGTTGGGTTGCAGGGGATGGGCGGGATCGGCAAGAGCGTGCTGGCCAGCGCCCTGGCCCACCGGCCCGAGGTGCGGAGGGCCTTTCCCGACGGCATCTTCTGGATCACGCTGGGCCAGAAGCCGCAACTGGCCGAGCAGCAGCGCTGGCTGGCCCGCGAACTGGGCGACGAGGCGCTCTTCCCCGACGAGCGCAGCGGCAAGGAATGCCTGCGCACGCTGCTGGCCGGCCGCAAGGCTCTGCTGGTGCTCGACGACGTGTGGCAGCGCGAAGACGCCGAGGCCTTCAACGTCATCGGCGCGATGGGGCGCATCCTGCTGACCACGCGCGATGCCGGGCTGGTGACCGCGCTTGCCTCGAACGAAACTCATTACCGGGTGGAGTTGCCCACCGAAGCCGAGGCGGAGGGGATCTTGGCCGCGGCTGCCCAGCCGAAGCCAGGTCAGCCGGCATCCGCAATCAATGCCGAAGAGGTGCGCGAGATAGTCGCGCAGTGCGGCCGACTGCCGTTGGCGCTGGCGCTATGCGGCGGCATGGTTCAGGGCGGAGTCTCACCCGCCGATGTGCTGGAGGCCCTGCGCGAGCACGACTTGGAGTTTCTGTCCGACCGCCATTCGGCCGAGGAACAGCATCAAAACGCGTGGAAGGCGATGGACGTGAGCCTCCGTGTGCTGCCGCCGGAGCAGCGCGACCGCTTCGCCGAGCTGGCCGTGTTCGCGCTGGATAGGGGCGCGCCCGAGGCTGCTGTGGTTACGCTGTGGGAACACACGGGAGGACTCGCTCCTCGTCATGCCCGCAAGCTGCTGGCAGAATTCGCGGCGCGCTCGTTGGTGCAGTTGACTCCCGTGGCGGAGGGCGATCAAAACGGTGCGCGAATGTCGCTGCACGACCTGCTCCACAACTTCGGCACCGGAATGGCCGAGAGGCAGTTTGGCTCGCTGGCTGCGCTACACCAGACACTGCTCGACGCCTACCGCAAGAAGTGCCCTTCGGACTGGCCTTCCGGACCGGACGATGGCTGCTTCTTCCAGAATCTTTGCCAACATCTGCTCGCTGCCGGAAAGTTGGACGATGCGGTCGCGTTGTTGATAGACCTTCCCTGGATCGAAGCCAAGTGCAAAGCCAAGCTGGTCTTCTCACTCCAGGACGACTACCGCATTACCATCGCCACGATGCCGGAGGCGCATGAAGGCCTGCGCCGGGCACGGAAAAGTCAGGCGCGGCTGGCTCGCTGGACGGAGGAGATCACTGCGTATTCCCACCGATGGAGCGAGCGCCGTGAACGGTTGGCGCGGGGTGAAGTTGTAGGTGAGCCGGAACCGCTGTTGCCGGCGCCGCCTGCTACATGCCGCATGTGGATGGAGGAAGAGATTGAGACAGAGCGCCAACGGATCACAGTGAATCCAACACGCCTTGACCGGATGCGGGCTTTTGCGATCTTCGTCCAGCAGGAGTGTTACTCGCTACTCAAATTCGGAACGCGGCCAAGCTTCGTATTGCAGCACGCATTCAACACCGCGCCGAAGGGCCCCGTGCACCAGATAGCTGAGTCATTCTTATTCGGAGTAAGGGAGCCGGTGCTTACACGGCATTGGTTTGACCGAGACCAATACAACCCGAAGCCCGCACTGCTGCGTACCTTGGAGGGGCATGCGGATGATGTCAACAGTGTGAGCGTAACGCTTGATGGCAAGCGAGCTGTGTCGGGGAGTGATGACAAGGGGCTGCGCGTATGGGACCTGGAGAACGGCGCCTGCCTGCGCATCCTAGAGGGACATACTGGCCGGGTCAAGAGCGTGAGCGTAACGCCTGATGGCAAGCGAGCGGTGTCGGGGGGCGATGACAGGACGTTGCGTGTATGGGACCTGGAGAGTGGCGTTTGCCTACGAACCCTGGAGGGGCACACTGACTGGGTCTTGAGCGTGAGCGTCACGCCAGATGGCAAGCGAGCGGTGTCGGGGAGTTGGGACAAGACGCTGCGTGTGTGGGATCTGGAGAACGGCGCCTGCCTGCGCACCCTGGAGGGGCATACTGGCTGGGTCAAGAGCGTGAGCGTCACGCCAGACGGCAAGCGAGCGGTGTCGGGGAGCGATGACGAAACGCTGCGTATGTGGGACCTGGAGGGTGGAGATTGCCTACGTAGCCTGGAGGGGCATAGTGGCGGGGTCGAGAGCGTGAGCGTAACGCCTGACGGCAAGCGAGCGATTTCGGGGGGGAGTGACATGACGCTCCTTGTGTGGGACCTGGAGAGCGGCGATTGCCTGCATACCCTGGAGGGGCATACTCACGGGGTCAGCAGCGTTAGCGTAACGCCGGATGGCAAGCAAGCGGTGTCGGGCAGTTGGGACAATATGCTGCGCGTGTGGGACCTGAAGAGCGGCGCCTGCTTGCGTACGCTGGAGGGACATACTGGCTGGGTCCGGAGCGTAAGCGTAACGCCTGATGGCAAGCGAACAATTTCGGGAAGCGATGACGATACTCTGCGTGTATGGGACCTGGAGAGTGGCGATTGTCTTCATACCTTGGAGGGGCATACTAGCGAGGTAAGCAGTTTGGGCGTGACGCCGGATGGCAAGCGCGCTGTGTCGGGGAATTGGGACGACGCTCTGCGCGTGTGGGACATGGAGAACGGCGCCTGCCTGCGCGTCCTGGAGGGGCATACTAGCGGGGTCAGCTGCGTAAGCGTAACGAAAGATGGCAAGCGAGTGGTGTCGGGGAGTTATGACAAGACGCTTCGTGTGTGGGACTTGAAAAGCGGCAATTGCCTTCGTATTCTGGAGGGGCATACGGACTGTGTCAGCAGTGTGAGCGTAACGCCGGATGGCAAGCGAGCTGTGTCGGGAAGCAAAGACCGTACGCTTCGTGTGTGGGACCTGAAAAGCAGCGTCTGCCTTCGCACCCTGGAGGGGCATGTGAGGGAGGTTAACAGCGTGAGCGTAATGCGTGGTGGCAAGCGAGCCGTTTCGATGGGCGATGACGATACGCTGCGTGTGTGGGACCTGGAGAGCGGCGATTGCCTGCACACCTTGGAGGGGCGCACGCTCTTCGACCAATGCGTTAACACAACGCCGCATGGCAAGCTAGCCATCTCGGTGAGGAGCGATGACGGTATGCTGCGTGTGTGGGACCTGGAGAGCGGCGCCTGCCTGCTCATCCTGGAGGGGCGTGCGCTTTTCGACAAATGCGTTAGCACAACGCCTGATGGCAAGCGAGCGATTTCGGGGAGTTTTAACAAAACGCTGCGCGTGTGGGATCTCGAGAATGGCGTCTGCCTGCGCACCCTGGACGGGCATGCGGGCCTGGTCAGCTGCGTGAGCGTCACGCCTGATGGCAATCGAGCGGTATCGGGGAGTTGGGACAATACGCTGCGTGTGTGGGACCTAGGGACGGGCCTATGCCTGGCTCTCACGTGCCTGCCCGGGCCTGTCAATTCTGTGGCCCTATCCTCGAAACGTGGTCAGGTGATTACTAGCGTCTCGACAGGCCAAGTGCTCCAGTTTGACTTGCGCGGGATGAGTCTGACCGCTGCTTCTCGGACTTCCTAAACGGTGCCGGGACCACGGATCGTGGACATCGAAATCTCTTGAGGAAGGCCCCATGCCGACTGCAACACGCACATTCCGGGTGTTTGTCAGTTCGACCTTTGAGGACCTGAAGGCCGAGCGCGACGCTCTGCAGCGCGAGGTCTTTCCCAGGCTGCGAACGCTTTGCGAGCAGAACAACGCGCGCTTCCAGGCCATCGACCTGCGCTGGGGTGTGCGCGATGAGGCGGCGCTTGACCAGCAGACCATGGAGATCTGCCTGCGCGAGATTGAGCGCTGCCAGCAGACCGGCATCAAGCCCAACTTCATCGTGCTGCTGGGGGAGCGCTACGGCTGGCGCCCGCTGCCGGCGCGGATCGAGGCTGGGGAGTTCGAGCAGATCCTTTCGGTCGCCTCGGAAGAGGAGAAGCGCAGGCTCAAGTTCGAGGAGGGTCAGCCCAACAGAAACGGCGGCTGGTATCGACGCGACGACAACGCTGATCCTGCCGAATACATCCTGCGTCCACGCGAGGTGAACGTTGCCCAGGATGCGTCGGAGGCAGACAGGCGGCCCGCTCAAGACCTCGAAGCCGACGCATGGGAGCACACCGAAAACGATCTTCGCGACATTCTCTCTTCGGCAATTGCGCGCCTGGGCTGGCCCTCCGACGACCCACGCCGCTTCAAATACGAGGCCTCGGCCACGCACCAGGAGATTCTGAAAGGCCTGGGGCGGAGCGAGGAAGACGGCAGGCATGTGTTTGCCTTCTTCCGCGAGGCTGCGAAGGGCGTAACGGAAGACCCAGAGATTACAAAGCTCAAGCAAGAGCTGTCAGGCAAGCTGCCTGAGGGAAACGTCTTACCGTTCTCTGCTTCGGATTTAGCCAGGCTTTGTACGGATGTCGAGACAAAGCTGAGCGCGGTGATCCTATCCGAGGCAGACAGATTCAAGCCACAGCATGCGCTCGATCTGGAGATAGCGGAGCATCTGGCCTTCGCTCGGGACCGTGCCAATCATTTCAGGGGCAGGGTCGGCGTTCTCGACGCGATCAAGAAACACATTTGCAGCGGCGAGATCTGTCCGCTGGTGGTGCAGGGCCCTTCCGGCTGCGGCAAGTCGGCCATCATGGCCAGGGCTGCGAAGCTCGCCGAAGACTGGACGCCGGACGCTGCGCTCATCGAGCGCTTCATTGGCGTCACGCCTGACTCGTCGAACGGCATCACGCTTTTGACCAGCCTCTGCCAGCGGCTTTCGCGTGTCTATGGCGTCACGGAAGAGACTCCCATAGGATTCCAGCCGTTGGTGTTGGCCTTCCACGAGCGGATGGCGCGGGCCACCGCCGGAAGGCCGCTTGTTGTGTTCCTGGATGCGCTCGATCAACTGCCTTCCGATGACGAGGTGCGTTCCTTTACCTGGTTGCGACAGAACCTGCCCCCGCATGTCTCACTCATCCTCTCCGCCACCGAGATTCCGGCCGGACTCACGCATGCAGCGCAGGTTGAGGTGGAAGACTTTTGCGTCGAAGAGGCTGACGATGTGCTAGCGGCATGGTTCGCGGCTGCAAGGCCCGAACGCAAGCTCCAGTCCGGGCAGAGGGAGAAGGTGCTCGGCAGCTTTGCCCGGTCGGAATCAAGACTGCCGCTTTACCTGAAGCTGGCGTTTGAAGAGGCGCGGCGCTGGAGGTCCTTCGAGCCGCTGGAAAAGTGTGCGCTCGGCAGTGACGTGGGCGGCATGATCGACGTGCTGTTCAACCGGCTCTCCGAGGAAGCCAACCACGGGCCAGTCCTGGTCAATCGGAGCCTGGGTTTCCTGGCTGCCGCACGGTACGGGCTCAGCGAAGACGAAATGCTCGACGTGCTGACGGCGGATGATGCGGTGTGGCAGGACTTTGAATCGCGCGCGCATCACAAGCCCCCTGCGAGGCAGCTTCCGGTTATTGTCTGGTCGCGGTTATTCCTCGATCTCGAACCTTACCTGAATGAGCGCGCCGCGCCGGGCGGAACGGTGATCGCCTTCTACCATCGGCAACTGGCGGAACGCGTAACGGCAAAGTTCCTCGGAGAGGATGAGAGGCAGGCTCGGCACGGCGACCTGGCCCGTCATTTCTACGCAAGACCGCCATGGCTGGATGAAGGACAAAAGACGCCAAACGCGCGGAGAGCCGCCGAGTTGGTTTTCCAGCAGCGGGAAGCGGGGCAATGGGTCGAGGCTGAGGCAACCCTCTTCGATTGCGCGTTTCTCTTTTCAAAGGTCGCCGCCGGCATGGTGCTGGATCTGGACAACGACTACCAGGCGGTCTTCAAGAATGCTGCTGTGAGCGAACTCCACTTTCGTGACGACCTGCAATTGCTCCAAGCTACGCTGCGGCTCTCCATGCATGTAGTGGCAAAGGACAGGAATCAGTTCGCCTCCCAGATGAGGGGACGCCTGCTCGCTTACCTGGCTAGACCGGGAATCGCAGACTTTCTGGATCGCCTCGATGCCTGCACTCCGCGCCCGCGGCTGCGACCCTTGTTGCCAGCGCTCGAAGCGGCAGGAGGTGCTGCTCACCGCGTGCTCGAAGGTCACTCGGGGTGGGTCTATGCCGTGGCGGTAACGCCCGACGGCCGCTACGCTGTCTCCGGCTCCGTCTCATGGGACAAAACGCTGCGTGTGTGGGACCTGGAGGGCCAACAGCCGCCGCGCGTGCTCGAAGGCCACTCGGATGCGGTGTTCACCATGGCTATAACGCCTGATGGCCGCCGCGTCGTCTCCGGATCAGGCGACATGTCCGGCAACGCCTATTTGCGGGACTTAACCGGCGCAAGCGACTATTCTGTGAAGGTCTCGGATCTGCAGGGCCATCAGCCGCCGCGTGTTCTCGAAGGCCACTCGGGCTGGGTCTGGGCCGTGGCGGTGATGCCCGATGGCCGCCACGCCGTCTCCGGCTCAGAGGACAAAACGCTGCGCGTGTGGGACCTAGTGGGCAATCAGCCACCGCGCGTGCTCGAAGGTCACTCGGACCAGGTTTACGCCGTGGCATTAACGCCCGATGGGCGCCACGTCATCTCCGGCTCCGATGACAAAACGCTGCGCGTGTGGGACCTCAAGGGCAACAAGCCGCCGCGCGTGCTCAAAGGCCACTCGAACAGGGTCATGGCCGTGGCGGTGACGCCCGATGGCCGTCACGCCATCTCCGGCTCCTACGACAACACGCTACGCGTGTGGGACCTGGAGGGCAATCATCCGCCGCGTGTGCTGGAAGGCCACTCGTGGTGGGTCAATGCCGTGGTGGTGACGCCAGATTGCCGCCACGCTGTCTCCGCCTCCTATGACAATACTCTGCGCGTGTGGGACCTCAAGGGCAACAAGCCGCCGCGCGTGCTCAAAGGCCACTCGAACAGGGTGATGGCCGTGGCAGTAACGCCCGACGGCCGCTACGCCGTATCGGGCTCATATGACAAAACTCTGCGCGTGTGGGACTTGGAGGGCCATCAGCCGCCGCGCGGGTTCGAAGGCCACTCGGACAGGGTCAACTGCTTGGCGGTGACGCCCGATGGCCGCCTCGCCGTCTCCGGCTCCGATGACAAAACGCTGCGCGTGTGGGACCTGGAGGGCAGCAAGCCTCCACACGTTCTCGAAGGCCACTCGGGCTGGGTCTGGGCCGTGGCGGTGACGCCCGATGGCCGCCACGCCGTCTCCGGCTCGTGGGACAAGACACTACGCGTCTGGGACCTCAAGGGCAACAAGCCGCCGCGCGTGCTCGAAGGCCAATTGAGCGAAGTCATTGCCGTGGCGGTGACACCTGATGGCCGCCACGTCGTCTCAGGCTCCTTTGACCACATTTTGCGCGTATGGGACCTCCAGGGCAGCAAGCCGCCGCGCGGGCTCGAAGGCCACACGGACAGGGTCAACTGCGTGGCAGTGACGCCTGATGGCCGCCTCGCTGTCTCTGGCTCCGGGGACCATTCGTTGCGCCTGTGGGATCTGGAAGGCAAACAACCGCCGCGCGTGCTCAGAGGCCACTGGGACCCGGTCAGGTCCGTGGCGCTAACGCCCGATGGCCGCCGTGCCGTCTCCGGCTCCGACGACAACACGCTGCTCGTGTGGGACCTAGAGGACCATCAGCCGCCGCGCATGCTCGAAGCCCACTCGGACTCGGTCTGGGCCGTAACGGTGACGCCCGATGGCCGCCACGCCGTCTCCTGCTCCGAGGACAAGACACTGCGCGTGTGGGACCTGAGTCTCTCAAAATGCGTGGTTGTCTTTACCTGCGATGCTCCCGTTCTGTGCTGCGCCTGTGCAGAAACGCGCATCGTCGCCGGGGACAGTAACGGCCAAGTCCACCTTTTCGCATGGGAGGAGTGAAGGCCGGCGTTGCGCGAGCGGCAAGTCGCGAGCTTCACGCCCAAAGGCCCTTCTCAAGATTTGCTGTGGCTGTTGCCGATTGCGCGAGCAGGATGCCTTTCTACTCTGTTGCGAGCCGATCGAGCCTGCGGGTCAATCCGCCGAAGGTCGGATGGCGGTGCTGTGGTAGTTGGTTACGAGGATCCCCAGATTGACGCCAGGAATTTGTCGAGCTGCCCGGTGGTGAGGAATAGGTCGACGGCGGCAGCTGTTTCCTCGGCGGTATTCCCCCAAAGCGCGATGTGCTTTTCTTCTGGCTTCGTGCTTCGCTGAATATGCACGCCGCTTGAACTCCCCGGGGCTTCCTGTGGCAATTCTTCCATCCTCTCCGTAAATTGATTGGCAATGCCTCCGCCCACGGAGATGATCGGGCAGCGAGTGTAGGCCCGATCCTGCAACAGCGCACCATCGGTCACGATGGCTGCCCACCGGAAAGGGAGGTCCCGTCCCTTCCGGTTGATGGCATCGCGGAGACGTTCGGCGGCCCTCCCATCCAGTAATTGCGCTGAGATCCCGGATCCGATCGCAATTAATACTGTCTCGTTTCGGTCGGGCCTGATCTCGCGCAACATGCCGCCGGCATCTGGCGGCCATGCCTTGGTGGGGAAGCCGGGGTCGTACCTTGCGACATACTCAAGGATTTCCTTCGCCATTTTCGTTTCCAGATCGTACCAGTGGCTCAGCGCGTCGGCCATCTTCGATTCCAAGCTCACACCGGCAACCCGCAAATCGGTGAATTCCACGCGAATTCCCCTGCCAATCACCAGCCCAGGGGTTCCGCTCCGAATGTCAAAATCGTCGATGGTGACCACGTGCAGGTTGTTGACAAACAGATGAATGTGACTTTCACGCCGGACCACCACCAAGTGGTTTTGCACTCCGCTGGAGTTCACGAAGCCGAGGCCCGGGCGGTCGAACAGATCTGACCAGGACCCGCTGAGAAGCTTGGAAACACGCACCGCCCCAATGCCGTTCAGCAGGAATTGATAGTAGTTGCCGGGATACGATTGGCCGAACTCAAAGCCGAGCCATTCTTCGGTGGGTCCTGTACAGTGCCGGAGACTAGCTTCGAGGAAGAATTCGGAGGTGACGGGCAGACGTTCCAAATGAAGTCCGACGTATTCATTCGGTTGAGATGCAAGCGCATACCCGCTGCCCACGATTGTTCCGGCTCCCCTGGGTGTAGCAAAGTTGGCGAGCCCGTAGCCATCCACGGCACAATCGATCCTGTGGTCATATGTGGAAAGTCGAACCACGTCATCGAGGTCGGCCCATTGCGCCTTGTGCTTTTGCCGGTCAACGACTCGTGCGGTGGTGGCGGCAATCCGGGGTAGTACGGCCTCCAGAGTTGGCTCGGCCACAATCTGCTGAATGTCTCCTAGATGGAACCTGATGACCTTTGGCAATTCGACGTCGCGTGTAAGCAGCACCGGCACAAACGGCTTATCGGAGTTAGTTGTGAAGGTAAGCTCTTTGTTTGCAAATTTGGAATTCACGCTGTTCCGGGACACAATTGCAAGGTAGACGTGGGAATCGTCGATGGCTGTGGTGATGGCGTCGACCCACGAATCAGCGTCATCGATATGGGTGGTGTCGCGAAAGCAGGAGATACCAGCGTCCGTCAGGCATTTCTGGATGGCCTCGGCGGCGGCCGAATCGCGTCGCGAATATCCTATAAAGACGTCGTGCGGCATGATCAATATCCAATCCGCTTTGAAGAAGCGCTTTTCACACGGCTGGGATCTCAAAGTGCATCATGTTTGCTTGTTCGATCCCATGGACCAATAAGTGTTAGTAGAGCGCGGTGGTTCCAGGGTTAAGTGTATTTGCAGCGAAACAGGATTTCTTCAATGGCGTGACCTCATGCTCCTTTTGGGATTGCACAGTTGCGTGGTTTGCCATCACTTTCCCTGTGAGTACCATTCATTACCACATCCATCGTGACGCTGGTAATTATTCTGTCTTAGCCGTTGATTGTCCTTGTTCGCCCTCCCTGCCAACGTTAGATCAGATGGGGCTTATGGCATTTCGGTTTTGGCGTTTTCGATGCGGACACGCTGTGGGTACGGCTCTTGTCGTAGCATGATCGCATCCCGCGGGAGAACAGATATGAGTTCGCGAGTTCGGCCGGTCATACGGGTTTTTGTCAGTTCGACTTTCAGTGATCTGAAGGAAGAGCGCAATGCTCTCCATCGCGATGTCTTTCCGCGCCTGGAGCATTACTGTCTGGTGCGCGGCTTTCAGTTTCAGGCGATAGATCTGCGCTGGGGAGTGCCGGGCGAGGCCGGCCGCGATCATCGCACCATGCAGATCTGCTTCGACGAACTGCAGCGCGCGCAGGAGGTCTCCCCACGGCCGAACTTCCTGGTCCTGCTGGGCGACCGCTACGGATGGCAGCCGCTGGCGGAGACGATCACCGATGCGGAGTTTCGGGAACTCAAAAGGGCCGCGGAGAATCTGGACGGCAACGCAGGACAAGGCGCTCAGGCGGGCGGTAGCGCAACCCAGGTACTTCGGACTTGGTATCGCCGGGATGAGAATGCCGACCCGGTGGAGTACCAACTGCGTTCGAGGTACGAATGGCCGGGCACGCCTGAATGGACCGAAGAAGACGAAGAAAGAGCCTGGAAGGAAGTTGAAAAG
>Ga0182015_10002954_pt1 | contig 19688 bp, 17 predicted proteins | sample 712P3MmetaG_FD_120478 | JGI IMG/M metagenome (GOLD analysis project Ga0182015, IMG submission 120478) | Permafrost microbial communities from Stordalen Mire, Sweden - 712P3M metaG | ecosystem: Environmental > Terrestrial > Soil > Wetlands > Permafrost | place: Sweden: Stordalen | collected...
GCACGGTTGGATCCATGAATGGAACACCACGCTGGACCGTGAGGCCGAGCGCGACCTGCTCATGCGCAGTGTTGATGTCATCGAACGACTCAGCGGATCGCACCCCGTCGGTATTCGCACCCCGTCGTGGGACTTCAGCGAGAACACCCTCGATCTCATCCGAGAGTTGCACCTCACCTACGATTCCTCGCTGATGGCCGACGACGAGCCGTACGAGCTGCTCGCCGACGGCGCGCCGACCGGCATCGTCGAGATCCCGGTGGAATGGATTCGGGACGACGCGCCCTACCTCACCATGGATCGATACACCGGGACCCGGCCGTACACCCCGCCCCGTGATCTGCTCCGTATATGGCTCGACGAATTCGATCAAGCGCGCGAAGAACGCGGACTATTTCAGCTGACGCTGCATCCCCACATCGTGGGCCATCGCTCTCGCATTTCTGTGCTCGCAGAACTGCTTAAGCACATCGTCGCCTGTGGCGACGCATGGTTTGCGCGTCACGACGAAATCGCAGCGATCTGTTTGGCGACCGCCTAACGCGCTTCACGTCCGAAAACCTTGCCATGGAAGGTGAATCGGGCGCGGCCGGTCGGTCGTACGACCGCCGTATACTCGCTGCAATTGTCCTTTCATACAGGGGGATCACTGTGAAGCGATTTGTTACTCTGGCCGCGACCATCGGCGGGAGCGCGCTGCTCTCGATCGGTGGCGCGACAGCGTATGCCGGGTCGAGCGCCGTGGCTCAGGCTGGGGGACCGATGATCCGCGCCAATGGCGGGGCGACGGCTGGGGGCGTGCCCACCATCAGCGAGAACTGGTCGGGATACGCGGCAACAGCGCCGAAGAAATTCACCGGCGTTTCGAGCGAGTTCGTTCAGCCTGCGGTCACGTGTCCTGGAAAGCCGAAGCAGTACACCTCCAACTGGGTGGGCCTGGACGGCTTCAACAACGAGACCGTTGAGCAGGATGGCACGTTCGGCTTCTGCGGCGGGAAGCACAACACGACGCCGGAATACGACGCCTGGTACGAGATGTATCCAGCCGGCTCGGTCAACGTCTTCAAGGTCAAGCCGGGTGACGTAATGGACGCGTCCGTCAAGTACTACAAGGGCAAGTTCACCCTCACGATCGCCGACAAGACGAGCGGCAAAACCGCAACCGATGTCGCCGCGTGTTCGACCTGCGAGCGCACATCGGCCGAGTGGATCATCGAGCGACCCGCCGGTTGCGACGCATCGGGTTGCTTCCTGTTTGCGCTGGCGGACTTCGGCACCACGACGATGAGCAAGGATTGGGCCGGGACCGGCGGTGGACTGCGCAGCATCAGCAGCTTCACCACGACCTATCCCATCTACATGGTGCAGCCACTCAACTCGGGCGGCTTCATCTCGCTTGACGCGGTGGGACCGATCGACTCTTCGAACTCGAGCTTCCAGGCTGTTTGGGAGCGTTCCGGTCGGCCGACGCCGATCACGCTGGGACCGCGCCAGTAGCGCGTTCACATCGCAGGGGCCGTAGCCTCGTGGGTTTCGAGAGGACCCACGAGGTGCGGTCTCGCGGTGACGTTTCATCGGGAATATCCGGATAATCCCGCGATGCGTTTCGGGATCTTCCTGCCACCGTTCGCTGAATTTGCCGAACCACGACGCGTGGTGTCATTGGCAAGGCAGGCGGAGGAGTCGGGCTGGGACGGCCTCTTCCTCTGGGACCACATGCTCGCCGCGCCTGGCATGGCGGTTGCTGATCCATGGGTGGTGATGGCCGCTGTGGCCATGACGACAACGCGGATCCGGCTCGGAGCGCTGGTGACGCCGCTCCCGAGACGCCGGCCGTGGGTGCTCAGCCGCCAGATGGCGACGCTCGACCAACTTTCCGACGGGCGTCTGATCGGGGGCATCGGGCTCGGCGACGACGGCTGGACGGAATTCAGCTCATTCGGAGAAGCCGCGGATCCCGTCATCCGGGGCCAGATGCTCGACGAGGCGCTCGAGTTGCTCCAGCGGTTTCTCGGCGGGGAAGCGGTCAGCTACCGCGGTCGCCACTACACCGTCAACGCTCCGCCATTGCTGCCCAGGGCACGCCAGGACCCACTGCCGATCTGGGGGGCTGTCCGCTTCCCGAATCGAAAGCCGCTGGCACGGATCGCCAGGCTCGACGGCTGCTTTCCGATCTTCGCCGCATCAGGTGGCGTGCCACCGCCCGACCCAGCCGACATCACCGCGCTGCATGCTGCGTTGATGGACCTCGGCGCCAGGTCCGATATCGATATCGCGGTGCGTGCCGCGCTCTCGGTCGAGGATCCGGCCGCCGTGCCGGAGACAGTCGGGGCGCTTCAGGCGTCTGGCGTGACCTGGCTGCTGGAGGCGTTTCCGCCTGGCGCACCCCCAGACCGCGTGATGAGCGTCGTGAGCAACGGGCCGCCGGCTGCCCCCTGATCGCTCACTCGCCGGTGACGCCGTCGAGCAGCTCGCGGGTTGCGTCGGCGTGGCCCGCATGCCGGGCCGTTTCATTGATGAGGTGGAGGACCACAAAGCGCAGGTCCGTCCCGTCGTCGTTGCGCGTCGGCTGAGTGAGCGGGGTCGCCCGCACGTACGCATTCGTCGACGCACCGCGAGCGCGATAGGCGGCGACCGCAGACGCGACCGTCAGCTCAGCGTCCGGCCGGAACTCCACGTCGAGACGCTCGGTCTCCTCGCCTCGCATCGTGCCGTCGATCCAGCGCCATTCGACGTGCGTGACGTGGTTGACGATCCCCAGCAGCGAGATCAGCTTGCCGTCCGGGGTCCATCGCGCACCGACCTCGTTCAGCCCGTCGATCTTGCGCAGCACCGCCTCGCGCAACCAGGTCAACCATCCGAGCAACAGCTCGCGCTCGTCGGAATTCGCCTCGGGGAGCGGCCTCTCGCCGTTGATCGCCATCGGTCCAGGGTACGGCGTTCGCCGCTGAACGGCCTCGCGCCGTCCGGCGACGCTCGGGTGCGAGAGTCGGTGCGTGGCGCTCACTGATGACCCGCCCGTCACCGTACGTCGAGCCGGCATCGATGACGCAGCAGCCCTGGCGCGGTTGCGATGGCTCTGGCGAACCGTCGAACGAGCCGAATACGGGCTGTCGGCACCCGAATTCGAGACCGCGTTCAGGGCGTGGTGGCGCTCACATCAAGACAGCCATATCGCCTTCATCGCGCAGAGCGAAGGTGAGACGGTTGGCATGGCGTGGCTCGCGGTCTTTGAACGGATTCCACAGCCGCGCGACTTCCGTCGGCTCGCCGGCAATGTGCAGAGTGTGTTCGTCCTCGACGAGTACCGCAATCGCGGCATCGGCAACGCGCTCGTCGATTCGGTGATCGCAGAGGCACGTGAGCGCCACGTCGGTTACCTGATCGTGCATCCAAGCCGGCGCGCGTACCCGCTGTACGAGCGTCTCGGCTTTTCGCCGACCACGCGGTTATTGCACATGGAGCTCGACAGCCCGGTGGTCATCGCTTCGCCGGAGTGACTGTCGGCGCTCAGCGGTGATGCTCGCGAAAACCGGCACTCACCAGACGGCGACGCCCATCCCCCCGAACGTCGCGATCGCCGCGGTGAACTGGGCCGTGGAGATGGTCCTGCGCAGGCCGACGCCGACATCGATGACTGTCACCGTGCCGGCCACCGCGTTGAATCCAATCACCGTGACGGCGTGCTCCTGGGTGGTGTACGGGACGACCCGGCCGTCCCACGCTTTCCACGTGCTTGTGCCGGAGTACCCGAAGTTGAAGTTGGTCCAGACCACAACGGGATGTCCGCTCGCGATCTGATACTCGATCTGGTTCGTGGTCCAACCGGTCTTTGCCAACACGGATGCGCCGGCATGCTGGGCCACCGTGGCAATCGGCGGGTAATACACGCCGTACCCGGTGTACTTGGTCTCCGAGCCGTTGACATTCCCCACGAATGCGTCGTACGGATCTCCCCATTCGACCGGCCGCCCGCCCGACACCAGCGCTGACTGCGGCTGCTTGGGGAGTTGGTCGAAGACCCATGCCTGGGGTAGGGCGATGCCCTTGGTCTGCAGAGCAACGGCCAGGGCAGCTGACTCGCAGTCGAGCGCCATGCTCTGGTGGATGACCGGGGCATTCAGGTAGGCAGCCGTCGCGAAGTGGCAGGCACTCGCGTGGCCGCCGGGAGTCGAGACGGGGGAGCAGCTCATCGTCTGCCAGCCGGCCATCGCCACCAGCGGACCGCCGCCCATGGTGATCAGGCTGATGCCCAGGCTCGCCAGACCCGTCGCAACCAGAACCTTCCGCATCCGCACGCCATCGCCTCGCTGGAGGAGCACCCATGCGCTCGATGTGGTGACCGTAGGGGCGCGGACCGGGAGCTCACGGCATAGCCGCCGATCCGTGAGCCAGGCGTTACAGCACCATCGGAGCTCCGGTATCTGGAGAGCCGGATGGGCTCGCCGCGGCTACTGCAGGGTGGGTGCCGGCCCGACCGGTGGCGCGTCACCGACCAGGATCGTCTGGATGGCGCGCTCGCTCTCGACCATCGCGAGGACGATCACCTCGTCTCCGGCGTAGAGCAGCGTTTCCGGGTCGGGGATGATCATGTGGTCGCGGCGCACGATCGCGACGATCGCCGATTCGCGAGGCAGACCAAGCTCGGCGATGGGCATGCCGCAGGCCGGCGATTCCTCGGCGAGGGTCACCTCCAGCAGGTGCGCCGACGCTCCCTCGAAGCTCATCAGGTGCACGAGCGAACCGATCGACACCGCCTCCTCGACGAGTGCCGTGTAGAGCTGCGGCGTCGACACGGGGACGTCAACTCCCCAGCTCTCGGTGAAGAGCCACTGGTTGCTGGCGTTGTTGACGCGCGCGATGACGCGCGGCACCGCGAACTCCTGCTTGGAGAGCAGTGAGATGACCAGGTTGTCCTCGTCGTCGCCCGTGGCCGCGACCATCACGTCCACCTCCGCCATTCCCGCCGCCTTGAGGGACGAGACCTCGCAGGCGTCCGCAACGAGCCAGCGCACGTCGACGTGCGCCTGGAACCGCGCGACCTGCTCGGGATCCACCTCGAGGATGAAGACGTCGTGACCGTGCTCCTTGAGGTCCGCGGCAACCGCCATGCCGACGCTCCCCCCGCCGGCGACGGCGACCTTCATCACTGCGCCTTCGTGGCGGCAGCCACCGGGACGGGCGACGGTGACACGAGCATCGCCTCGAGGGCGGGCAGATCATCTTTCATCACCACGAGGTGGAGCAGATCGCCGTCCTGGCCGACCAGGCCGGTCGTGTCGAGCCGCGGCACCCCGGCGCGGGTGACCGCCACCAGGCGGACCTTGCCGTCGGACTCGAGCGTCGCCAGCTTCTGGCCGGCGAGGTGCTCCGGGAGCACACGGTCCATGAGCAGGAGCATCCCGGTGGCGTCGCGCCAGTGCGGGGTGAACTCGTCGGGGAGCAACCAGCTCCGCACCTGGTCGACCGTCCACGTCACCGTCGCGACTGTCGGAATACCGAGACGCTGATACACCTGGGCCCGCTGCGGATCGTAGATCCGCGCCACCACACGTTCGACACCGAACGTTTCCCGCGCGATGCGTGCGCTGAGGATGTTGGAGTTGTCACCTGAGGTGACCGCGGCAACGGCGTCGGCCTCCTCGATCTTGGCGTCGTTGAGTGCGGAGCGATCGAACCCCGAACCCTCGACGACAATTCCTTTGAAATCCGAGGGCAACCGGCGAAACGCCTTGCGGTTTCGATCGATGATGGCAACGGAGTGACCCTCGGCTTCCAGCGTGCGAGCGAGCCCGGATCCGACCCGTCCACAGCCGACGATGACGATGTGCATCGCTCCATTCAAGCAGGTCGCTCCAGCCGACGGCGAGATCGCCGCTAAGTTCGGCTTGGGGCATACTGCGGCCGTGGAAGAGCCACAGGGTTTACCGCTGGCGCCGACGCGCCCACTCGCACCTCGCCAGTCCATCGCGCCCGGCACCACGACGTACCCCGAGTCCCTCGCCTACCGGCTGAAGAATCGAATCCTCGGGCCGCCGAAGGTCTCGGAGCAGCTGACGCAGGAGCGGCTCCGCAACCCGGTGGCCATCGGCGTCCTCGCCCCGGACATGATCTCTTCCTCCGCGTACGGCACCGAGGAAATGCTGCGCATCATGGTGCCGATCATCGGGATCGGCGCGTTCAGCATGGTGATCCCCATCACCCTGGCGATCCTGCTGGTGATGTTCTTCGTCATGTTCTCGTACCTGCAGGTCATCGGCGTCTACACGCGGATCGGCGGCTCGTACGTGGTGGCGCGCGACAACTTTGGCCCCAAGGTGGCGCAGGTGGCGGCGGTCGCGCTGCTCATCGATTACACGGTGACGGTCGCAGTGCAGACGTCTGCGGGGACAGCGGCACTGACCTCCGCGGATAAAGGCCTGGTGCCGTACACCGTCGCGATTACCGTTGGCGTCACCCTGCTGATGCTCTTCGCCAACCTGCGCGGTATCCGCGAGGCGGGCGCGTTCTTCGCGATTCCGACGTACTTCTACATTGCGTCGCTTTCATGCGTGGTGGTCACCGGGCTGATCAAGGCCGCCCTCGGCGCCCTGAGTGTCCACCCGCTGCCGACCGCACACGAGCTCGGCTATCCGATCGGCACCCCCGGCAGCGGATGGCTGATGGGCCTGGGCATCTTCTACTGTCTCAAGGCCTTCGCCAACGGCGGCGTCTCGCTCACCGGACTCGAAGCCGTGTCCGACGGGATCTCGAGCTTTCGCGCCCCGGTTGCGCGCAACGGTCGCAAGGCTCTGGTGACCATGTGTCTGATCCTTGGTTTCCTGGTGCTCGGCACGTCGATCCTCGCGCACCTGACACATGCGGTCCCGTATGCGGCAGGAACGCCGACGGTCGTCTCCCAGGAGGTGCGGTCCGTGCTCGGTTCCACCTGGGTGGGGCAGGCACTGTTCTACGTTGTTCAAGCGGCCACCGTGCTGATCCTGTTCACCGGCGGCAACACGAGCTTCAATGGCTTCCCGTACCTCGCCAGCTTCGTTGCGGGCGACTCGTTTCTGCCTCGACAGCTGACCAGGCGGGGACATCGGCTCGCGTTCTCCAATGGGATCTTCGTCCTGGCGGTGGTGGCCATTCTCCTGATCATCGCGTTCAAGGCACAGCTGAACGCGCTGGTCGGTCTGTATGCCATCGGCGTCTTCACCGGTTTCACATTTGCCGGATTCGGCATGGTCAAACACAACCTGCGCGTCCGCGAGCGACGATGGAAGCTCGGTGTGATCGTCAACGCATTCTCGGGAACGCTCTCGATCGCGGTGGTTGGGATCCTGCTGGTCACCAAGTTCACCGAGGGCGCCTGGATCGTCGCGGTCGTCGGACCGCCGATGTATTTCGGACTGCTCCGGCTGCATCGTCAGTACGAAGCGGAGGAGAAGCAGCTCGAAACAGGCGCCGCGGCAGCCGCCGAAGCTCCCGTCCTGCAACGGCATGTTGTCCTCGTGCTGATCGGACAGCTCGACATGGCCGCGGCGCGTGCGGTGCAGTACGCCCGCACACTGCGCCCGGACGAGCTGCGCGCCGTCCATTTCAACATTGACGTGGTGGCGACGGAACAACTCAAGGAGGAATGGGGCAGGCTGGGTCTCGCGCATCTGCCCCTCGACATTGTCGAGTGCCGTGATCGCCGTCTGGAGCGGGCTGCGCTGGAGTATGTCGCCGAGATCGTCGCCGACGGCACCACGGAATGCACCGTGCTGCTTCCGCGCCGCGCATTCAATTCGCGGCTCGCACGCGTGCTGCACGACCGCACCGCGGATCGCATCGCCGACGCGGTCGGCAGCGTCGCCCACGTCGCGGCGACGATTGTTCCCTTCAACCTCGAAGCAGCGCAACGGCGCCGGTTCCGGACCCATCCCATCCGTCCCGATGCGGCGCGGCGCAAGCCGATGCGCGGCGCAGGAGTCGACCGGGAGCTCGCCCGGCGCGCAACCGGAACCGTCCCCATCGGCGACGTGACCTGGCGCACGCGTGTGCGCGTCGCCGGACGCATCCGCTCGTTGCGCGTGCAAACCGCCAAGGGAACGGCGAACCTCGAATGCGAGATCACCGACGACACCGGCATCCTGCTCCTCGTGTTCCAGGGCCGGCCGAAGATTCCCGGCATCGAACCCGGAGCGCGTTTGATCGTCGAGGGAATGGTCGGCTCGTGGCAACGCCGGCTCGCGATCCTCAATCCTGATTACGAGCTGGTCAGCGAGTAAGCCCGATGGCAAGCGGGGAACCTGCAGTCGACCTCTGGACGCTGAGCGACCTCACGACTCCGTGGTGCATCCGGGTCGTCGCCACGTTGCGTATCGCGGAACACATCGACGCGGGCATCACGGATATCGATGCGCTCGCCACTGCGACGGGTTCCGATGCCGGCGCGCTGCATAGCGTGCTGTCGTACCTGGTCACGCGCGGTCTCTTCATCGAGGAGCCGCTCGGACGGTTCGCACTCAATGACCCATCGCGCGGCCTGCTCGGTCCCGGCGCGTTCCTCAGCCTTGACGGTATCGGCGGCAGGATGGCGCATTCTTGGAGCACCCTGCCGACCTTCGTGAAAACCGGCAAACCTGGCTACGCGGACATGTTTGGGGCGCCGTTTTGGGAGGACCTGGACGCGCACCAGGACGTTGCGGCTGATTTCGACGCGCTGATGAGCTACGCGGGCCACGGGACGCCAAGTGCGGCACTGCAACTCACCGGTGGCTGGGACGGCGTCCGTACGGTCGTCGACGTCGGCGGCGGAACGGGCGCGATGCTCGCCGAGCTCTTGCGTGCGCATCTCCACCTTCGCGGCGTGCTTGTCGACCTGCCGGGTCCAGTGGCACGCTCGCGGGAGGTCTTCGAAGCAGCCGGCGTCACGGAGAGGATCTCCGTGACGCCACAGAGCATCTTCGATCCGCTGCCCGGTGGGGCGGACGTCTATCTGTTGCGAAAAGTCCTCAACGACTGGCCGGACCAGGAGAAGGTGGCGATCCTGCGTCGTTGCGCGGAGGCGGTGCGTCCATCGGGAACCGTCGTGGTGCTCGGCGGCGTGGTCCCGGACGGCATCCCGCGGCCGCTCCGCATCGAGATGGTGCTGCTCGGCGGCCGGGACAATACCGTGACGGAGTTCCGAGAGCTGGCGCGCCAGGCCGGTCTTGAGCTGATCGCCGCCGAGGAACGAGCCCCGTATTTCGTCGTCGAGTGCCGCGCGGTGGCGACAGGCTGACTACTCAATCCCCGCGGGCAAGCTGAGCAGCCACGGAAGCGCCTCAGCCATCGGCGCTACCAGCGTCTCCAGGTGGGAGCGGTCGAGGTGGCCGGCGGCCTCGAGCGCGAGTCCCGCGCCCAGCGCCGCGGTTTCGGCGTGATGACCGGTCTGACCATGTTCGACCTTCCACGAGACCAGCGAAACTCGGCCCTCGGTCAGGTCGAGGATCTGACGCTGCAGCGCCTCCCAGTCCGAGGTGGCGTGTGCCTTCTCGATGCCGGCGAGCGCGGCGGATTCCGCCGCGTGGTACCTGTCCAGGTGCAGGAGCGCGTGCGTCTCCCACCCGTGTGCGGCGCGCTCGATCGCAAACGGTGAGAAGGTGCGCAAGTCCTCGAGGAGCCGCGCTGTGGTGCGATCGTCTGGTCCGTAGCCGTAACCATCACTGTCCATGCAGCGACTCTGACATGCGGGACCACGTCGACGATGGCGTCAGCGCACGCCCCGGATCTGCGACACGAGCACCGTGCCGAGGATGAACCACAGCGCCGCGCCACCGAAGACCAGTCGAAATCCGAGGTTGTGACCCGTCGCGACGCCGAACACGGTGTGGCCCGCATGGTTGAAGTAGTAGAGGACACCGGCGAGGACCGCGGGTGCCAGCGCCTGCGGCAGCGTGAATGACACGTGCCAGAGCCCCATGTCCTTCCCTGCGGCGTGCTCGCTGTCCGGCAGCACGTCGCACGCGAGTGCCCAGTCCACCGCGTAGTACATGCCGTAGCCGACCCCGTACACGATCCCGAGCACGTACATGAGCGGGAGCGATGTGATGAGTCCGAACACGAGCACGGAGACCACCGCGGCCTGGATGCCACTCGAGAGATAGACGAACGGCTTGCGCCGCCCAAGCCGATCCGAAAGCTGCCCTCCGATTATCGAGGGGAGGATGGCGCCACCGATGACCGCGAGCAGCCAGATCGCGCTTGCCGCTCCCGAGTTGTGCACATGCACCACGTCCTCGAAGTAAAAGGCGACGAACGGCAAGACCGACCAGATGCCAAGGGTGGTCAGGAAGCGTGTGAGGAACACCCAGAGGAAGTCGTGCTCCGCGAAGGGTGCGAGGAACGTGCGAAACGCCGGGACGCGAAGACCCGTGCCAACCGCCACAACGCCGGCGACAACGGCGACACCTCCGACCGCCCATGCGACGGTGCCGAGCGAGAACACGAGCACGGTGAGCACCGCAACCACGGTCACGAGCAATGCGATGGCCGCGATCAACGCCGTCGCGGACGGTGCGGTGCGAGCCATCGTCCGCTGGGTGCGAAAGTTGCTCGGCGCTTCGTGGACGGCGCGGATCGTGATGACCAGCGACACCAGCAGGATGACCACGATCACCCCGTAGCCGGCCACCAGGCCGCGCCGGTTGCTCCCGAGCTCTGCCAGCACCACCCCGACCAACCCAACACCAACGACGGTGCCGAGTTGATTCATGGTCCCGAGCAGCCCGGAAGCGCGGCCACGCTCGGCGGCGGGCACCACGTCCGGTATGACGCCGGCATATGCGGCGCTCGCCGCGTTATTGCTGGCCTGGACAAAAACGTACGCGGCTACCACCATCGCGGGACTCCCCGCGAATGCGAGGAGGCCGAGCCCGATGACGTTGAGGATGGTGCCGACCACCATCCACGGCCGGCGGCGACCCCAACGCGACGATGTTCTGTCGCTGAGAGAGCCGGCGAGGATCGGAACCAGCATCGCGAAGATGCCGCCCGCGGCGGTGGCCCGGCCGACCACCAACTCGGGGCTGTGTGCCGAGACCAGCATGGCGCCGACAGGAAGCAACGAGATGCTGATCGGCTGCCAGTGCGCGCCACCCGCGAACCAGAAGGCGTTGAGCCCGAAAAGACGCCCGTACCCGAGCCGCCCGCCGGTGGACGGTGCGAGCGTCGCGGACGTGGCCATATCACTCCAGACGATCGATGCCATGTGCAGGCATTCGACCTGCGCGCATGCTACGCCCGCGCAAAGTCACTGCCAATAAGGCTGAGCACGTCGGGAGATTGGACCCGGTACCCATGTGGCACCCTACTGGGCTGATGGCGACGGCAAGCCGACCTCTCGATCAAAGCGTCGCACTGATTACTGGTGCATCGAGCGGGATCGGCGCCGCAAGCGCCCCGTGTCACTCGCAGGACTTGGTGCGAAGGTCGCGCTGGTCGCACGCTGCTCGGACCGGTTGCAGGAGCTGGCTGCGCAACTCACGGCCGGTGGCGCAACGGCCGTGGTGATCACTGCCGATGTGACCAAGCAGGCCGAAGCGGAGAGAGCGGTCGAGCAGACGGTGAGCCGGCTCGGACGTCTGGACACGCTGATCAACAACGCGGGCGTCATGCTGCTCGGCCCGGTGATCGACGCGCCGGTGGAGGAGTGGGAGCGCATGGTGCAGATCAACCTCCTCGGCCTGCTCTACTGCACGCACGCTGCGCTGCCCCATCTGCTGGGAGCCGCGGAGAACAGCCCGCGCCGGGTCGCCGACCTGGTGAACATCAGCTCGGTGGCCGGACGCGAGACCCGCAGCGGGAGCGGCGTCTACGAGGCCACCAAGCATGGTGTCGGTGCGTTCAGCGACGCGCTGCGCAAGGAGATCACCACGCGCCATGTCCGGGTGTCGCTGGTCGAACCCGGCGCGACAGCGACCGAGCTCGCCTCGCACAACCGGCCCGAGATCCTCGGCACATTGCAGCAGCGCTTTGGGCGGATGGAACGCCTCACCGCCGAGGACATCGGCGATGTGATCGCCTACATCGTCACGCGGCCGCGCCACGTCGCCGTCAACGAGGTCCTGGTCCGGCCCACGGACCAGGAGTAACCCCTCAGGAGCGCTTGCGCCGGGCTTCGTCGGGGCGGCCCCGCAACCTCGCCGGAGGGGCCGGGAATACGCGACAAACATGAAAAATCCCCCGATAGGGTGATTTTTCGTTCGAGGAGTTGACAAACCCTCCTCGCTTGTCCAACCATCCGGACGCTGCCTCACAGAAGTTGGGTGGCGACGCTCGTCGCTACCGGAGCGGATGGCGTCGCAGTCGGTGGGTTTCCGGTTTGGAGGGCAAAGCTCTGATGCGCTTGCAAGATGGAGTCAGGGGCCGGGGGTCCCAAGTGTCGAAGCTGAGCAAGCTGACCATTGTTGGTACAGCAACTCTCCTTGCCGCGGCCTGCGGAAGCGCCTCGACGGGTTCGAGCGGTGCGACCACCACGAACCCCGGGGTCCCCTCGAGCATCACCATCAGTTCGTTCACAACTGACATCGCGTCCACAATGGGCTTGCTCAAGCCGCTGACCACGTACGCCGCGCACGGTTCAAACAACCTACTCGTCGGGGTCATCCTGCCAGATACCACGTCCTCAGCCCGCTGGGTGGACTTCGATCAGCCGTACCTGACCGATGCATTCGCCGATGCCGGATACAGCAGCGTGCAGTTCAACGTTCAGAACGCACAGGGGAGCGATCCGACCCAGATCGACGACGCCACAGCAGACATCAACCTGGGCGCCAAGGTCTTGGTCGTGTGTCCGCTGGACGGGCCCACCGGGCTGGCGATCGCCTCACTCGCGGCTGCCAAGGGCGTCAAGGTCGTTGACTATGACCGGGCCATCTTCCCGCCGACAGGGCAAACCTACTACGACAGCTTCAACAACTTCGGAGTGGGTCAGTTGATCGGCAAGGGTCTCGAGGCCTGCGTCACGTCTGAGAACGTCAAGAGCCCTCAGGTCTTCGTACTGGACGGCGGTAAGGACACGGATCCGAACGCCATCTCCTTCGCGCAAGGCTACGACAGCATTGTCTTCAACCAGATGCCCTCCGGAACCACCGAGATGGCCGCCGGGACCACCAACAGCCTCGGCTATAAGCTGGTCGAGAACGAGTTCTCGCCGGGCTGGAGCACCACTTCCGCTGAGACGATCTTCCAGCAGGCGTTCACGGCACACCCGAACATCAACGCGGTTGTCAGCGCCAACGACGAGATGAACGCCGAGGTCGTCACCGACCTTAAGGCGGATGGCGTCAAGGCCGGCACGATCCCGACCACGGGTCAGGATGCCACTCCCGCCGCGATGGCCAACATCCTCGAGGGCTGGCAGTGCGGCACCGTGTACAAGCCGATTTACCTGGAGGCCCAGGACGCGGTCGTGATGGCGACTGCGCTGCTTGCCGGTGACACGATTCCGTCGAGCTTGCTCAACAACACCACCACCGATCCCGCCAACTCGTCCATCAAGGAGCCGGCGTCGCTGCTGACTCCGACCTGGGTGACCACAGCCAACATGGAGAGCACCGTCGTGGCTGATGGCTTCGACACCGCCAGCACGATCTGCGGACTGGTGGCTCAGTCTCTCTGCACCAAGTACGGCATTCACTGATCGTCTGACCGGCGTTCCTCCGAACGCCCGCGCGAGTTTTCAAAGCCGGGCCGCCCAACGGGGCGGCCCGGACATCGCGCCGCCGTCGGGACGCGATCATCCATCCGGGAAAAGAGGCCGACAGTGGCCGTCCAGCGACGCATGACCTAGGCGAATCAGATGACAGAAGAGTCGGAACCCAAGGGCGGCGGCGTCCAGCCGACGTCGGCTGAGGAACCAATCCTCAAGCTCCGTGGCGTCGACAAGCACTTCGGTGCCGTCCAGGCGTTGTACGGGGTTGACCTGGATCTGCCGGCAGGGCAGGTGACCGGGCTCTGCGGAGACAACGGTGCGGGAAAGTCGGTGCTCACCCGAACCATCGCCGGCGTGCACCAGCCTGACCGCGGGCAGATCTTTTTCGAGGGGCGCCCCGTCCACATCCGGACCACCCGTGACGCGTCTGCGCTCGGAATCGAGACCGTCTATCAGGACCTGGCGCTGGCCGACAACCTGGACATCGTCCAAAACATGTTCCTGGGACGCGAGCGTCTCAGCCACCGACTGCTCGACGAGGATTCGATGGAGCGAGCGGCGGCTGAGACCCTGGCCAGCCTACGCGTCACGACGGTGCGCTCGATCCGCCAGCCGGTGGCGTCGCTCTCCGGTGGACAGCGCCAATCGGTGGCGGTGGCCAAGGCGGTGATGTGGAACTCAAAGGTGGTGCTGCTCGACGAGCCCACTGCCGCACTCGGCGTAGTCCAGACCAAGATGGTCTTGGACCTGGTGCGCAGGCTCCGCGACCACGGCCTCGCCGTGATGATGATCACCCACAACCTCAACGACATCTTCGAGGTCGCCGATCGAATTGCGGTACTCCATCTGGGAAGGATGGTGGTGCAAGGACCCGCCAAGGATTTCGACCGGCAGAGCGTGGTCGAGTACATGACCACGGGTGGGTCGGGAGGCCGCCCGCTCCAGGCGGTGGCTGCCACAGCCGACGGGGAGGAGCCCTGAGCCGTGACTCAGATCGAGGGAGAGCCGGGCACAGCGAACTCGACGACGAGCGTCGCCCCGGCCGACGAGGCGGCGCCCGTCGTTGACCTGACCGCCGCCACCCACGTCACGGCGGTCGACGTCCCCCCGGAGATCCTTGCCCAGTCACTGGGGGAGTACGTGCGCGGGTGGTGGGCCAAAGTCAAGAGCGGCGATAGCGGCCTCCTCCCCGTGGTTGTGGCCATGGTCATCGTCGCGGTGGCCTTCGAGGTCATCACTCCCGAGAACTCCTTCCTCAGGCCCAGCAACCTCGTCTATATCTTCGGGCTCAGCGCCATCTACATGATCCTTGCGATGGCCGAGATCTCGGTTCTGCTGCTCGGCGAGCTGGACCTCTCGATCGGGGCGGTCGGTCTGCTGGGCGGCACCATAGCCTTCAAGCTGCTGCAGTCGCCGGGGCCACACTGGCCCTGGTGGGCGGCCATCGCTGCGACCCTGGTGTGCTGCGGGGTCATCGGCGCCCTGCAGGGGCTGCTGGTGTCCTTGCTGAAGATTCCCGCTTTCGTCGTCACTCTCGCCGGGTATCTGCTCTTCTCGGGGATCCTGATCCTGGTCCTCGGCGGCGCCGACGGATTCCTCTCGGTCAGCACAGCGGACCCAAACCAGGCCGTGATCTACAACCTCGTTCAGGGGGTGATCTCGCCCGTTGCCAGCTGGGTGGCCCTCGCCGTTCTGGTCGTCGCGTTCGGCGTCATGCTCTGGGTTCGTGGCTCGGCGCGGCGCCGAAATGGCCTGGTCGCCCCTCCAGCCAGCCTGACCGCCATACGAATCGGCCTGATCGCGGTGGTCGGGGTGGTTGTCGTGGCAGTGTGCGGCTCGAATCTCCCGGCCGGCGTTCCGTGGGTGATCCCGATCGTGCTTGGCATCCTCGGCGCCTGGACCGTGTTGCTGCAGCGGACTCGCTTCGGTCGCTACGTCTATGCGATCGGGGGCAACGCCGAGGCGGCCCGACGCGCAGGCGTCAACCTGGCTGCCACCCGGACCTGGTGCTTTGTCCTCTGCTCCGCCACGTCCGGGTTCGGCGGCATCCTGCTCGGCTCGTTCTTCTACGGGCAGTACAGCAGCAACACTGGAGACCCCGGTCAGCTCGTGCTTTATTCGGTGGCTGCCGCCGTCATCGGAGGCACCAGCCTCTTCGGGGGGAGGGGCAAGCCGATCCATGGGGTCCTTGGCGGCCTACTCATCGGCGGGATCGCCTACGGCGTCTCCCTGCTGAACCTCGGAGAACTTTCCACGCCGCTTGAATACATACTCCCCGGAGCCGTGCTCCTGGCCGCCGTGCTGGTCGATGTCTCGTCGCGGCGTGGAGCCCGCACCGGGAGCGTGAGCCGTGTCTGAGCGACCTCTGTCTGCATCGAGACTTCTCAAGGTGAGCGATGGCCACAACAGATAGCGACCCGCCCATCGCCGTCTCCGAAACGTCCAGTCCCGCAGGCGCAGGCCCCGAGACCATCGTCGACCTGACCGCAGCTCAAGGCGCGGCTGCGGCCGAAGTCGCGCCCGAGATCCTCGCTCAATCGCTCGGTGGGTATGTGCGAGCCTCGTGGCAGAGGGTCAAGAGCGGCGACAGCGGCGTCCTGCCGGTCCTGCTCGGGATCGTGGTGGTCGCCGTCGCCTTCCAGTTCGCCAATGCGAAATTCCTATCAGCGCAGAACCTGGTCAACCTGTTCGAGCAGAGCAGCATCTACATGCTGCTGGCGATGGCCGAGATCTTCATCCTGCTGCTCGGCGAGATCGACCTCTCCGTTGGCCTGGTTATGGGTCTTGGTGCCGTGGTCGTGGCCGAACTGGTCCAACCAGGTGCGCCCGCCAGTTGCGCGCTCTGCACTCACGGGTTCGCCCTGCCCTGGTGGCTGGCGATCATCGTCGCGCTCCTGATCTGCGCGGCAGTGGGAGCCGTCCAGGGGACGATGGTTGCCCGGCTCAAAATGCCCTCCTTCATCGTGACTCTGGGGGGCCTGCTGGTCCTCGAGGGAGCGGCAATCATCGTCCTGCACGGTGGCGCGGTCAGCATCGGCAACTCTCTGTACAACAACCAGCAGGTGCTGTATGACCTCTTTTGGGGAAAGTTCAGCCCGATCGTCAGTTGGATCCTGTTCGCGGTGGTCATGGTTGCCACCGCGGTTTACTTCCTGTACCGGGACACCGGCCGTCGTCGCCGCGGTCTGGTGGCGCCACCACTCAGCCTGACCGTGGCAAAGATCGTCCTTGTCGCGGCCGCGGGCATCGTAGTCATCGCGCTCTGCAACGTCAACCGTGCCCATGCCGGGGTCATCGAGGGCCTTCCGTACCTCATCCCGATCGTCCTTGTCGTGCTGTTCCTCTCGACGATCCTGCTCCAGCGGACACGGTTTGGTCGGTACGTCTACGCCATCGGTGGCAACCCCGAAGCTGCTCGACGAGCCGGCGTGAGCCTAGCCGGAATCCGAACGTGGTCCTTCGTGCTGGCTGCTCTGGTCTCGGGGGTGGCCGGCATCCTCTTCGCGTCGTGGCAGGTGTCGGTGACCACCAACATCATCAAATCCGCCAACAGCTATGTTCTTCTGGCGATCGCTGCCGCTGTTATCGGAGGCACGAGCCTCTTCGGTGGCCGGGGCAGGACCATTCACGGAATCCTCGGTGGCCTGATGATCGGCGGTATCTACAACGGCCTGTACCTCATCGGGGTCGCGTCCGAGTGGATCGACATCGTGGTCGCGCTGGTCCTGCTGGCGGCTGGAACTATTGATGTCCTCTCGCGCCGCGGCGCCCAGCGACGAGCCTGACGTCACGGACGTAGGAGGGGCCAGCGACCGATGAGTCCCATGGCATCGCCGGAGTCGGTCCGACGTCACAACCTGAGCCTGCTGCTCCGTCACCTCCATCAGTCTGGTGCGCTGTCCCGATCGGAGATCGGCGGCACCCTCGGCATGACCCGAAGCACGATCGGTGAGCTGGTGGCCGACCTGCGCGCACGCGGTCTGGTGGAAGAGGGAGATCCAGCTCGCCTGGGGGCGCCGGGCCGACCCTCGCTGGTCGCCCGGCCAAACCCCGAGGGGGCCGCGGCCATCACCGCTGAGATCGCGGTCAACTCCCTGTCGGCTGCGGTGGTCGGCCTCGGGGGGCGCATCCTGCATCGCGCCCGCGTGACTCATCAGCCGCGCCGCCTCGCGGTGGACCAGACCATCGAGGACATCGGCAAGCTCATCCAGACCGCCCAGGCATCGATCCCACCCGGGTGCTGGGTGTCCGGTCTCGGCATCGCGGTCGCTGGCGTGGTCCGCCGCGCCGACGGCTTCGTCCACTTCGCGCCGAACCTCGGCTGGCGGGACGTCCCGCTCGGCCGGCTGGTTGCCGACCGGATCGGGACGAGCCTCCCGGTGACCATCGCCAACGAGGCCGACCTCGGCGCACTGGCCGAGCACACCTGGGGTGCAGGTGTCGGGGTGCATCACCTCGTCTACGTGTCCAGCGAGGTCGGAGTCGGCGGTGGCCTCGTCATCGACGGCCGTCCGCTCGTCGGGGCCGCCGGATGCGCCGGCGAGGTCGGGCACTTCCAGGTGAACCCGATGGGGGAGCGCTGCCGCTGCGGCGCCATCGGCTGCTGGGAGACCGAGATCGGCGGCCCGGCGATCCTGCGCCGGGTCGGCGTCGTCGAGAAGAACTACAAGCCGGAAGCCGTCACCCGCCTGCTGCGGGAGGCGGCCTGGGGCGATCCGGTCGCGCTTGCCGCCATCGAAGACGTCGGCCACTGGCTGGCGACCGGGCTCGTCGGCCTGGTCAACGTGTTCAATCCGGAGCGAGTTGTGCTCGGCGGTTGGCTCGCGACCATGTGGCCGATGGTGGAGGAGACCGTGGACGCCGAGTTGCGGGAACGGGTCATGGCGCCGTCGCAGGAGCTCGACGAACTGATCAGGCCCACCCAGCTCGGCGCCGACGGGCCGCTGCTCGGCGCCGCGGAGCTCGCGCTGACGCGCGTGCTCGACGAGCCGACGCTGGTCCCTCCGCGTTTCGCCGAGCGCCGCTCTGCCTGAACCTGCTCAGGGGACCGATCGCAGCGCGGGGTAGTAGTCGCGAAAGCGGCGTCTCGACTCGCGATACGGTTCGATCCAGGCCGGCACCGGCTCGATGACCTCGGTCACCCGAACGCAGGCATCGGACGCCTGGTCGAGGTCTCGGTAGACGCCTGAGGCGACCCCGCCGAGGAGTGCGGCACCGAACGCCGACCCCTGGTCGGTGGCCATGATCTCGAGTGGCACCTCGAGCGCGCTGGCAATGATCTGCAGCCAGATCCGGCTTCTCGATCCGCCGCCGGAGACCCGTCCGCGCACCGTCGTGGCCCCGACGTCGTGCACGGTGTCGAGGCAGTCTCGCAGCGCGAAGGCAACCCCCTCGAGCACCGCGCGGGTCAGTGCGCCACGACCGTGGGTGACCGACAGACCGCAGAACGCCCCACGCGCATCGGGGTCCGCGTACGGCGTCCGTTCGCCGGCCAGGTACGGGAGAAAGGTCACGCCTTCGCTCCCGGGCGCTACCCGCTCCGCTTCGCCGAGCATCGCGCCATACGCAACATTCGGGAGCAGTGTGTCGTGGTACCAGGCCAGCGAGCCGGCAGCTGAAAGCATCACGCCCATCACCATCCACCGATCCGGGACGGCATGGCAGAAGGCATGGACTCGACCTTCGCGATCCGGCAGGTACTCCTTGGTCGCGGCGAGCACCACGCCCGAGGTGCCGAGCACGACGGAGAGTGGCCCTGGTCCGGTGATGCCCGCGCCGACCGCGGCCGCCGCCTGATCCCCGGCGCCCGCGGCGACCGGAGCGCCGTCGATGGTGCCGACCAAGTCGGTGCTCTCGACAAGCTCCGGCAGCCACCACGGAGGGATGTCGAGCCAGGAAAGCAACTCGCTGCTCCAGAGCCGCGCTCCGACATCGAAGAGCAACGTTCCGGAGGCATCGGCCACGTCCATGCAGCGCGTCCCGGCCAGATGGTCGCGCACGAAATCCTTGGGCAGGCAGATGCGGC
>Ga0182015_10002955_pt1 | contig 19684 bp, 17 predicted proteins | sample 712P3MmetaG_FD_120478 | JGI IMG/M metagenome (GOLD analysis project Ga0182015, IMG submission 120478) | Permafrost microbial communities from Stordalen Mire, Sweden - 712P3M metaG | ecosystem: Environmental > Terrestrial > Soil > Wetlands > Permafrost | place: Sweden: Stordalen | collected...
CGCTGAAATATTGGCGGGCGCATAACAGGCCCTGAAACAGAAACGACGACTCGACGATGTCGGAACCATCGTCCTTGCGGCCAAACCTTATCGCCGCCCCGGTGCGGCCATTCAGGTAATGTGGGAACAGACCATGGTAGCATGGCGCCCGTTCGAGAAAACCGAGGATGAGGCCGAGACGGTTTAAGGCTTCGTTGCGTTTGATCCAGCCGCGCTCGGCCGCGACAATGATCGCCATGACGGCTAAGCCCGACCCCCCCGTGCAGACGAGATCGTCATCGGGGTCCATGGCGAGACCGGTACGATCCCGCGCAAGGCCGCAGAGCGGATGCGCCCCCTCCCAAAAAAACCGGAATGTTTGGCGCTGGACAAGATCGACGAGCGCCGCGTCCGGCAAAAGAGCAGGTGGCTTGTGTCTTGGCGAAGGTTTCTTAGAGGCTGGCATCGACTGGCAATTCCTAATTGCGGCGGTCAGACGGCGGGGGCCTTTTGTTTCGCATGTTGCACCAGAACCCCGACGCGGGGCGCCAAGCGCTCGCCTTCCGGGTCCTCGATCAGGTGGAGGACGCGCGTGAAAAAGCCTCGCTGCGTGTCCGCCTGGCCGATATTGACGATCGCCGCGTCCGCCAGTTCCTGGCCAAAAATATCAAGTACCAAGCCGCGCGCGTCCTCTTCGAGGTGATCGATGGCTTCGTCGAGCACTATCCAGCGCGGCTTATGCAGCAGGAGCCGGGTGAAGGCGAGCTTGTCCTGTTCCTCGCGGGTCAATTCCTGTTCCAAGCGAGCGTCGCGATCGAGCCCCGCCGACAGATGGGCGAGCTTCATCCGCTCCAGCGCGGCCATGTATTCCTCGCTCGTGAATTGGGCGGGCTCGGCTGGATAGGCAAGCGCGCCGCGCAGCGTGTCCGGCGGTAAATAGTCTTGTTGCGAGATGAACATCATGGATTGCGCCGGCGGCAACAAGATGCGGCCGCATCCCCATGGCCAAAGGCCAGCGATCGCACTAAAGAGACTGGTCTTGTCGCCGCGCTGCTTGCCGACGATCAAAACCCGCTCAGCCGGATTGATCACGGCATGCTTCTCGCTGAGCCTGGTGCAGCCGCCGGGCGAGGCGATGCCGATCTGGTCGAACACAAGCCTGTCGTCGGCTGTCGGAACAAGCTCGATGCGGCCAGCGTCGTGGCCGAGCCTGTCCATCTCGAGAAGCGCAAGGCGGAAACTCGCGACCCGCAAAAGCGTGGCCCGCCAATCGGCGATCAAACTAAAATTATCGACGAACCAGCGCAGCGCCTGCTGCACCTGAATGAAGGCCCCGACCGCCATCATCAGTCCGCCGAGCGACATATCGCCAGCGAAATATCCGGGCGCCGCCACGATGAACGGCGCCACGATCGTAAACCATCCATAACCCGCGGTTACCCAGGTGAGGCGCGTGATCCCGCTGACCAGCCGCCGCATTATCGCAAGGACCTGATCGAACTCGCGGTTCAGATAATCCTTCTCATCCGTTTCGCCGCCATAAAGGGCAATGGCCTCGGTGCGCTCGTTGACCCGCACGAGGGCGGACCGCAGATCCGCCTCGCGCGCGTAGCGTTCGGCGTTGAGCGGGATCAGCGGACGCCCGACTCGCCAGCTTCCATAGGACGCGATTCCGGCATAGATCAGCGCGCACCAAACCATGTAGCCTGGCATAGCGAAGCTTATGCCGACGACGGAAAACGTTATCCCGCCCGAAGCGGTCCATAATACGCTAGTAAAGCATGCGAGAAGAAGCGTCGCTTGGAGCAAGCCAATGCCGAGGTCGGTCGAGAGATCCACCAGATGACGGGCATCCTCATGGATGCGCTGGTCTGGGTTTTGGCCGATTTCGCCGGCTTTGGAGAGGCGAAACGCGCGCCTGGGCACGAGCCATTTATCAAAGAGATCACGCGTTAGGTCTTCGCGTGCCTTCAATTTGGTCATTTCGCGAAGCCATGCCTGGGCAACATTCAAAGTCAGCAATGCTCCAGCGAGCACGGCAAAAACCAAGAGCTGATGCAAAAACCCGGCGAAATCCTTGAGAGAGAGCGCGTCGTAGAAAGGCTTGTTCCAGGAGTTGAGCTCGATCTGGGCATAGGCTGTCAGTGAAACAACTGTGCAGATCCCTGTTCCAAGCAAGAACAGCTTGTTGCGCCCAGGCGAATCCCACCAGAACGTCTTTATCATCATCCAAGCTTGCGGCGCGAATTCATCCTTCGCCGCCGCGTCACCCTGGGGCGGGGAGGGTTTTTTCGTCTGCTCGTCCATGTGCACCTGGTTCCATTGCCCGGAGCGTCACCATAGCATATAGCATGATGCTTCAGAAACATGAACCGGGACGGCGGGAACCTAATTCGCGATTGGAGCAGCGGTAAATCTTGGCATTCGGCCAAGCAATCTGGCTTATGGAACGGGCGTCGCGCGCCGCGGAAAAGGGGACACCTAACAGGAAACGTTGCGCAAATCCCGCGATCAAATCCCCGGCGTCTGGGCAATGCCGGATGACATATAGGGCGCCAATGAGGCGCCACAAAAACTCTGGAAAGCTTAGAAATTGTTGTCCCCGCAGGGATGCTTGAACGCAACTGAAAAGCCCGCCCGGGCGTTTCGCTAAATCTTGGCCGGCACGAGGCGGACCGATGGGCTTTGTCTTTAAGGTGCTCTACGATGCCATCATGCGCTTTTCGCGGGACGACGGCTGGGCCATTGCGAGCCACATCGCCTTGTCGATTCTTATGTCGCTATTCCCGTTCCTGATCTTCGTGACCGCGCTTGCCGGCTTTTTTGGCTCGAAAAGCCTAGCCGAAGAAGTGGCACACATTCTGTTGCAGGCCTGGCCGCAACAGGTGGCGGCCCCCATTGCGAACGAAATCCACGAAGTGTTGACGCAACCACGGAGCGGCCTCCTCACAATAAGCGTCATTCTCTCCCTCTACTTTTCGTCGAGCAGCGTCGAAGCAGTCCGGATAGGGCTCAACCGCGCCTATGAAGTCCGGGACGCCCGGCCGTGGTGGCTGTTGCGGCTTGAATCGATTGCGTATATTTTCGTTGGCGCATTCGCGCTTTTGACCCTTGCTTTCCTTGTGGTTCTCGCGCCCTTGATCTGGGCGGCCGTGCTGCACTTCGCGCCTGGTCTTGAGCCGCTCAACAGCCTGATCACGTTCGGCCGCTTCGCGATCGCGATTTTGGTGCTTCTGCTAACGCTTGTCCTCGCGCACAAGTTTCTGCCAGCCGGGCGGAGACCGTTGCGCGGCGTTGTTCCCGGAATTTTGCTGACCGCCGCCATGTGGATTGCGGCGGGCATTGCCTTCGGTTCCTTTCTCGACGAATTCGCGCGCAGCTACTTCAGCACCTACGCGGGTCTCGCATCGGTGATGATCGCGCTCGTCTTTCTCTACATGATCGCTTCCATTTTCATCTTCGGCGGCGAATTGAACGCGGCCATCCTGGAGGCCAAACGCAAGAGAGACGGAAATTTGAAGATTGCACGAGCTATGCGCGGAAAGTGGTGACGGTGCGGGGGAATGGCGGCATACAAGCACGGTTCGGGGGAATGCGAGTGTGCGTTAGCGAAGATCGCGCCAAGCCGTTCCGCCGGCGCGATCGTCGCACGAGAGCTCGCCGATGAATAGGATCGACACGCTCCTCGCGGCGATGACGCTTGAAGAAAAGATCGGCCAGCTCAATATGACGGCGGCGGCCCAGGCCGTCACCGGGCCAATCCTGGCCGGCGCCCTGATCGACGGCATTCGTGCCGGGCGGATCGGCAGCCTCCTCAACATCTGGGGAGCGCTTGAGGTGCATGCCGTCCAGAAAATCGCAGTGGAAGAGACGAGACTTGGCATTCCGTTGCTGATCGGTTTCGACGCGCTACATGGGCACAAAACCATCTTCCCGATCCCGCTCGCCGAGGCGGCTTCCTTCGATCCCCGCTTGTGGGAAGAGAGCGCCCGCGCGGCGGCGATCGAGGCGGGGGCCGACGGCATCAGCATGACCTTCGCGCCGATGCTCGATATCGCGCGCGACCCGCGCTGGGGGCGGATCGCCGAGGGGCCGGGCGAAGACCCGTTCGTTGGCTCGGAATTTGCTAAAGCCAAGGTCCGCGGCTTCCAAGGCGCTGGCGTGCGCAAGGGTTTGGCGGGCGCCGGCACGGTCGCCGCCGCGGCCAAGCATTTCTGCGCCTATGGCGCCGCCCTCGCCGGGCGCGACTATGCCTCGGTTGATGTCTCCGAACGCCAGTTGCACGAGGTCTATTTGCCTCCCTTCGCGGCGGCGGTGGCCGCGGGCTGCGCCGCGATCATGCCGGCTTTCAACGACGTCGCCGGCACCCCGATGACTGCCCATGTTCCGTTGCTGCGCGACTGGCTGCGCCGGGACACCGGTTTCGAGGGAGTGATCGTCAGCGACTATAATGCGATCGCGGAGTTGCTCCGCCATGGCGTCGCTGGCGATCTCGTCGAGGCGGCCGCGGCCGCGCTCCTGGCCGGCGTCGATATCGACATGATGAGCGATGCCTACAGCCAGGGTTTGCCCGAGGCGCTCGCGCGTGGTCTCGTTGCGATCGGCCTGGTCGATGCCGCCGTGCGCCGCGTGCTCATGCTCAAGGAGCGCCTCGGCCTTTTCGACGATCCGTTCAGGCGCGGTTCGGCGGGCGCCGCCACTTCCAGCGTTGCCACGACCCGGCGCAATCTTGCGCGCGAGGCGGGGCGGCGGTCGATCGTCGTCCTTACCAATGACCATGTGTTGCCGCTGTTGCCAAGCTTGCGCCGCATCGCGCTCATCGGTCCGCTCGCCGATGCGCGCGCGGAGATGCTCGGGCCGTGGGCGCTGGCCGGAAGCGCGGCCGATCCCGTCACGATCCGCGAAGGCCTCGCCGCGGCGCTGCCCGACGCCGAAATTGTCTTTGCGCCAGGCGTGACCATCGCTGGAGACGACGCGTCCGGCATCGCCGCCGCGCGGGAAATGTGCCGGGGCGCCGAAATAGTTCTCTTGTGCCTTGGCGAAGCCGCCAATATGAGCGGCGAAGCGGCGAGCCGGGCCAACCCGGGCCTGCCCGGCGTGCAAGGCACGCTTGCCGAAGCCATATTCGATCTCGGCAAGCCGGTCGTCGCACTGATTTCCTCGGGGCGGCCGCTGACGATCCCTTTAATCGTCGAGGAGGCGCGGGCCGTCGTCGCCACCTGGTTCCTTGGCGTGGAGGCCGGGAATGCCATCGCCGACGTGCTGACCGGGAAATTCAATCCCACCGGGCGGCTTCCCGTCACTTGGCCGCGCGATGTCGGTCAAGTGCCGATTTTCTTCGCCGAGCGGCCGTCCGGCCGGCCCGCCAAACTGGGCGAGCGTTACACAAGCAAATATCTCGACATGCCGGTTGGGCCGCTATTCTTCTTTGGACACGGCTTGAGCTATAGCAGATTCACCTTGACCAATTTGCGGGCGAGCAGCGCAAATTTCAAAAGCAGCGACGACTTGACGATCGAGGTGGACGTTATGAACGAAGGTCCCGCCGCCGGGGAAGCAACGGTTTTCCTGTTCTCGCGCGATGTGGTGGCGAGCGTGGCGCGGCCGGTGCTCGAACTCAAGGGCGTGGGCAAGATCGCGCTCGCTCAGGGCGAAGGCGGAACCGTTTGCGTCAAGCTCGCCGCCGCGGCGCTCGCTTTTCCGGGCCGCGATCTAAAGCCGGTTTTGGAGCCGGGCGAATTTTTGCTCCTTGCCGGGCAAAGCGCCGACCCGCGGCAAATGCTGACGGTCAAGGTGCGCGCCCTGCCGGGCTGAATGGGCGCCCGCCGGTGACGGGCTGGCGCGAACGAACAGCGGTCGCGACGGCACCCCCTATGTTTCCTGCGCCAGCAGGCCCATTGCGATCGCCGACACAATCAACGTCGTCTGCGTGCGCAGAGCCTCCAGCGAAACGACGCCGAGTTTCTCCTCAAGCCCCAGCGTGACGATCCCATACACGGCCGAGAACAGCGATCTCGCGAGCATGGCGAGTTGCTCCGGCGGCAGGCCGGGTAGCAGTTCCCGCAGTGGCTGCTCGACATATCCAAACAGCCGGATCTGTTCCCCGTGATACCAGTCGGGCATAGGTTTTCCCACCGGCAGGCGGTGCTCGAACACGGCGCGCCAGCGCAACGTATTGGCCGCGGCGAAATCGAGATAGGCGACGGCCATGTGGGTGAGCCGGCTCACGGCCCGCTCCGCCGCAGTGTCTGTCTTACCGGGGTCCACGGCCGCCGCGGCGGTCAGCACTTCCTTAATCGCGGCGCGTGTGCGTGAGTTCACCGCGAGCGCCAAATCGTCGAGGTCGTCAACAACGTTGTAGATGGTGCCGACCGAGCAGCCAGCCTCGGCGGCGAGTCTGCGCGCCTTCAGCCCGGCAATACCATGTGCCGCGACGGCCCGCTCAGCGGCATCGATCAAGGCGGTCCTAAGATCCTCTTTCCTATCGGCGACGGTCATTTTTCTCCAAATTTTGAACAACGTTCATTGTTCTCTTGAACATCGTTCAAACTTGCTGTAGAGTGCAGCCGTGAACGATGTTCATGCAAGGGAGAAGGAAAATGCTCAAGAGATTTGTCAAGCTCCGGTCATCCATATTCTCGCTGGCACGCGCAATGGTGAAGGCTGCGTCATTGAACGCATGGAAAATAACTGCGCTAGCCGTGCCATTGAAAATGATCGCGTCTACGCCTCGAATCAGTTCGAGACAAGTTTGATGTCCGATCTCGTGTTCCGCACCACCTCGACCGACCGCACCGTGCATGGCGCCGTGGTCGAGGCGGCGAAGATCCACGGGTTTGGCCGCATCGCGGTGGAGGATCCCGTCTCCGGCGCACTCAGCTACAAGCGCCTGCTCGCCGGGGCCGCCGTCCTCGGCGCCAAGCTCATGCCGCTTGCGCCGGAAGGCAAGGCGGTGGGGGTGATGCTCCCCACCGCCAATGGCGCGGCCGTGACCCTCCTCGGCCTGATGTCGGCAGGCCGCGTCCCCGCGATGATCAACTTCACCGCCGGCGCGGCCAACATCCTGGCGGCCTGCGCCGCGGCGGAGGTCTCGACGATTGTCACCGCGCGCGCCTTCGTAGGAAAGGGCAAGCTCGACGATCTTGTCGCACGTCTCGCTCCGCATGTCCAAATCGTCAATCTGGAGGACGTCCAGGCGAGTGTCCATTTCGCCAGCAAGCTGCGCGGGTTTCTTATGGCCAAAACACCTCTGGTGCGCCGCAATCCCGATGATCCAGCGGTGATCCTCTTCACATCGGGCTCCGAGGGTTCGCCGAAAGGCGTCGTGCTGTCCCACCGCAACATCCTCGCCAACGTCGCGCAAGCTGTCGCGCGCATCGACTTCGGGCGTTCCGACAAAGTCTTCAACGCGCTCCCGGTGTTCCATTCCTTCGGGCTCACCGCGGGATTGGTGCTGCCCCTCGTTTTGGGGATGCGCACCTATCTCTATCCATCTCCGAAGCACTACCGGACCGTGCCGGAACTGGTTTACGGCGTGAACGCCACGATTCTGTTTGGGACCGACACGTTCCTGGCTGGATACGCGCGTGCCGCGCACCCCTATGACTTCCGTTCGTTACGCTATGTGATCGCGGGTGCCGAGCCTGTGAAGGAAACGACGCACAAGATTTTTATGGAGAAGTTCGGGGTGCGCCTGTTTGAAGGCTATGGCATGACGGAGACCGCGCCGGTGCTTGCGCTGAACACGCCGATGTTCAACCGCTTCGGCACGGTTGGGCGGCTGCTGCCAGACGTGGAGGCGCGGCTCGAACAGGTCCAGGGTATCATCGAGGGCGGCCGTCTCCACGTTCGGGGGCCAAACATCATGCTGGGCTATCTCAAGACCAGCAATCCGGGGGTCATCGAGCCGCCACCGGAAGGCTGGCACGATACCGGCGATATCGTCACCATCGATGCCGAAGGTTTCGTGACCATCAAGGGGCGAGCGAAGCGGTTCGCCAAGATCGGCGGCGAGATGATCTCGCTTGCCGCCGTCGAAGCTCTGGCGGCGGAGCTTTGGCCCGACGAACTGTCGGCCGTCGTGGCTGTCCCCAATGTGCGCAAGGGCGAGAAACTGGTGATGATCACGGAGAAGCTGGGCGCGACACGTCCGGCCTTCCAGACGTTCGCCAAGGGCAAGGGTGCGGCGGAGCTGATGATACCAGCAGAGATCCACGTCGTCGACAAAGTGCCCGTGCTGGGGTCCGGAAAAATCGATTATGTTGGCGTGGCGAACCTTTTCCTGGATCTGCTCGCGTAAGACCTCGCCGACGAAGAATGATGGCGGGGCGTAGGCTGGCGGAACCGCCGAAGCCGTCCCGGGCGCGCCGGACGGGACATGGTCTAACCCTTCGGCTTTGTAGTGGCCGCCAAGTTGATGCGCGAAGGAAGCCGTCCCGAAGCGGGACAAAGGGGACGGCACCGGTTTGGCGCCATCCCCGGGTTTCATCGCTCTTTTGCACGATGTCGGCGCGGATCAACCCTCATGTCCGCGTCCAAAATGGCCGCGCAGGTGCTCCCATGCCTTGACCATGTGGCGGTCGATCGTGCGCTCCGACACGCCAAGCCGTGCGGCGATTTCGGCATGGGTCAAATCCTCGATGCGATTGAGCAGAAAGGCATCGCGGCAGAGCGGCGGCAGTTCGCGAAGGGCGGCTTGCAGCCGCCGCAGCTCCATCGCTCCTGCGGCGGCGGCTTCGGGACTGGGCGGAGCCTCCGCACTGCAGGCGAACGCGCAGCCCTCGCCTGCGTAACGCAAACGGATCTTGGCCTTGCGCGCCAAATCCACCGCCAGATTGGCGGCAATGCGAAAGAGGTAGGGGCGCGGATGTTCGAGGGTCGCGGCGTTACCTCGCTGGAGGAGATGGAGATAGGTGTCCTGCACGACATCCTCCGCCTCCTGGCGTCCGGCGCGGCGCCGGGCAAACCCGTGCAATTCGTTGGCGTGCGCCTGATAAAGACCGGCAAGCGCGGCATTAACAGCGGACATGAGTAGCCTCCGCCGATTGCGTGTGGCCGAAGGACCGTAAGAAAATCATGGCGAGCGGCAAGGCGGCGCCGAAGCTGGAAAGCAACATGGGATGACCTCATGACAGGGCCGGGGCTGCAAAGAGCCACGCCGGCCGCGCGAAATGGAAAAGCGTTCGGTTGAAAGAATGCCCACGCGCTATCGCTAGCGGCCGAAGCCGCGTGCGCCGATTTGCCCAGGGCTCAAGTCCTCGGGCTACTTCCTGGGCCTGTCGCGCTGGACCAAAGGCTTGCGCCTCGCGGCAACAAACGAACGGATCTAGTGGCAAGCCAGGAAATTACGCCGAGCGGCGATTGGATCGCTTCGAGGAGCAAGGAAGATCGGGCGGCGCGGGCGCGATCAGAGGTTTTCCGGAGGACCGCGCGCGGCGAAATAATATTTTATGGGAGATCGCGCGGAGAGCACCGGGGCGGGCGCGAAAAAGATAGCCGACGCAACGCGCGGGGGGAAACTCGAAACCGCCGAAGGCGCCGCGACGGCGGCGCAAGCTGCAGCGGCGCACGCCAGAATGCAGCAAAGACCGTGATGCCGGACAGGACCGCCGCCCGAGGTGCCGGTGCCGGACCCTGATCCGTCTTGGACGCAACTAATGCCGCCCTCGAAGGCGAAGGCCGCGGCCGGCGAGGAAGCGGCGAGGAAGCCTTGCAGCAAAAGCGGATAGAGCGCGAACGCGCTGATTGCTACGCGCCGCGCAAGCGACCCTTGCCGGAACCTCCCCATCGTCAAAACCTGTACCCGCTGCGTTCGCAGTCCCATCCAGCACGGCACGCAGTGGTCGGAGTGAGAGGATTTGAACCTCCGGCCCCCTCGTCCCGAACGAGGTGCGCTACCAGGCTGCGCTACACTCCGCCGTGCCGCTGGAGCTTTTCTCCGGCAGCGACTTGCATAGAGCTTCGATCTGGGCGTGGTACAACCACCGCCAGACGCTCAACTCAACCAATTAGAGGTCCGTGCGCGACACCATCAGACGCCTTCGGGCGTTTTTTGGTTTCCACCATCACCGAAACGCTCCATCACATAGTCTCCGTAATGGCTCAACATGCCGGCGCAAAAATGCCAAAGCTGGGCAATTCCAATGATTGACGCGATGATAAATAGGATCGCTACCACTGAGACGTACAAATGTGCGCATAGAGTGCCAGACATAACCTCGCTCCCACGTTTTAGTCGCCTTTCTGCCGCTATAACGCCTAACTTCTCGTTAAGTTCCCGTCACGCCGCCATTGCCTTGGCGCGCGGGCAAGCCCAATGGCCCAAACTGCATGTTTGTTGCGCTCGTTGAGGCGGCATAGGTTCGGGACATCATGGCCGCGCTGACATGGCGCCGGCGCGGCGGATTTGGCGCCTGCCCCTTGCCTCAAAACCGGGCCTATGCGACATACGCGCGCGCTCCGGATAATTGAAAGCCGCTCCGGCGAGAGCTGCGGTAGCTCAGTGGTAGAGCACTCCCTTGGTAAGGGAGAGGCCGAGAGTTCAATCCTCTCTCGCAGCACCAGTGTTCCGCTTAAAATTCCGCGCAGGTACGGTCACCGCGACACCCTGCCATCTGGGAGGACATTCAATCCACGGAGTTTTTCCATGATTACCGATCGCAACGAAGTGACAAGCATGATCCGCGCAGCCAAGGTCCAAAAGAACATAAGCTGGACCGGCGTTGCCAAGGCGATCGGGCAGAGCAAGGAATGGACGACGGCCGGATGCCTTGGTCAGATGGCTTTCAACAAGGCGCAGGCGGAGAAGATCGGCGCAATCTTCGGACTGTCCGATGAGGCGGTCGCCTGGCTCCAGATCGCGCCCTACAAGGGGTCTCTGCCAACCGCGGTGCCGACCGATCCGCTGATCTACCGATGGTACGAGATCGTTGCCGTTTATGGTACCACGATCAAGGAATTGATCCATGAGGAGTTCGGCGACGGAATTATGAGCGCGATCGATTTCTCGATGGATATCAGCCGCGAGGCGGACCCCAAAGGCGACCGCGTCAAAGTCATCATGTCAGCCAAGTTTCTGCCCTACAAAACTTATTGACGATCACGGCCGAGGGATAGTGCCTCACGCACGGCTTGCGGGTTGCGGCCGATCACAACGAGATAGGCGCGCGCGGCGGCATCGGGTGCCTTGCGTCCCTGCTCCCAATCACGCAAAGTGCCGAGCGGGATATGAAAGCGCGCCGAAAATTCCTCCTGCGACAGACCGAGCGCGCGGCGGATGATTTTGACCTGCGGCGTGCGTTTCATGCGCTTGAAATCATCGGGCGAAAGCGGCCGCGCGTCAGGATCGCTCAAGGCGGCGGCATGGCGCCGCGCGCCGCTCATTGAGTCGAAACGCTCCCAATCGTGGCCCGGCGGCTTAGCCGTTGTCTTCGTGGTATCGCCGTTGCTCATGTGGTTCGGCTCCCCGCGCCGAAATAATGCGAATGGTCTCGCCCCTCATGGTGTAGGCGACAGAAAGCAGCCGACTATGAGCTGCTTCCTTACCGCGCCGGCGCCGGGGCAGGGGTCGGCGCGGCCATGGCGCGGCACGCGAGGCGCAATTTCGCAATGAGAGCCTCCTGGTTACTTGGAGGTGGTCCCGTCAGCGCCGCATCGAGAGCGGCCCGCGCACGAGCTTCATCGCTAAGCGGTTCAAAATCAACGCCGTTGTCGGCATGGTTGCGCAAATCTATCGGCTCAAGGCACCCCCCCTGCATAACATCGGCGATGGCGCGGTCGCGGTCGCCTTTTTTTTCATAGGCGGCGGAGCGATTATCATAGGCGGGCTTGAACTTCGGATCGATCCGGATCGCCTGATCGAAATCGGCGATGGCGCGGCCGTAGTCGCCTTTGCGGTAATAGGCAATGCCGCGATTGACATAAGCGACCGCGCGATTCCTTTCGCTCTCCGCATTGCCGCGCGTCAAGACCTGCGAGCAGCTGCGAATACCCTGATCCCAATCCTGGTCCCGCACGCAGGATTGCTTATCCGCGTCGAGCGCCTCGGCCCGCGCCGACATCCAGCCGTACGCCAGAACGCAGAGCGCGAGTAATATCCATCCTGAACGCTTCATCGCGTCCCTCCCATAAAGGCGATCTTCCCGCCGATCCACCGGCCCCCCGTCCCAGCCTGGCTGCCGATCCGCCCAAGCGCCGAGTGCCGCAGTCTGCAACCAAACGTGCCTGCGATCAACTGGCCTCCATCACCGGCACAGGGAATCGGGTGAACGTCGGCGAAGGGCGCAACCTGCTCTCTTTCCCTATCCCGCTTCGCGGGCTACGGAATGCGCCCCGCAATTCTTAATGCTTTGCAGCCAAGATGAGGCTAACTGATCACGCCCAAAGACGTGTAATATGTGTAATTAAGGACTCTGACACGACTCAAATAGATCGGCAGGCTGGGCGGATGCGCGGCGGCCGATTCGCCCCAGGGGTTTCCCGTAATGTGGTTGGAGGAACAGGCCTTTAAAAACTCGAAACCTGCCATGCAACGAGACACTGGAGCGGAGCCCCAGGATGATTTCAGCGATCGCAAAATCACTGTCGTGATTGGCGTCGGCTGCAAAAGAGGCTGCTCCAGCGAAGCAATCGTCGCTCTCGTCGAACGCGCCATCGTGGCGGCGTCCTGCGCGGGAGCGCCAGCGGCCCTTTTCACGCACGAAGCCAAGCAAAACGAGGCGGGCCTCGCCAGTGCGGCAAAAGCGCTTGGCCTGCCGCTCGTCTTTCTCGAAGCAGAGGTTTTGCGGCAAGCCTCTTTACGCGCCGCCACGAACTCGCCAAGAGTGATGGCGATGTTCGGAGTTCCATCGATCGCGGAGGCCGCCGCGCTTTCCGGCGCAGGGCCATCCTCCGTCCTGCTCGTCGCGCGCATGAGCAATGGTAGAGCAAGCTGCGCGATCGCCGGCAAGAAAGAGCCATGACCGTTCACTTCATCGGCGCGGGGCCTGGCGCTCCCGATCTCATCACCTTGCGCGGGCGCGATCTGATCGCCCGCTCGCCCGTTTGCTTATTTGCCGGCTCTCTCGTGCCTCGGGCGCTCCTCGATCATTGTCCCAAAGGCGCCCGCATCATTGATACGGCGCCAATGAGTCTCGACGAGATCAGTGGCGAATTTTTGCGCGCGCATCGCGAGAAGGAGGATGTCGCGCGCCTGCATTCGGGCGACCTTTCAATCTGGAGCGCGTTAGGCGAACAAATCCGCGCGCTCGACCAACTCGCCATTCCCTATACGATCACGCCGGGCGTTCCGGCTTTCGCCGCCGCCGCCGCCGCCTTGGGCGTCGAGCTCACGTTGCCGGAAGTCGCGCAATCCCTGGTTCTGACCCGCACTCAAGGACGCGCCTCGGCGATGCCGCAGCATGAACAGCTCGCAATTTTCGCCACCACGCGGACGACGCTCGCCATTCATCTCTCGATTCAAGCGATCGACCGGGTTGTCGCCGAATTGACGCCGCATTATGGCGCCGATTGCCCGGCGGCGATTGTTTTTCGCGCTTCCTGGCCGGATCAAAGAATACTTCGCGGAACACTTGGATCCATCACCAAGCAGCTGAACGATGCACCGATAGAGCGCACCGCGCTGATCCTCGTCGGGCAAGTTTTGGCGCGCGGCGATTATCGCCCTAGCGCGCTCTATGACAAAGACTATCAGCGCCGGTTCCGGGGCAATCGTCAATGAATGCGGCGGAACGGCGTTCGCGCGAGAAGATGGCCGTCGCGGTCGAACACCGCGATCTCAAGCGCGATGCCGCCGCCGCGCAGAACCTTCGCCGCGGTGCGCCACGCCGCCTCCGCGACCGCGGTCCCGATGTCGAAGTCTTCCGCGCTGGCTACGTCCAGGACTTCCCTAGCGCTATTCACGGCTTTCGCACGCGCAATAAGTTCGTCGCTCGCACCGGCCTCCGCACAGCGCGCCGCGAGCCAGGACAAATCGACTTCGCCACGGCTCGAATGGAGGTCGAGAAGGCCTTGGCCGAGCTTTGTCATTTTGGCGAAGCCGCCGGCGATCGTCACTTTGGCGACCTCGTGCGTGCGCAGATATTTCAGCATGCCGCCGACAAAATCGCCCATCTCGATCAGCGCAACGTCCGGCAACCCATGCAGCGCCTTGACGGCGGCTTCCGAAGTCGAGCCGGTCGAGCCGGCGATATGGGAAAGCCCGGCCGCGCGGGCGACATCGATCCCGCGATGGATCGTATCGATCCATGCGGCGCAGGAAAACGGCACGACGATCCCCGTCGTGCCCAGGATCGAGAGGCCGCCGACAATGCCAAGCCGCCCGTTGAGCGTTCGCTCGGCGATTTTTTCGCCGCCTGGAATCGAGATTTCGACGCTCGCGTCTCCGGCAAGACGGTACATGCGCGCGACCTCGCCGATCGCGGCTTTGATCATAAGGCGGGGCGCCGGATTGATCGCCGGCTCTCCCGGGGGCAGGGGCAGGCCCGCGCGGGTAACGGTGCCCACGCCCTCTCCGGCGCGAAACACCACGCCCGATCCGGCTGGGCCGTGCGACACGCGCGCGATCACCAGCGCGCCGTGCGTCACGTCGGGATCGTCGCCTGCGTCCTTGATGATTCCCGCGCGGGCAAATCCCTCACCAAGCTCCTCCAACGCCAGCGCAAAAGACGGCCGCGCGCCGCCCGGCAAGGTAATCGCGACGGTAGCTGGAAATTGGCCACGAACGAGCGCCTCATAGGCCGCCCGCGTGGCGGCGGCGGCGCAGGCGCCAGTCGTCCAGCCCTTGCGCAAATTCGCCTTCGGGGACGAGTGCTCCTCGGCTTCGCTCATTGGCAAGGAAACGCCTTCTCGTGAAACTCCCCGATCATGACCGCAATATTCTAGCACGCGGTCTCGTCATCGCCGCGCTGCGCTCGGGCAGCGGTAAAACCATGCTGACCCTTGGACTCATGCGCTCTTACCGGAACGCGGGCCTCACCGTGGCCGGCGCCAAATGCGGGCCGGATTATATCGACCCGGCCTTTCATGCCGCAGCGACCGGCAAACCAAGTTTTAATCTCGACAGTTGGGCGATGTCTCCGGCGCTGCTTGGCGGCCTGGCCGTTGCCGCGGGCGAGGCTTGCGAGCTTATTCTCTGCGAAGGGGTTATGGGGCTTTTCGACGGCTTGGCGGGAGAGCCTGGCCGGACCGGCTCGTCCGCCGATGTCGCGGCGGCGCTAGGCTGGCCGGTCCTGCTTGTGATCGACGCCAGCGGACAATCTCAAACCGCGGCGGCGATTGTCCAAGGCTGCGCCAGCTTCGACCCGCGCATACAAATCGCCGGGGTGGTCCTGAACCGGGTGGCTAGCCCGCGCCATCGCCGCCTCGTGACCGAAGCCATCGAGGCGCTCAAAATTCCGGTTCTGGGGGCCTTGCCCCGCGACGAAAAAATCACTCTGCCGGAGCGCCATCTCGGCCTCGTGCAGGCGGGCGAAACCGCCGGGCTCGATGCGCTCCTCGACAGGATAGCCGGGTTTGTCGAGGAACATGCCGATACCGGCGCCATTTTGTCTTGCGCGCGCGGCGCTAGGGAATTGGCGTGCGCGGGATCGCCCGCCTTGCCGCCTCCAGCGCAACGCATCGCGATCGCCAGCGACGAAGCGTTCTCGTTTCTCTATCCGCATATTTTTGCCGGCTGGCAAAAGGCCGGCGTGGAAATCGCTTTCTTTTCGCCGCTCGCCAATGAGCCGCCGCCTGACCGCTGCGATCTTTGCTGGCTGCCAGGCGGCTATCCCGAACTTCACGCGGGGTTCATCGCGGGGGCGGAACGGTTTCTTGCGGGCTTACGCAAGTTCGCGGAAACGCGGCCCATCCATGGCGAATGCGGCGGCTACATGGTTTTGGGGCAAAGCCTGACCGATGAAGCGGGCGACGCCCATCGCATGGCGGGGCTACTTGGCGCGTCTTTCAGTTTTGTTAAACGCAAGCTCCATCTCGGCTACCGCCAAGCGCGCCTTGCCGAGGTTCATCCATTGGGCGGAAAAGGCGCCCTTCTGCGCGGCCATGAGTTTCACTACGCCTCGATCGAGGCGAAGAGCAAGAGGGACCCGCCATTCGCCTTCGTCCAAGATGCCCATGGCGGCGGCGAGCAAGCGGAAGGCAACCGGCGCGGAAAAGTGTCAGGAAGCTTTTTTCACGTCATCGCGGTGGAAGAACCGGGGTGAGTTCTGCCCGGTTCTTCGCCTATGACAACCGGTCGATGGGGCCTCGCCCCGGCGGTCCAGGGCTACCCCTTGAGCGCCGTCAAGCCGGAAGTACCGCCACGATGTCGAGCGTGTCGGGATCGATGATCACCAGTTCGTCCCCGACCACGATGTATTCGAAACCGCGATATTGCGGAAGGATGTCCACAATCGTATCGGGAATATCGTAAAGCGTCACGGTATCGGGCACACGGGTTCCGGCCGAAAGCGGGAAATCGACGTGGTTCACTCGTTGAACATTCTCGCCCGTGATGATCCCGTGAAGCCTGGTCTTCTGATCCGAGGACAATGTGGTAGCCACTGACCGCTGTTCCGTGACTCCGCCTCTGGATTGCTCCGTGCTGGATTGCTCCCGGGCTGGACCCTGCGTCACGCTGGAGTGGCCGGATCGACGCTCTTTTTCCTCGACAGCGCCGGACCGCCCCTGGGCCTGGCCTTGCATCGCGCCGGAGTGACCCGAGCGCTTGCCCTCTTCACCAGTAGCCGTGGACCGCCCCTGGGCCGGGCGTTGCATCGCGCCGGGTTGGCGTTCGTGCGCCGCGCCGCCCGGCTCGCCTTGAGACGAACCCTCGGCTCCACTTGCGCCGCGTGGCGAATTGTCCATGCGCTGGGCCGCGGCCAAGCCGCCACTGGCGATTAACGTGGCTCCAGCAATCGTTACCAACAAACTTTTTCTCATCAGAGGACTCCTTCATGAAGACTTTCTGATAACCAAATGCGACCACCGAAGGATTGGTTCCCGATTGCTTGAGTATTTAAATGAATGGATTCTCTAAGAAAACGAAACAGCTAAGCCTTTGATTTATCCCAAAGCAAGCTAGGCCACTCGATAAATGGGCTTGCGTTTATCCTAAAGCTTGCCAGGATCCACTAAAGCCGAATAAAGCCCGCCACGACCCGGCTCCGCCGAAGCCAGTTGCTGACTCCAAGCCGCTAATATTATTCTTCAACCCGTCAAAACCTCGGGACGCTGCTTTCCCCGCTTGACCATCAGCTTGTTGAGCGACGCGATATAGGCCTTCGCCGATGCGACCAGCGTGTCGGGATCGGCACCCTTGGCGGTGACCGACTTGCCATCCTCGGCGAGCCGCACGGAAACTTCGGCTTGCGCGTCGGTTCCTTGGGTGACCGCGTGCACCTGAAAAAGTTCAAGCACGGCCTTGTGCGGCACGAGCGCGAGGATCGCGTTGAAAATCGCATCGACCGGGCCATTGCCGGTCGCCTGATGGGTCTTCTGTTCGCCGTCGATATCGAGCGTCAAGGCCGCCGATTGCGGCCCGTTTGTGCCCGCGATCACGGTGAGGGCAACAAGCTTGATGCGGTCATACGCATGGGCGATCTCGTCGTCGACAAGCGCTGCCAGGTCTTCGTCGTAGACGATCTTCTTGCGGTCGGCGAGATCCTTGAAACGGGCGAAAGCGTCTTCGAGGGCGTTTTCGCCAAGCTCGTAGCCGAGCTCCTTGAGCTTTTCCTTAAAAGCGTGGCGGCCGGAGTGTTTTCCCATCACCAGCGATGTCTTGGCGACGCCGACGCTCTCCGGGGTCATGATCTCGTAAGTTCCGGCGTTCTTCAACATGCCGTCCTGGTGAATGCCGCTCTCATGCGCGAAGGCGTTCCGCCCGACGATGGCCTTATTGTATTGCACCGGAAACGAGCTTACCGCCGAGACGAGCTTCGAGGCCCTGGTCAGCATCGTCGTGTCGATGTTGGTGTGGTAGGGGAGGGTATCGCCGCGCACCCGCAGCGCCATCACCACCTCTTCCATGGCGGCATTGCCGGCGCGTTCGCCCATGCCGTTGATCGTGCATTCGACCTGCCGGGCGCCGCCTTCGATTCCAGCGAGCGTATTGGCGACCGCGAGCCCCAGATCATTGTGGCAATGGACGGAAAAGACCGCCTTGTCCGAATTGGGCACTTTTTCGCGCACGGTCTCGAACAAAGCCTGGTATTCATGCGGCAGCGCGTAGCCGACCGTATCCGGCAGGTTGATCGTCGTCGCGCCCGCCTTGATCGCCGCCTCGACGCAGCGGCAGAGATAGTCGATCGGCGTCCGCGTCGCATCCATCGCCGACCATTCGACATCATCGACGAGGTTGCGCGCCTGACCCACTGTGCGCGCGATAATTTCGAGAACCTCCGCTTCGCACTTGTTCATCTGATGCTGGAGATGAATGGGCGATGTCGAGACGAAGGTGTGGATGCGCGGCCGGCGGGCCTTCCGCACCGCCTCGCCGCAGCGCGCGATGTCGCCCGGAATGGCGCGGGCAAGGCCGACGATTACGGCGTTCCGGGTGCGTTCAGCGATCGCGAGGACCGCCTCGAAATCGCCTTCGGAGGCGATCGGAAACCCCGCCTCGATGATATCGACGCCCATCGCGTCGAGAAGATCAGCGATCTTAAGCTTTTCCTCGATGGTCATCGAGGCGCCGGGCGATTGTTCGCCGTCGCGCAAGGTGGTGTCGAAAATGACGATCGCTTGCGAGTTTTGCAGCGCGGGTTCCAAATGGGACGCGGTAGCTAGAATTGTCATGGCGTTTGTCCGGTCGAAAATGGCTTCAAAGGCTTGCCGCGTTCCCCTGAGCGCCCAGGCGCATCGCCCGGCCGGCCCTCAGGGGCGGATAAGCTGAAGCAATCCGGAATAAGACGCCCGCGCCGACGCGTGGCCTATACCGCCCGTAGGCAAAAGATTGGAGCCGAAAGCCAATTTGGCAACTCACGTGACTTAGAACCTGCATACGTAGCTGACCCGTTCGCCAAACGCAAGCGGAGGCGCATTGCTAGAGCTGCGAGCTCGAGTTATCGGCCGTTTCAAAAAGAATGAGGAAGCCGGCTTCCTCCAAACAGCCGGTGGAAGCGCCGCGCTTGGCACGACGGCGATCGCAATCGCGCATTTCAAGTTTGCGCGGACGATTTTATAGTTGTGCTGACGTCAAGATACCTATTCGTATAAGGCGGCTCATTGAAGAGCCGGGGAAAAGCTTTTGGGTATTCGGGGTGGGCGGATTCGGGCAAAGCATGATTCGAGGCGGCGTTCCGGGCAAGGATAATCGCGGTGAACTGAAGCGCCCGCGCAACTTCATGGCGGAGGACGAGGCGCCGCCGTTCGGAAGTGCGATCGCCGCGGTCGGCTTGTAATTGCTGGAGGCGGCGTTCAATCCCGAACGGATGTCGACTGGTTGGCGGAAGATCATGCTTAGATCGTCAGCGATCCGGCGGCCAAATCGCGGGCGAGGGCTTGGCTCGGCCGATGGCCTGCGCCCGTAGCGCGCCGGTCGAATCATAGGTTGTTCCTTGGGCCGTGTAGGCATTGCCTTGCACCAGGACGCCGATTTGGTCCCCGCGACGAGCGTCCGAATCATCGACCTGCACGATTTTTCCGGCGCGCGTCCGAAGCGTCAGCACCACTCCCTCGGCATGTTCGAGAACCCCGGTGATTTCATGCGGAGGCGCATGGGCATTGAGCGCCG
>Ga0182015_10002956_pt1 | contig 19683 bp, 16 predicted proteins | sample 712P3MmetaG_FD_120478 | JGI IMG/M metagenome (GOLD analysis project Ga0182015, IMG submission 120478) | Permafrost microbial communities from Stordalen Mire, Sweden - 712P3M metaG | ecosystem: Environmental > Terrestrial > Soil > Wetlands > Permafrost | place: Sweden: Stordalen | collected...
GACTTGGGCCACGATTTGGCTGGTTCCCGGATGCGCACTGGCGGCCGCTCCGTTCGGCATCGCCCCCGCCGCGATTCAGCAGATGATGCCGGCCACCATGCGCGGACAGGCCTCGGCTGTGTATTTGTTTTCCATCAACCTCATCGGGCTTGGAATCGGACCTACCGCGGTGGGAGCATTAACGCAATACGTATTTCGAAGCGACGACGCCGTGCGATACTCGCTGGTGATCGTGACCTCTGTCGCATGTGCGCTCGCTGCGGTACTCCTCTATGGAGCTTTGAAACCGTTCGTGGCCAGCCTTGAGCGGGTGCGCGTTTGGAATGCCGCACATTCTGGTTGAGTCGACTGTGTCGTGGGAGACACTTTCCGTCGGAAAGGCTTATCTCGACTAATCTTACGACATGGGCATCCACGCGCTAGTCGCGGCTTGTTTGTGCCGGTCAGAGCGTACAGCATCCCGCCGGAGACCGGCCTTCTCATGCCATCTGTTTACAGCAATCGCTAGACACCCAAGATCCGCAGGGAGAGAATATGGACGTGCCGCCTAAAGGTATTTCCGGACGAGATGAACATGGGCGATCAGTACACGCCGGCCGTTTAGGTGGCAACGGTCATGATCGCCTGTCCCGTGCTGCGCGTTTAAGCCAGTTCATGCTACTCGCGATTGGGGTATGTTTTTGTTCTAATCTCGCCCTTTGGGCGCAAGCAACCGAGTCGCAAACCGACAGTATAAATTCCACACTCACCGTTAAAAGCCACACCCAGAGCGACAATAGCATTTCAGACAAGCAATCGGTTCAGCACCGCGGGTCGGACGGACATTTCGAACCCTACCAGGATATCGAAAAAAAGACGGTGCAAGTGGACGCTACCACCGTGCGAACCACCACCCGCACGTTCGATCGAGATGCTGACGGGGCAAGAACGCTAGTGGAGGTAATCGAAGAAGAAAAGCGCACTCTCCCCGGAGGCGAATCGAACTTAGTACGCACCACCTCGGATCCCGATGTCAACGGCAATCTTCAACCGGTTCGGCGCCAGATTGAAGAGACGAAACAAACCAGCGCGAATGTGGAGGAGACGAAAACCACGGTGATGCTCCCGGGCGCCGATGGCGGTCTGGTTCCTGCTGCGAAAGTGCAGGAGCGCCGCGAACGGGGCGCGAATGACACGGTTGCAACTCAGAAAACGACGCTGCTCCCCGACGGCAACGGAAATTGGCAAGTGGGTGAAATCCGCCACACTACTACGAAGCAAGAGGGTAATAACCGCAGCACCGAGGAACGCATCTCCCTCCCTGACTCTGAGGGCAAGCTCGGCGAAGTCTCTCGTACCGTTACTAACGAATCCGAGGGCGCCCCCGGAGAAATACGCGACGCGGTTGAAACCTATTCCGTCGCTGTCCCCGGAGCAGTTGGGGACGGCAGCCTGCACCTTGTTGGGCGCGCAACCAGCGTCCAGCACACGAGCTCGTCTGGCCAGCAAATCACCTCCCAGCAAGTGGAGCAGGCTCCCCCTGGCGATCCGGGGTCCGGTCTGCAAGTGATGATATTAACCACTGACATCATGCGCACCGACCCGTCCGGAGCGCAGTCCACGCGAACCGTCCGAGCGCGAAACGCGAATGGCAGCTACGACAGTTACGGAGTAGTCACCGTGGACACCACAAAGTCCGACAAGATTCCCGCCATTCAGGTTCAGATAGCGCCCGACAAGCCGAAATAGGTCGGCTACCCGCCAGCGGTTCCTGGCGAGCAATCCCTCACCACCTCGGTGTTTGCGTGGATGGCGAATACACGACAGCCTATAGCTGGCGTTAACTTACTGATTCTGATTGTCGCCGTTGTGACTGACCTCGGCGGCCTGAGTGGCGGCGAATATCATCGACGGAGACGGTGGCAGGATTAACATTGTGAATCTTGATCCGAAGCATTGACAGTCACCCTAGTCTGCCCGGAACCCAGGCTAAGTCCCAAACGTCATCAAGATTCTTCTGGGAGAGTGGACGCTCTGCCCCGCCTTCGAAGGGTACGGAGGAGAACGATGAGACTGGCCCATTGCCTGCGGAACTTATTGAGCACACTCTGGATGTTGGTGGGCCCGCCTGGATTCGAACCAGGAACCAACAGATTATGAGTCTGCTGCTCTAACCGTTGAGCTACGGGCCCTGGCTGGTCTCGTGCCTTCGTCCCGGACAGAGGTCCTTAATGAGTGCCGGGCGATGCTGGGGCCGGCGGCGCTGCGGGCGCCACATCCGGCGTCGCGCTGTTGTTGACCAGATCTTTCAATTCCTTGCTGGGCTTGAAAAATGGGATCTTCTTGGCCGGAACCTCGACGCGGTCGCCGGTTTTCGGGTTGCGGCCTACGCGCGGCTTGCGCTGCCGCGTGCGGAAACTGCCGAAGCCGCGTATTTCGATTTTGTCGCCCACGCGCAGCGACCGCACTACGCTGTCAAAGATCGTATCCACAATCACTTCGCTGTCTTTGCGGGTGAGTTCCGCCAGCCGGGAAACTTCTTCGATCAGGTCAGCCTTCGTCATAAGCCTTTATGCTCCGTTGGCGCCGGTCCCCTTCGAGGGAATCTGAGTGCCGGAAGTCTTTCGCCCCGTCACTGCACTTCGCCTGCTTATAACCTTCTCAAATTTAAGGGGTTCTGCGCAAGTGCAGTTACCGGTTCCCGGTTCCCGAGTGTCAGTTTTCGGGAGCGGAGGCATTTTACTGGAAAACTGGGACCAGCAACTGCATCCGCACTTCTTCCGAACTATTTCCAGAGATAATAAAACCCGACCTGCTGCTCCATTAGCTTTTCCCGCGTGGGCAAATAATCGGAAACATCGCCGAACAGCAGATCGAGTCCTGAGCGTTTTTCTTTCGGCGGCCAAACCAGGTTTGGCTCACCGGAGATATTAACGGCGCGGGCCGTGTCTTTCACGGCGCCTTCAAAATCGGCGATCTGGTCGACGAGTTTCAGGTCCGCAGCCTGCTCACCGGTCCATACTTTTCCGTCGGCGATGGCGCGGATATCTTCTTCTTTCGCGTGCCTGCCTTCAGCTACCGCGCGGATGAACTGTCCGTACATGTTATCGATCAGCCCCTGCATGTATACACGCTCGGCCGGCGTCATTTCGCGGGTCGGGTTGCCTGTGTCTTTGAACTCGCCCGATTTCAGCACGATCGGATTCAGCTTGGCCCAGCGCATCAGTTCGCCATAGTTCACCCACTCGGCAATCACGCCGATCGAGCCGACGACGCTGCCTTTGTCGGCATAAATCTTGTTGGTGGCCGACGCCACATAATAGGCTCCGCTGGCACCCACGGTTTCAATCGAAGCTACGATGCGCTTTTTCTTCTCGTCGCGGATGCGCTTCACTTCGCGGTAAATCTCCTCGGATGCGGCCACGCCGCCGCCGGGAGAATTCACGTGAATAATGATGGCCTTGACGGAATCGTCATCGGCAAACTTCTTGAGCTGGGGCACGATCTGCTTGGGAGAGAAAATTACGCCATCGAGTTCGACCACGGCGATCTTGGGGCCGAAGCCGGAAAACGATTCTTCGTCGCTGCTGCCGCTAAAGCTAAGGTAGACAAGAGTGACGACGGCCGCTGCAAAGAGAGCAAACAATCCGCCGCCCACCAGAAACCATATCCAGATCCGCGAACGCCCTTCAGCCATAATCAGACGAGTTTAGCACTGGTTGGCTCAAGGCATCGGGATCGCCGATCTGGTTAATGCGTCCGATTTCGTTTCACTTCTATTTCACTTCTTATTTGACTTCGAAGTTCTTCGCGTCAATCCCCATGTTGTTCGCGATCTCGAGCCCTTTCAAATCGTAGTCCCAGAGCGTGGTGCGGCCATTTTGCAGTTCCTGGGAGAACTGAATATCTTCTTGAGTCGGCAGGGTAACGCCATCCACGGTCTTGAAGTCGCTGAATTTTTCCTGCAAGCGATAGCGGTTCGGCAGTTGCCGGGCGGCGGCCGTTTCTGCTGTTCCGCCTGCTCCTTGCGTGCCTCCACTAACACTACCGCCCCTCCCGCCGGAGCTGGGCGAGACACCCACTGCGGTCGATGGCGCCAGATTCGCGAAACTTGAGGATGTGGTGTAGTTATAGACGGTCTCCACGTGGCGATAGGTTTGCGGATCGAAATAGAGGCTGATCTCCAAATCGCTGTTCTTGTGGGGGCGATAACGAAGTTCGTAAAGGTCCTGGCCGTCTATTTTTTTCAGACCTTCAAAGCTTAGTTTGGGCTTGCGTTCGTTAAGGTCCAACAGGGGCCATGCCGTCGAGAGTACGCCGCCTAGAAGTCCTTCGCGGATCACCGCATCTTGCACGAACACAAAATTCCCGAGTGAAGATCGGGATTGCTGGGCGGTCGAGAAGGCAACCTTATCCTTGTCGCCGTCAAAGACGAACTGTTCGCCGTAGTATACGTTGTTGGGCAATTTCATCATGAAAATGAGCTTTTTACCGTCGGAAGCCATCTGGGCCTTGCCGTCCAGAGTTCCCGTGCCGCCGATCAGGATCTTGTATTCCACGGGACCCTGAACCACGCGGGTCTTGAGGCCGGCCCGGACGGCAGGGGTTGCGATTGAATTCAGATGTTGAGCTACGAGTTCGTCCGTATTGGCAGGCGGATTGGCGCCCATCGCTCTGTTCACCAGCGCAAGAGCGGGCCACAGTAATGCGATTGTTGCGATTGCTGCATTCTTTTTCATGCTCATGATTTGCACATCCTTTAATTCTCTGGAATTCCGAAAACCGGCCTGCGGAACGACCCCCGCGGATGGGCGATCTTCGCAAATTATAACTCCGCGGGCGGCTGCCGATGTATAATCCGGGACGCTGTAGAATACGAGATGGGGCTGAGGAGCACCGTTCGGAGTGCGCCAGAGGCCTAACAAACTCGAATCTTCGGCGATCCCCCGCTTAGTTTACATAGCTAATTATTAGGAGTGCAAAGATCTGGCCTCGATGATTGCGGCCAGATCGGTGCTTGGGCCATGCTTAAGATTATTTCCATCGGGGTTGTTCTCTGCTTCGGTTTTTCGGTTCTCGGTTACTCCCAAGGCAGACCTCCGGCACGTCCGGATTCAGGCGCCCCGGGAAGGCCTTTGCCTTCTCCGAACGAGGGCGATGCCGAGACCATGGAGATGCGGCCGCCGAGTTCAGAGTTGGCGTCGGAAGATGACGCGTCGTTCACCATCTCAAAGCAGGTTGATGAAGTAAACCTCATTCTGAGCGTCACCGACTCGAAGGGACGATTTGTTGACAACCTGACAGCCGATGACCTGAATCTTCTCGACAACCACAAACCACCTATTAAATTGAATTATTTCCAGGCCCGAACCAACCTTCCTTATAAGTGTTATTTTGGCGATCGACGTCAGCAGTTCGGTGCGCGACCGGCTGCGTTTCGAACAGCGCGCAGCCAGCGTGTTTCTGAAACACATCATGCGCAAAGACACGGATGAGGCAGCGATCGTCGCGTTTGGAAGCAGCGTTCAGGAAAAGGGCACGGGCATGACGAATGATGCGAATGTCCTGGATTCCACGATTCGCAGCCTGCAGGCGGGTGGGGAAACCGCGATGTATGACGCGATCGTTCTTGCCGGCCGCAAACTTCGTCCGGCGAAGAGAAAAGCTATAGTCCGCCCCGTGATCATTCTGATCACGGACGGTGTCGACACCGCCAGCAAAGCGTCTCTCAGGGCGGCGGAAGAAGCGGCGACCCGGTCGGAGGCGTCGATTTTTGCGTTGGATGCAAATTCGATTTACGAAACAGACCCCAAGGGACGCAAGGTGCTGGACAAGCTGACCCACGAAACTGGGGGATTGGTTTTGTCTGCGCGGGAAAATTCCGATTTGAAAGACGCGTTCGGCACGATCGAAAAGATACTGCGCAGTCAGTACGCGATCGGCTATGCTCCGTCGGAATTGGAAGCGGACGGCAGTTTTCGTTCGATTGACGTGCATGCCAATAAACACGGATTGATGGTCCACGCGCGAAACGGCTATTACGCACCGCGTCCTGTAGTGCCGCGGTAGACCCTCTCAGGTAAACTCTTCACGCACATGCGTGATCCTGTCGAACTCGAAGTCTTCAAGAACCTCTATCACTCGATTGCGGAAGAAATGGGAGCGACGCTGCGGCGCACTTCTTTTTCTCCCAATATCAAAGAGCGCCGCGATTACTCCTGTGCCGTCTTCGATTCCGCTGGCCAAGTCATCGCCATGGGCGATCACATGCCAGTGCACCTGGGGTCGATGCCGATGTCGGTGGCCGCGGCGGTGCAGGAGTGTGAACTCGAGTCGGGCGACGTGGTCATGCTCAACGATCCATTTCGCGGCGGCACGCACCTTCCAGACATTACGCTGGTGATGCCGGTGTACGTCGGCGGAAGGCAGGCAAGAAGAGTCAAAAGCGGGGGGCGAGAGCCCATCCTGAGCTTGCCGAAGGGACGCCGGCCCCGCACTACGCCGGATTTCTACGTCGCTTCCCGCGCCCATCACGCCGATGTCGGCGGAACGTATCCAGGGTCAATGGGGCCCTGCCGCGAGATTTATCAGGAAGGGCTCCGTATTCCGCCAGTCAAGATCATGCGCGACGGGCGAATTGTCGCGGATATATTGGCCCTGCTGCTCAATAACGTCCGTACGCCGGAAGAACGCGAAGGCGACCTGGGTGCTCAGATCGCTGCCTGCCAGACGGGCGCTCAGCGTCTGCGCGAAATCTGCGAGCGCTACGGGATCGCGCGTGCTCGAAGAGCAGCCGCAGATCTGCTTGCCTATTCGGAAGAGATGATGAGGGCGTTTCTGCAAACAATTCCGTCTGGTGTTTACCGGGCCGAAGACTATCTCGATGACGACGGCGTCGAAAACAAACCGGTGCGCATTGCTGTGAGCATCCAGATCACGCGCAAGAAGGGTAAACACCCTACCCCGGTCACCATCGACTTCACTGGCTGCGATCCGCAGGTCCAAGGCGCTGTGAACGCGGTCGAGGCCATCACGTACTCGGCCTGCTTTTACGTGTTCCGGTGCTTGCTGCGCGACGACGTGCCTGCCACATCTGGTTTGATGAGGCCGATTCGCGTCATTGCGCCACCGGGAACCGTTGTGAATGCCAGGCCTCCCGCAGCGGTTGCGGGCGGAAATGTCGAGACTTCGCAGCGAATTGTCGATGTACTTTTGAAGGCGCTGGCGCAGGCGATCCCAGATCGGATTCCGGCGGCGTCGTCTGGCACGATGAACAACCTCACCATCGGTGGCATTGATCGTTGTGTAGATGATTCTCGAACGGGCGAACCCTTTGCCTATTACGAGACAATTGCTGGCGGCGCAGGCGCAGGTCCGAACAAGGATGGCGTGGCGGGTGTTCACACGCACATGACGAATTCGCTCAACACTCCCGCTGAGGCGCTCGAATACGCTTATCCATTCCGTCTGCGCCAGTATTCTTTTCGGGCTGGGAGTGGAGGTGCGGGTCTGCACGCGGGAGGCGATGGCATTGTGCGCGAAATCGAGGTCCTGGCCGATGCCCAGGTTACTTTACTTGCTGACCGCCGTTCCCGCGGACCGTATGGCTTGGCGGGCGGAAGCGACGGCGCTCGCGGACGCACGGTAATCGTTCGACGCGATGGAACGATGGAAGAAATCCCGGGCAAGACGAGCGTAAGACTGCGAGCGGGAGAACGAGTGCGGGTAGAGTCTCCGGGCGGCGGAGGGTGGGGCAAACCCAAAAGCTGAACTGCAGAGGACGCTGAGTGCGCGGAGCTTCTTGCTGGCTTTCCGCTCTGATCTCACAGTCCGATGTGGTTAATAATTTCTGGACTCACTCTGCATCCTCTGCGGTAAATCCCACTTTTTCGCTAGAATCGAACTGCAGGCTCCGTATTTAAGGACCAAATAGCGATGAGATTCTTGCGCTCTCTTGTTCTTGCCATTGTTCTCGTATCTGCCTTCTTCTATTTCACGACCTACCGCAACGGACGCCTGCGCCCGGCGAACTGGATCAGCCGTCCGCAGCACGTTGAGATCACCGAAGCCGCTGGGGGCGAGGCGCTCGACGCCGAAGAGCAGAACAACATCGGCGTCTACCGCAAGAACATCGGCTCGGTGGTGAACATTACTTCGCACTTGATGACGCTCGACTTCTTCTACGGGCTGGTGCCGCAGGAAGGGCAGGGCTCCGGCTTCGTCATCGACAGGGAAGGGCACATTCTTACCAACTACCACGTCATCGCCGAAGCGCGGCAGGTTGAAGTCACGCTCCACGACCGCAAGAAATATAAGGCCACGATCGTCGGGATCGACAAGTCGCATGATCTGGCTATTGTTCAGATCAAAGCGCCCAACCTGCAGCCAATGGTCCTCGGCGACTCAAGCAACCTGCTGGTCGGGCAGAAGGTCTATGCAATCGGAAATCCCTTTGGGCTGGCTGGAACCTTGACGCGCGGCATCGTAAGCTCGATCCGCGAGGTGCAGGAGCCCGACGGGCTGGAAATCGATGAAGCCATCCAGACCGACGCTGCCATCAATCCCGGTAACTCGGGAGGCCCGCTCCTCAACTATCACGGCGAGGTCATTGGCATCAACACGTTGATCGCATCGAACTCCGGACAAAGCGCCGGCATCGGTTTTGCCATCCCGATCAACACTGCCAAAGCGGTGATCAATGATCTGGTCACGCTCGGACGAGTGCGCCGGCCCGCGCTCGGAGTTCGCACCATTCCCATCGATTCTGAAATCGCAGGAGAATTGGATCTGGCTGCCGATTACGGACTTCTTATCGTGCAGGCTGTTCCCGGAGGCTCGGCCGACCGCGCCGGATTACGCGGCGGCTCCGAACGCGCCTATCTCGGCAACACTCCCATCATGATTGGTGGAGATTTAATGGTCGCTATCGAAGGCGAGAGGATCGAAAGTCAACAGGACTTGGCCCGGGTTATGAACAAGCATCGAGCTGGAGACACGGTGAAAATTGCGGTCTTCCGGGCCAAGAAAAAGCTGGAAGTGTCGGTTGTGCTGGGCGAAGCGCGAGACTAAGCAGGAACAGCCGGATATGCCCGACAGCGAATGGGTCCGCAAAATCTGTCGTTCGTTCCCTGAGGTGACCGAGGACATGCCTTGGGCCGACGATCTCTGCTTCAAAGTTGGCGGGAAGATATTTACCGGGATGGTCCTGGCCGACGGCCGGTTTCCGCGTATTACTCTGAAATGCACGCCAGAGCGCTTTCGCGAACTGCTGGAGATTGAAGGTATCTCGATCGCGCCCTACGTCGGACGCTACAACTGGGTTACGCTGGCCAACTCTAATGTTCTGCCTGCGGACGAACTCGAAGCCCTCATTCGTCAATCTTACGAACTGGTCGTGGCAAAAGCGCCCAAAAAGTCAGTAAAAAATAAAGCTAAGAAAAAGGCCTCGCGCAAGAAAACGTCAGACAAGGGCGGCAAGCGGTAAACGAGCGACCTCGCGTTTGCTCTGTGTCCGGTGGTAGAAGTGTTTCGCGGCCTGTGCGCTTCTCACTGGACTCGTTTGACTCCTCGCAGCCCGCTGGACTAGCCTCATAATTTCGTATAATCCATGAGCATTCATCGAGATCTGTTGGTCCTGGGAACCCTGTGCGCTTTAATCCCTGCAAGCGCTGCTGCCGCGCCTATGCGGCCGACACATGCTGAGCACGCCATCGTCACCAGCGTTCATGAACTCGCTTCTCGCGCAGGCGTTGAAATGCTGCAAGACGGAGGCAACGCCGTCGATGCGGCTGTCGCCACCGGCTTCGCGCTAGCCGTGGTTCATCCTCAGGCGGGGAATCTCGGCGGGGGCGGCTTCATGCTTTTGCGCAAAGCTGACGGAAAAGTCCACTTCATCGACTTCCGCGAAAAAGCGCCCGCAGCTGCCGACGAAAACATGTTTCTCGACGCCCAGGGCAACGTCATCCCGAAGTCCAGTTCGGGATCGAGCGTTGTGGGCTACAAAGCCATCGGTGTTCCCGGAACTGTAGCAGGCTTCATTTATGCGGAAAAACAATATGGCAAGCTGACTATAGAAAAGGTAATGGCTCCCGCGATCAAGCTTGCCCGCGACGGCTTCACGCTCGCCTACTCTGATGCACAAGATCTCAAGGATGATAAGTACCTCGCGCAGTATCCAGAGTCAAAACGTATTTTTTTGCGCGATGGAAACTACTACCAACCCGGCGACGTCTTCAAACAGCCGGAGCTGGCCCGCACTCTGGAGCGCCTCGCCAAAGATCCCGACACGTTTTACCACGGCGCCATGGCCCGCGAACTAGCTGAGGAGATTCAAAAAGGCGGAGGGCTGATAACGGCCAAAGATCTGGCCGCCTACGAAGTGAAAGAACGGGTGCCCATTCGCGGTAACTATCGAGGATACGAAATCATCAGCGCTCCGCCGCCATCTTCAGGAGGAGTCGCGCTGGTTGAGATTCTGAACATTCTGGAAGGCTTCGACCTCACGAAATACGGCAACGGCTCCGGCGAGGACATTCATCTCGAGGCCGAGGCTTTCCGGCGCGCGTTTTACGATCGCGCCGACTTCATGGGTGATCCCGACTTCGCCAAAGTTCCTGTCGCTCAGCTTATTGATAAGAAGTATGCCGCCGCATGGCGCGACTCCATCGATGCAAGCCATGCGAGCGCAAGCAAAGATTTGAAGCGGCCGTCTTTTGGCGAACTGGAACGTCAGGCGCGGTTGCATCCCGCTGCTGTTCATGAGTCCGAAAACACGACCCACTTCTCGGTGGTCGATGGCGAAGGCAATGCGGTGGCCTTGACGACCACGCTCAATGATTCTTTCGGGTCCCGCGTCACAGCCAAAGGCCTGGGTTTTCTGCTCAACGATGAAATGGATGATTTTGCCTCGAAATCAAGCGTTCCCAACGCGGCAGGCCTTATTCAGGGGCCGGCTAACGCCGTGGGTTCGGGGAAACGCCCACTCTCAAGCATGACGCCGACCATGGTGCTCAAAGACGGTAAGCTCGTACTGGTTCTGGGCTCACCTGGCGGTGCAAAAATCATTACCACGGTTGCGAATGTCCTGATAGATGTGGTCGACTTCGAACTCGATATTCAGGAAGCGGTCAATGCTCCCAGGTTTCATCATCAGTGGCTTCCCGATGAGATTCTCGTCGAGGACCGCTTGTCTCCCGATACAATGAATATTCTTCGTTCCATGGGGCATCAGCTCAAGGTCCAGCATTTTTGGGGAGATGGGGAGTGCATCATGATCGACCCCAAGACTGGCGAGCGCCTGGGCGCGAGCGACGGACGAAACAACGGGAAGGCGGTAGGCTACTGATGCTGAGGGCGGTATCGACATACGTTTACGTCAAGGAAAGGCTCCATCCGGGCTTGCTCGACGAGCTCGTGAAGGCAGGAGCCCAGTCGATCGAGATCTTTGCCGCGCGCCAGCATTTCGACTACGCCAACCGGAAGCAGCATGTTCGCGAAATTGCCGACTGGTTCAAATCGACTGGCATTCCGCTGCATTCCGTGCACGCGCCGTTGTACTCGGACTATGAGTGGGGACGCACCGGTTCGCCGCCTGTCAACATCGCTTCGACCGACCGCGCCGGACGCATCGATGCCATGGACGAGATCAAGCGCGCTCTGGAAATTGCCGAGCACATCCCGTTTCGCTTTCTGGTGCAGCACATCGGCAATTTCGATGATGCCTTCGACGAAAAGAAATTTGAAGCCGCGATGACCTCGGTCGAGCACCTCCGCGCTTTCGCCAAGCCGCTTGGCGTTAGAGTGCTGGTCGAGAATGTTCCTAATGAGCTTTCGACTCCCGATCGACTCATTGAATTCATCAAGACTATGCACTTCGACGACATCGGCGTCTGTTTCGATTGCGGACATGCGCACCTGATGGATGGCGTACCAGCGGGCTTCGCCGTGCTGAAAGATCACATCTGTTCGACGCACGTGCACGACAACAATAAAGACAAAGACTCGCATCTTTGGCCGGGCAAGGGATCGATTGACTGGAAGCAGACCATGGAGTTGCTGCGCTCTGCGCCGCAGAAGCCGCCGCTGATGTTGGAGATCGATGGCATCGAGGAGAAGAGCGCCAGCGAGGCGGTGAGTACGACTTTCCGGAAGCTGGAAGAGTCGTAGAAGCGAGGTCAGAGGTTAGAGGTCAGATTGCAGAAATTAATCCCAGCAGCCAACCCGACAGGTTTTGCCTCCGCAATCTGACCTCTCACCTCTGACCTTCGCGAGTTGCACAGCGTAAGCATCAAATTTATGTCAACACCCATAAGCACTATTTCGGGAATCGGCAAACACGAAGGTCAGTCGGTCACCATTCGCGGATGGCTTTACAACCTGCGTGAGAGCGGCAAGCTGCTGTTCCCGCAGTTTCGCGATGGCTCTGGCGTCATTCAGGGAGTGGTTCCGAAGAATGCCGTTCCACCCGAAGTGTTCGACGCCATCAAAGGGCTCACGCAGGAATCGAGCGTGATTGTCGAAGGCAAAGTGCGCGCCGATAAGCGTGCTCCGGGCGGTTATGAACTTGATGTGTCGAATGTTCAAGTCGTCCAGCGCGTCCCGGAAACAGATCCTTATCCGATCACTCCTAAAGAGCATGGCGTAGACTTTCTGATGGAGCATCGCCATCTCTGGCTGCGCTCGCTGCGTCAGGCATCCATCTTGCGGGTACGGGCGGAAATCATTCGCGCGGCGCGCGATTTTTTTGACAGCAACGGATTCACGCTCACCGATCCTCCGATCCTGACGCCGGCGGCGTGCGAAGGAACCTCAACGCTGTTTCCCGTGGATTATTTCGAAGAGCAGGCTTACCTGACGCAGTCGGGCCAACTTTATATCGAAGCGACGGCGATGGCTCTGGGTAAGGTCTATTCGTTTGGCCCAACTTTTCGCGCTGAAAAGTCGAAGACGCGGCGACACCTCACGGAATTCTGGATGGTTGAGCCCGAAGTTGCGTATGGCACGCTCGACGATCTGATGGAGCTCGCCGAAGGCTTGCTGACCTTTTTGGTTAAGCGATGCCTCGAACGCCGCCGCGCCGATTTGGCAACCATAGGCCGCGATCTTACGAAGCTCGAGAAGATCGATGCGCCTTTTCCGCGCATCACGTACGACGAAGCCGTCCAGAAATTACAGGAAGGCCACGCGCAGGGCAAGCTGGAAAACAAATTCGAGTGGGGCGGCGATCTGGGCTCGCCAGACGAGACTTATCTTTCCTCGCTCTACGATCGCCCGGTCATGGTGCATCGCTATCCGGCGAGCGTGAAAGCGTTTTACATGGAGCCTGATCCGGTTCGTCCTGATCTTGCTCTGTGCGTCGATGTACTCGCGCCTGAAGGCTACGGAGAGATCATTGGCGGATCGCAGCGCATGGCTTCGCATGATCTGCTCCTGCAGCGCATTCATGAGCACAATCTGCCGGAAGAGGCTTTCAAGTGGTATCTTGATCTCCGCAAGTACGGCAGCGTTCCGCACTCTGGCTTCGGAATGGGCATCGAGCGGGCTGTAGCATGGATCTGCGGACTGGAGCATGTGCGCGAGACGATTCCGTTTCCGCGCATGTTGCATAGGCTGTATCCGTAGTTCAGTTCTCAGCTCTCAGTAAAATCTGCGAGCTGGGGGTCGCCGAGAACTGAGAACTGACAACCGAGAACTGTTCTTATGCCACTGCGAACCACGACGTTCAGCAGCATTACCCCTCGCAATATTCGCGTGATTGGCGTTCCTCTGGATCTGGGGCAATCGCGGCGCGGAGTTGACATGGGTCCTTCCGCGGTCCGGGTGGCCGGACTCGAAGCGCGGCTTGAAGCGATTGGGCACATTGTCGAAGATGCGGGAAACGTCGCGGTCGCGATTCCTGAACAAAAAAAAGAAGGCGCGGCCCACGCCAAATACCTCAAGGAAATTACCGCTACCTGTATAAAGAGCGCCGATCTCGTATTGAAGACGCTCGAAGCCGGGAAGGTCCCGCTGATTCTTGGCGGCGATCATTCTGTGGCCGCTGGCACGGTGTCGGGCGTGGCTGAGTTCTACCGGCGCAAGAACCAGAAAGTCGGTCTTATCTGGATCGATGCCCACACCGACATGAACACTCCTGACTCTTCTCCCAGCGGCAACGTGCACGGCATGCCGCTGGCGGCGCTCATGGGGCTTGGTCCCGCCGAACTCGGCAACATTTACGAATTTTCACCGAAAGTGCGTCCGGAGAATTGCGTGCTGGTGGGCATTCGCGACGTTGACAGTTTTGAGAAAGAAAACATCCGAAAAGCTGGAGTCGAAGTCTTCACCATGCGCGACATCGACGAGCGCGGTATGCGCAATGTGATGGAAGAAGCGCTTCGGCTGGCGGGACACGATACGGTCGGTTATCACGTTTCGCTCGACATGGATTGGATCGATCCTGAAGACGCGCCCGGAGTCGGAACTCCGGTGTGGGGCGGAGCGACTTATCGCGAAGCGCATCTCGCTATGGAGATCATCTCCGACCACGGGCGCATGACGAGCTTTGAGATTGTGGAAGTAAATCCTGTCATCGACGAGCATAACCAGACGGCCGATCTGGCGGTGGAGCTGGCGCTGTCGGCTTTTGGGAAGAAGATACTTTAGCTAACCCCTCATCGGATTCGTGTTTCTTAGCTCAGGATGACCGTCACTGCACGTCCGATACTTTTCCGTTCAGGAACGTTACCTTGATGTCTTTGTAAACCCAAATCTGCTTGGCGCCGAGGTTGATCATCTTGTCGGGCTGGCCGAGGGCGGCTTTTACCTGGTCGGGAGTTTGTCCTTTTTCAATCTGCACTGGGTCTGCCTGAGGCGCTTGCTGTGCCTGGCCACCGCCGCCTTGATCGTTGTTATTGCCACCATTATTGCCGCCCTGTTGTCCACCTTGCTGGTCGCCCTGCTGCCCATTGTTGCCCTGGTCGTTGCTGGCGCTATCGTCGATAGCGAGCAGACCGGCGATCGTATCTTCCACCTGCGAAGGATTGGCGGATGCCAGCGTTCCGTGAGGGAACTGGAAAACCACGTCGGCCTTGAAGAAGGTCTTGGGATCGACGTTGTTACAGGAATCGCAGTCGATGATGCTGATGACAACCTGGTCTTTCGGCAAATTGACGGCGAGTCTGGCGGGATAAACTTTTACATTCGCCTGAAAAAACTGAGTGGTTTGCGTCTTCCCCACGCGGCTCATCAGAGAGCCGATGCCTTTGGAGACGAGCGCATTGGGAGAGTGGACCGCGCCGTTTTCATATTTGGTGGAGAGCATGCTCTGATCGGAATAAGGGACGCCGAGGATTCCGCCTTTCTTGACGACCAGGACGGTGCCCTGCTCGACGACGGCGGCCCCACTTGAATCCGAGCCCATCTTAACCAGCGTGTATTGCGCTTTGAGCTGGTCTTCGAGCGAGATGGTCTGACCTTGAGCAACGGCGAAGGGAGACCCGCTCACAAGAATCAAAGCAACAAACAGGTTGGCTAGGACAAGGATGGCTATTTCAAATTTCTGCCGCATCGGAACGCTCCTCGTGAAGGGTTGCTCCAGCCCCGGGCGGGCAGGAGCGTTTTTTGTGCTACCTGAAATTGTTTGGTGGAGAGCCTGGCGTTTCCACCCGGCTCTCCACCGTTAGACTTATTGAACGTCCAGCATTTTACTGCTGCGGTTGCTTGGCTTCAGCTTCCGCCGCGTCGGCGTCTTTTGCCTGCTGCTGCAGGTCGCTCTGGACGGTTGTGTCGGGTTGAGGCGCAGGAACTTCGCCCGCTGTTGTCTTGGTATCGGGAGAGGCCGGCAATCCGTTCTTGCCCTGCTTGTCGGCCAGTTCCTTGAGCCCGGCATCCAGCTGAATGCGCAGTTGATTGTGCATCTCCTGCAGATCGTCTGCGGAGACTCCGACTGTCGCGCCCACCGCACACTCATCTTTCTTGCTGCTCTTGACGGTGGCGTTGACCATGTTGTCATCGTCCGGCGTGTCGGTGGTGCGGTAGATGACATCGCCAGCCGACAAGGTGCATTCGACCTGGTCGGTTGTGGTGAGATCTTCGTCGCTGGAGACGACGAAGATGCGGATTTTGGGATCGAGCGCCGGTGGCACCTGGTCCCCGCTTGCAGCCGGAGCGTTCTGACCGGCCGCTGCCGCAGCTTTTTCCGCGCCTATTTCGTACTTCATTTCGTCGGAGAGCGCCTGCTTGACGTCGGGGGTCATTTGAGCTGTTCCCGCCGGTGCTGCTGCGCCGAACATATAAGCGCCGTAGACGGTTTCGAGGTTCGCGGCGATCAGCGGATCGTTCGACCGCAACGAAGCGATTTCGTCGCTGGACAGCGGAACAATCTGTTGCAATGCGCCATTGTCTCCGCCGCCATCGCCGGCAGCTTGTTGAGCCGCGTAAGCAGCTTGCAGGTTGGCGGCGATCAGGTAGTCGGTGAGCCAGAAAGCTGCGCCGGCATAGACCGGATAAGGCGTGAAATATCCGCCATAGAAGCCAAACCACGGCGATCCACCCCATCCCCATCCATAGGCAACCGGGCCGGGCCAGGGATTATAGGCCCATCCGTAGTATCCGCCACCCCAATAATAAGGGGGAGCATAGCCGTAATAGTTCCGGCCCCCCCAGCCGTAGCCACGGTAACCGTATGCGTAATAATGTCCGCCCCGATAGTAAGTGCGCTGGTAATAGGAGTGGCCGCCGCGGTTGAAGTAGGCGCGTTGGCTGTATCCGCCGTATCGGCCGTGACTGACGATGGTGCGTCCGTTGTGGGTGCTGGTGATACTGCGACCACCGTGCATCCCGCGATTGATGGTCATCCCGTGAGTCTGGATGGAACGAACCGAGCCATTCTTACGCATGGTCGCGCTGCCGCCGCCTTTCATGGCAACAGTTTTGCTGCCTGCGGGTTGATGGCGTCCGGCTGCGCCGGCGCCGCCACGATTGCCGGCGTTTGCTGCGCCACCGCGGCTCCCTGCATTGTTCGCGCCGCCACGATTTCCGGCGTTTGCGCCGCCGCGATTTCCGGTATTGGCTCCGCCGCGGTTGCCAGCATTATTTCCGCCTGTCTGTCCGGGGCGGCTGCCACCGGTCTGCCCAGGTCTGGCGCCCGCGTTCTGTCCGGTGCGGCTACCACCGGTTTGCCCAGGCCGACTTGCGCTTCCGCCCGGTCCACGAGTGTTCTGGCTGGCTCCGCCGGGGCCGCGGGTGGAACCCGATGCTCCTCCCGGACCGCGAGTGCTCTGACCAGCGCCGCCGGGACGCTGGCCACCGGCTCCGCCTGCGTGCTGCGCCGGTGCTGCGTGCGATGGGGCAGCGTGTGCCGCAGGTGCGGGATGTGAGGCGGGTGCGGATTTGGGTGGGCCTGCCCATGCAACTGCGGCAGCGGTGACCAGGATCAGCAATACGGACCATTTCGGCAGGACGTTTTTCACTCGTTCACTCGATTTCATAGACCACTCCTGTGAGATGTGAAGCTCTTTAATTTTTTAAATCCACCAAGCAGAAGGCTTTCGCAGCCAACCCAGGTTCGTCCAGCCTTCAATCCCGCTATGGGATTCTTCGACGAGAGCTTCTTGGTCCGAGTGCCATAGGGGAAGGGCCGGGCACCGGCCTTCGAAGTCCCGACAATTTCACACCCGTTTCGCGATGGTGTCAAGCAAACGTCGCGAATTTTACATTTTCAGCTTGAGAAATTTGTGAGGGCGAACGTTTCGCGGCATCGACCTCGCAGTGCTTCGCTGGATTTCGGCGTTATTACCGCAAGCGAAACCGCCGTGCCGCCGGGACACTTACGATATGTTGACCACTTATTTACGTTTGCCTGACAACACCTTCTTGCTGCATGCGTACGCTTGCCTTCAGTACGAAAAAAAATGGAGGCAATCCCGTGAAACGCGAATTTTTCAGCGGCAAATTCTGCTTCTCCGCACTGCTGGCATTGGTTTCTTTCGCCGGCGTAGTTAGCGGTGCAGCGCAAACCAATTCTTATCAACAGACAAATCTGGTTTCCGACATGGCCGGCGTGGCCAATAACACGGATCCCAAACTTGTGAACCCCTGGGGAATTTCTTTTTTTCCGGGATCTACTTTCTGGGTCGCCGACAACAAGAGTGGATACTCAACCATCTATGACGCTAATGGTGCGTCGCAGTTTTCGGTGCTGATTCCTGCTCCCGCGGGTGATGCCTCACCGGCGACTCCCACGGGCACCGTCATTAACCAGACCACCGGGTTCAAGGTGAATGGCTTTCCCAGTCAGTTTCTTTTTGCTACCGAGGATGGGACCATCTCGGGCTGGTACAACTCGGGCAACGCTGTGATTCTGGCGGATCGTTCGTCGGCCGGCGCTGTTTACACAGGTCTGGCGATGGTCACCAACGCTTCGGGATCGTTTCTGCTGGCGCCGAACATTAGCAGTGGGCAGATCGATGTATTCGACAGCAACTTCAATCTGACGGCGCTCTCCGGATCGTTGACCGATCCGACGCTGCCTGCGGGTTACACTCCCTTTGGAATTCAGCCGATTGGCACGCAGGTATTCGTAACCTATGCGGTGCCGAACGCGGCCAAAACGGGCGCGATGGCGGGCGCGGGAGACGGCTACGTCAGTGTTTTCGATGACAACGGGAATTTCGTGAACCGCTTCGCCTCCGCGGGCACGTTGAACGCGCCGTGGGGAGTGGTGCAGGCTTCGGCCAACTTTGGCATGTTCAGCAATGACATTCTCATCGGCAATTTCGGTGACGGCACGATCAACGCTTTCGATTCCCAAGGAAACTTCGTGGCTCAGCTCGAAGATCCGACGGGGGCGGCGATCACAAACGGGGCGCTCTGGGGAATGGTCTTCGGCGCCGGCGGAACTGGCGATCCTGACACGCTCTACTTCACGGCCGGGTTTGCCGAGGGAGGGCATGGTTTGTTCGGTGCGCTCGCTGCTGCTAGCCAAGGCGCTGAGGACTTTGCGCTGGCCGCTTCGCCCACATCGGGCACCGTCAACGCGGGCGGGTCGATGGACTTCACACTCACGGTTACGCCTGCCAACGGTTTCTCGAGCCTGGTGACTTTTTCGTGCGTGGCTGCGTCAGGCATCACCTGCACTTTTAGTCCGACATCAGTAACGCCGGCGGGCGCGGCGGCGAGCACAACCATGACCGCGAGCGCGGCCACCGGGACCCACGGCTATGGCGCGCTGAAGTTGATGGGGATGGCATTCACCGGCTTGGGATTGTTCGGCTGTTTCCTGGGGAACGCCCGGCGGCGCTCGCTCTCGATGCTGCTCGGCGGAGTTGCTGCGTTGTTGATTACGGGAACGCTGCTGGCTACGACAGGATGCGGTTCAAGCAACAACGGCCAGATGAATCAGGGGACGGCATCGATTGTGGTTACCGCGCAATCGGGCGCACTGACGCATATGACCACCATCAACTTGACGGTGCAATAACCCGGGGCGAGGAGCGTGTGCCGAGCTTCGGCACGAACCAAGGCTGGGATTGACGGGAAACCTACCCGAGCGCCAGACTGAAATGGCATGGCAAGAACTCGGGTGGGTATCCTGTTTGGCGGACGCAGCGGCGAGCATGAAGTGTCGCTGCTATCGGCGGCGTCGATTCTGAACGCAATCGATAAGACGAAGTACGAAGTGGTGCCGATCGGCATTACTAAGGACGGGCGCTGGCTTACAGCGGA
>Ga0182015_10002957_pt1 | contig 19680 bp, 17 predicted proteins | sample 712P3MmetaG_FD_120478 | JGI IMG/M metagenome (GOLD analysis project Ga0182015, IMG submission 120478) | Permafrost microbial communities from Stordalen Mire, Sweden - 712P3M metaG | ecosystem: Environmental > Terrestrial > Soil > Wetlands > Permafrost | place: Sweden: Stordalen | collected...
AGTACGCGCACAACTATGAAAAGGCCGAGAGACGGCAGGAGGCGCGGATATGAAGCTCGAAGGAAAAGCCAAGCTGTTGCGTATTCACTTTGGCGAGGATGACAAGTGGCACAACAAGCCTTTGTACGAGGCGATTGTGACCAAGTGCCGGGAACTCGATATCGCGGGCGCCACCGTGTTCCGCGGCATTGAGGGCTACGGCGCAAGCACGCTCATTCACAAGGCGCATCTGCTACGGTCCTCAGACAGACCCATTATGGTCTCCGTGATAGACACCGAGGAGAACCTCAAAAAGTTGCTGCCCGCGCTCGATGAGATGGTAGATGAGGGATTGATTGCCATGTCCGAAGTGGAGGTGATTCGCTATGTGCACCAGGAAGGAGTGCGCTCTCCAGCTTTGTAGCCAAGATGCGACACTAATTTAAGAGATGAAGTATGTGGGCAGACTCGAAAGAAAACTCGTTGTTGGAGAAGCCTGTTACCACGGTGTTCATATCCACAGCTTCCGAAGGTCGGAACGTGACTCCTGACAATTCTCACGGAGAATCGGCACTTTTGCGCCTGGCCAAATTAGCCGACGATTTTGGGGCCGAACAAGTTGCCGCCGATGCGCGATCCGTGGCAGAACGGGTATCCGAAGGCCGCTTCTACGTTGCTTGTATCGGTCAGTTCAAGCGCGGCAAATCCTCTGTCCTGAATGCGCTAGTGGGCGAAAGCGTACTGCCCACTGGAGTCGTCCCAGTCACCGCCGTCCCAACGATCGTCCGTTACGGCAGCCGTGCAGCCGCTCGCGTGCGCTTCGAAGCCGGCGAGTGGACAGACATTCCGGTTAAGACTGTCAATGAGTACGTCTCTGAAGAGAAGAATCCTGAAAACACAAAGCATGTTGCCGCATTGGAGATCTTTGTTCCCAGCCCGCTACTTGCGACGGGCATGTGCTTTGTGGATACCCCCGGATTGGGATCGGTGTTTACCGGAAATACCGCAGCCACTCAGGCATTTATTCCGCATATTGACGTAGCACTGGTCGTGATCGGAGCAGATCCTCCGCTAGCTGGCGAAGAACTCGTACTGGTTGAAGAAGTGGCGCGGCATGTACAGGATCTCATTATCACTGTGAACAAGGCGGATCGCACCACGGATTCAGAGCGTGCGGCGGCGGTGGGTTTCGCGAAACAGCAACTCGAAAAGCGACTCCAGCAACGCTCTGTCGGTCCTTTGTTAGAAGTGAGCGCTTTGGAGCAGCTCGAACATCGCGGAACGGGGCGGGACTGGGCCAAGCTGGTCGCTTCGCTGAACCAGTTGGTCGGACGATCAGGCCGTCGTCTGATAAAGGCAGCGTGCGAACGTGGACTTAAGCGTATCAGCGAGCAGCTTATCGTCATCATCACCGAAGAACGAGAGGCACTTCAGCGACCTATCGAAGAGTCAGAGAGCCGCATCACTGCCATGAAGCAGACTATTGCCGACGCGGATCGGTCGATGAGGGAGCTCAGCTACCTCTTCATGGCTGAACAGCAACATCTTTCGGACATGTTCGTCGATCGTCACAAGGCATTTCTCTCGCTCGCAATGCCGCAGGCGGGCAAAGACTTCGAGGTTAGGCTGCAGTCCATATCTGGCAGGCTAGGTCCATCGTATCGCCGGCGCGCATTCCATGAGGCGCAGGGAGTCGCGCGACACTATGTCGTGCCTTGGTTGAATCCCGAGCAGAAGGAAGCAGAGAAAGAATACCGTCGTGTTGCGTTGCGGTTCGTGGAGATGGCAAACGAGTTTTTCAAAGAACTCACCGCCTCAGGCATTCCCGAGCTGGCGCGCAAGCCCCATGCCCTCGATCCTGAAAGTGGATTTCGCGTTCGTTCAGAATTCACTTTCATGGAGTTCATTGAGGTCGCACAGCCTGCCTCACCACTGCGCTGGCTGGCTGACTTGATACTTGGTCTAGTTGGACTCCGGAAGATCATTACGAACGATGCCCGAGAATTCCTCCGAAGACTGCTAGAAACCAACAGCACTCGTGTGCAGAGCGACATCCTTAACCGGGTTCAGGAAAGCCGAGGACAGTTGGAAGCCGAGATTCGCAAACTACTGCACGAGGTCACTCGCATCGCCGAGCAGGCACTAGCGCGTGCAAGAAAAGTGCGAGAAGAGGGCGCCCCAGCAGTTCAGTCTGCGTTACAGCGGCTCGACTGCATGGAGAAGGATGTGCGCGTACTCGTGCGTATGGAATCTTAGAAAAGTCGTAAAGATACGGTCTTTATTCTCAATGCGCAAAGATTCTCTCCTGCGATTGGAGGAAGGATGCTCGCAAACGATTGTAGGTTCGATTCCTACCGCGGTCACCACTTTTTTCAATGCTTTAGCCCAACCAAGCCGGCATGGAAGCACTCTTGACGCGGTATTGAAAGGATGCACTTTAGCGCGCACAGTTCCGGAGCGGACGTTGCTCCATTGCGTCAGCGAGCGTAACGGCGGATTCAGGTGTGCGCCGGGAATTGGTCCGAACATCAGAATGAGAGCAGCCAATGCCGCGCCGGTCGCAATCGTGTTCGTAAGCAGAGCAATGGCGACGTTCCCGCTCGCCAGCCGTTCGCCCATGATGACGGAGCCGATGACGGCAGCAACGAGGAACGCGTTGCCTAGAAACTCAGCCGTCAGTCTGGCACGCAGGTTGAATCTCATTGATGACCAATCTTGTCGATCTCTTGCTTTATTGCCAGCCTATCGATGGTAGCGAGGGGGAGGCAAAGAAATAGACCGATACGTCGTTCTAGAGTCACAAAGGCATCACGGTATGCACGCCTGATTTCTTCTGCCGTGCCACGAACCGCGGCGGGGTCGGGAACTCCCCAGTGGGCCGTCTGCGGCTGACCCGGCCAGAAAGGGCACACTTCCTTTGCAGCGTTGTCACAGACGGTAAAGACGAAATCGAGTTTGGGGGCGTCGGGCTTCGCGAACTCGTCCCAACTCTTGCTTCGGAGACCATCCGTCGGCAAATGAGCACTCTCTAGCTCCGCGATGGCCTCCGGTCGAACCGCACCCGAGGGATGGTTCCCAGCACTGTAGGCGGCAAAGGTCGGTCGGCCTTTGTAATTCATGATTGCCTCGGCCATGATAGAGCGAGCCGAATTCCCGGTGCATAGGAACAAGACGTTGTAGTGTCCCGGCATGTTTGTTCGCTCACTGGCAGCAGGTTGGGCCGCAGCAAGGCTCCTTCCGCTGCGGCTTCACGGCGCGCACGAAGGCACTCATGAACTTGCCGTCTACCTGCGGTGCAATCGCATCTACGTCGATATTTTGACCAGAGAGGAACTCGCGAGCGTCCTCCATGCGATAAATTCTCGTTGGCTCAATCTCGATTTTCTCGAATCCGGCAGATGCGAGTTTGCTGCGGTATTCGTTCTCTTCGAGGGCACCCGCAACGCAGCCGACCCAGAGAAGGACACTTTGGCGAATCTCAGCGGGCATCTCACCGCGAATGACAACATCGGACACAGCAAAGCGTCCGCCCGGCTTCAGGACGCGGAGGGCTTCGCTCAATACCCGATCTTTGTCCGCCGAAAGGTTGATCACACAATTAGAAATGATGACATCCACAGAATCGTCCGGTAATGGGATGTGTTCAATTTCGCCCTTCAAGAACTCGACGTTTTCGACTCCGGCTCTGCGTTTGTTCTCATTCGCGAGCACGAGCATCTCGTCCGTCATATCGAGACCATAGGCCTTGCCGGCGGGCCCCACCCGCTTCGCCGAAAGCAGGACATCCACACCACCGCCCGAGCCGAGATCGAGAACCACTTCTCCCAGGTTCAATTTCGCCAATGCAGTTGGATTCCCGCACCCGAGCGAGGCGAGCATGGCCTCCTCAGGAACTTGCCCCGTCTGCGAGGAGTCGTACAGATTGGAGGTGATTGGGTCGCAACTCAACCCGCTCGCCGCGGCCGCCCCACAGCAGCTACTTCCGCCAGTCTTCACCCGCAAGGCCGCCTGGCCATACTTTTCTTTGACCACATCTTTGATGTCGGTACTGCTCATGGTGCACCTCCCTCCTATTTACAAAGCTGGACGATATTCTGTGGTTTGACTGCCTTATTTCGAGTGCAGCACTCGGCATAGAGGAATTGCAGTAGCTCCTGAAGTGCATCCGTGTTGGCCGTGTAGCGCAAAAAGGTGCCTTCGCGGCGCACGTGCACCAACTCTTCATTCTTCAGTTTGTCCAGGTGGTGCGAAAGCGTGGAGTTTGGAATCTCCAGTTCTGACTGGATATCGCTCACCACCAAACCGTCCGGATGCGCGGATAGCAGCGATTGCATAATTCGAAGTCGAGGTTCGGTGCCCATGGCAGAAAGCATGTCGGCGTACTTTGCGACATGCTCGATGTTCTTCCTGCTTGAGGCTGCCGGCATGCTTCGATAATTGCAGAACTATGGATACATGTCAAGCCACCGATTTCAAGATCCATGCCTCAAACGGGTTCCCACATTCGCCTACTTCACTTGGTCCCTAAACTGCTGCGCGGCTCCGACAAAAAACTCCTCATATTGTCGACTGCCCGAAGATCCAGATTCTTCCCCGTTGATCTTGCCCCAAATAAGCCCCTCCGGTCGTCCAGGTCCCGGGAGTGCGCGCACACCCTGCGCGGAATAGTAATAATAGCGATCCTTGGCCCATCCGTATTGCTCGGCCGAAGAGGTTCGGAGTACTCCATCCGAAGGAATCTTGAGAACATACTGGCCGCCTTCGATCGGCAACCGCGGCGCGCCCTGCACTTCAAACTCGATTCGTATCCAACCCGTGTATCCCTCGGGAATCAGAAACCGTGATGAACGGTGAGTAGAATTCCCGGTGCCCCACAACGCAAAAGCAGTAAACAATGCGAGGGTCATGGCGCCAACGAAGATTCGCACGGCCCGGCTTGCAGATTCTGGGAAAATCCAACTCCGCTCGCCACCCCCGTGCCGCCTGAAGCTGACGATGGCAGAATACGCAGTCGCGAACATCAACAGAGCGATGGCTAGGTATGGCAATTTCATCTGGGTCAGGACAGGCGGTCTTAGTCCGCGGCAAACCTGCGCAACGGGATACACCCTCCTTCGCGCTCAACTAAGAACGTCGTTGTGGTCAGCAACCTCGGGAGTTCGGGCGAGGTAGACACGGCCGAAACGCGGGACACAGAACTCTGTTTGTCGACTTTTGTCCGGATGGATCTCGCGATCGCTGGACCGTAGAAACACCAAATCGCCAGGGACGCGAGCAACGCAAGTCTTGCGGCGGCATACGGTTTGAAAAGACTGACATAAGCGGCAAGTAAAAGGCACAACGATCCCAATAAGGCCACGAGTTCCAATGGATTGAACGGAGCCCCATACACCACCACGACCAGCAACGTGTACACATGGAACCCAGTGATCGCTCCGGCAGCGAAATAGAGGCAAAAGGGAAGCATGTCGAAAATCATACGGCCCAGAAGGCCAGAGTCTCCATCGTGTGCTGCGCCATTCCCAGTATATAAATGTAAGTGGAACAACTACGTATGCATTAGGGTTTGATCCCCGATGTTCTCGGGCCGCCCTGCTGCACTTAATTACTCGGGTGGGTGCCAGTAGAGGGCCACCAACAGAAACACAAGACCAACAAACGCTCCGATCGCCAGAGAAAGAACAATTCCGTGAAGGGTTGTGAACGACGATTCGTTCTTCTTCCTCCTCTTCGTCCTTACCTTCATGACTCCGGCCATTTACGCGTTGCAAGCAATCTGCTTCGAGGCTCATCGGGGTCTCAACCCAGGCCGCCCACAATCGATTCAATCGCTTTCAAACACGAACTACTTCTGTCAGATTCCGCTCGTTTGGTACTGCAAGACTGCGAGGGAGAGTCGATAGTCGTACCCAGCCTCCGCATTGCTGATCTCGGCTTGGGTCTGCTGAAGTTGCGCCTGACTCAACTCCACGATCGAACCTAAGCCTAGGTTGTACCGTGACTGCGCGAGGTTCAAGGCGAGGTTGGCTTGCTCCACGAGCTGTTGCGTTACCGCGAGCCGGTCGTAGGCCGTGTTGGCGTTCAGCCAGCTGGTGCGCACGTCGCGGGAAATCCGGTCGCGGAGGTCGCGCAATCTCTCGTCGGCAGCCTGTGCTCTCAGCAGGGCTTCGCGAGCCCTTGCGGTGTAGAGAAAACCGTTGAAAACCGGAATTTCCACGTCAACGCCTACGGCGCCATACCAGTTGGAGGAAATAAGAGGATTTCGTATAGGAGTGTCGCCTACCGCCGCAAGAGCACGAATATCGGGAAGGAGTAAGTCTCGTTCCGCAATGTGGAACTTCTTCGCCGACTCAGACTGAAATTCCAGCGCCAGGATTTCCGGGCGCATGGCAAAAGCGGTGGAGATCAAATCATCCACGTTGGCGGGAGGCGGAGCGCTAGCGGTAGCATCTTCTACCAGTTGAAAACTCTGCAGGTTGGAGAAGCCGAGTACTGCAGAAAGCATAGCCAGCGAGGCGTTTTCGTTGTTCTGCGCGTCCAGCAAGAGCAGCTTGGCTTGTGCCAGATTCACGTTGGCAAAGCTGAGGTCGAGCCCGGACTTCAGCTTGCTCTTGAACAAGGCATCGATCTGGTCTGCCACAGTTTGGCGCTCCTTGACCGTTTGCTGAGCAACTGTCAAGACAGCAAGGGTTTGCAGAGCATGGTAGAAACCCTGATCGACAGCCAGGAGGATTTGCTCCTTGCTGGCCGCTGCGTTTTGGTTCTCCGCCTTAGCCGCCAGATTGGCGCTCGCGATCAAGTTCGTCGTACGTCCGAAATCGGTGAGCAACTGACTCACCACAGCTCCGCCGGCGGCGCGCTCATAAATGATCGGATTGTTCAGCGCTCCGGCTGTGATGCGCGCGCCGGTATTGGCATCCACCGCGGTGAGATCCGCGGTCGCGGTCGGCCATAGGTTCGACCGCACCTCCTGTGTTACTTGCTGCGACGCAAGGGCGGTCAGTCGAGCGACCGAGATTTGGGGGTTGTTCTTTAAGGCGAGCGCCTGGGCGTCTTTCAGGGACAGTACAGTTGGCGTCCCAAGATTGTTTTGCGGAGCGTTGCCTTGCGGCCCAGCCATTGGTGCACTCGGAGGGACTGGCATTGCCGTCTGTTGCGGCATTGGAGCCGCCGGCAAGCTTGATAATGCTCCGGTAGTGGGACCTCCCTGCGCGAGGGTGAACGCAGGCATCGCCAGTGCCAGACAAAGTGGTAATACGCTTTTCATTCTGCTGTCTCCGGTGTTGGGTTCGCCCCGTCCTTCGGTCCGCGCTTGCCATAGACCAGCAAATAAGCGGCAGGCACGATAAAGATGGTCAAGAGAACGGATGAAGTAAGGCCGCCAATGATGGCGCGCGCCATGGGCGTGTATTGTTCGGCCCCAGTCCCCAACTTCAGAGCCATGGGAATCATGCCAATGATCGTTGCCAGCGACGTCATCAAGATTGGCCGCAGGCGCACTCGACACGCGGTGATGACGGCGTCAGCCGGCGACAATCCCTGACGCTCCAGATTATGAGCAAAATCAACGATCAGAATACTGTTGGAGTCCGCGATGCCCACCAGCATCAGCACTCCCATCAGCGACATTACGTTCAATGTGCTGTGAGTTAGCGGCAGGATTATCAGCACGCCAATAAAACCCATTGGGATCGCGAGCATGATCAGAAAAGGATCGATGAATGATTTGAACTGAGCGGTCAGAATCAGAAAAAGCAAGACAAACGAAATCAGAAATCCCAGAGCAAAGCTCTTGAAAGAAGCTTCCATGCCTTGCACCATTCCGCGCAGATTCACACGGACATTGCCAGGAATGTTGGCGTCCGCAAGAATTTTCCGGACTGCGTCAGTCACTCGCCCCAGATCTTCGCTGGAGGGAGTAACGTAGATATCGATTGCACGCTGAATCTGATAGTGGTCCACTTCCGTCGGCGTCAGGATTTGTTTCACGTTCACGACATTCTTGAGCACCGTAGTCGGCCTGCCCTCCCCGAGGCACGCCCACGAAGAGTGGCCGGTACCAGGCTGCGGCGGACCTGAGGGGCCACAAGCCATTCCCTCGCCGTTGCCGGGATCTCGCAGGGGAATCTGTCCGAGGTCCATCATGTTGTGAATGGCGGAATCGCCATGTTCGAAGTACTGCACCGTAAGGTAATAGTCGTTACCGCTTTTGCGATCGACCCAGTAATTGGGAGCGATCATGTAGTTGGAATTGAGTGCAGTGATGACGTTATCGACTACATCCTTCTGCGTCAGTCCCAATTCGCCCGCGTGTACACGGTCCACATCAAGCCGCAGTGCAGGGTAGTTCATGTCTTGCGGAATATAAACTTGGCCCACAGCATGCACTTGCTGAAACCGATTCGCTAAGTTCTGCGCAATGCCATAAATCTGGTTTAGATCGGGACTGCTCACCTGTACGTCAATTGGCGCCGGCATGCCCATATTCAGAATGGCATCCACCATCGAGCCACTCGAAAAAAATGTCCGGATATCAGGAAACTGGATAGCCATCGCCTTCTGCACCCGGTCCATATACTCGAAACTGCTGAGTCGATGCGGCTCATTCAAGGCCACTTGGACAGTCGCTGTATAAGGACCGGAGTTGGTGGTGTAAAGCGAGGAAAAGTCCGGTACCACGCCAATGTTGGAGACAACCAGTTTCAAATCTTTTGGTTCTACTTCGTGCCGAATCAGGTCTTCAACCTTCGCGACATATTGATCCGTCAGCTCGATGCGAGTGCCGGTGGGCACCTTGAGGTTGATCGTGAACTGACCAGCATCGGTCTTCGGGAAAAACGCCAACCCTAACAGCGGATAAATTGCCAGGCTTAAGACGAACAAGCCGCTCAGCAACGCCACCGTGAGTCCGGGACGCTGCAGCGCTCGTCTAACCCAGTGCTCGTAATAATCGAGGACCTTATTAAACATGCGGTTGAAGCGGGCATTGAATCTGTCCATCCACGAGTTGCTTTCCGCTGCTGTCGGTTCGACGTCGTACTCGTCTTCCTTCTTCCCATGCTCTGGAATGTGGCGCACGGCCTTCAGGAAACGCGAGCAGAATAACGGGATGACCGTCATAGCCACCACATACGAGGCCAGCAGAGACAAACAAAACGCCAGCGCCAGCGCCGAGAATAGAAACTTAGCAACCCCATAAAGAAAAACGACGGGGAAGAAATCGACCACGTCAACCAAGGTTGCGGCTAGCACGGCAAGGCTGACTTCCGATCCGCCAACTTCTGCGGCGACCATCGGCGCTGCGCCCATTTCCAGATGGCGGTAAATGTTCTCGAGCGAAATGACCGAGTTGTCAATCACGCGTGAGAAGGCCAGCGCCATTCCGCCCAGGATCATGGTGTTGATCGTGCCGCCCATCATTGCTAGCACTACAAACGCAGCTAACGCGGATATTGGAATGGAGAGCAGCACCGCCGAAGTAGCGCGAAAACTTCCCAGAAAAACAAGAATCATCAAGCTGGTAAGAATCAATCCCAGCGCGCCTTCGTGCAGTACCGTTCGAATTGCCTCCTTTACGAACACAGACTGGTCGAAGACGATGCTGGTCTTCATCTGCTTCGGAATATCGTAGAGGTGCTTAATGAGTTTCCGAACACCCTCGACGACCGCGATGGTGTTGGTATCGCCGCCCTGCTTCATAATAGGAATGTAGGCTGACTTCTGGCCATCAATTCGGACTACGTTGTATTGAATCTGATGAGCATCCTCGGCTTTCCCTACGTCGTTAACCGTCACCCAGGAGTTCCCTTTGACTTTGAGAGGGAGTTCCCCGAGCTGCTTCATATTGTCAACCAGGCTGTTGGAGTAAACGAAGTAGTCGTACGGTCCCATCTTCACATCGCCGGCGGGCAAAATCAGGTTTGCATTGTTGACCGCGCCTACCACATCCATCACACTCAATTGACGGGAGGCGAGTTTGTAGGGGTCGACGTACACCATGATCTGGCGGTAGATTCCGCCGAATACACCGGGGATTTCGGCGCCGGGCACGACCGCGATCTGATTGCGAATCTGAAACTGAGCGTAATCGTGCAGTTGGGTTTCGTTGAGACCCTCCCCTTTTACTGTAACTAGCGCCACAGGCAAGCTGGACGCATCGAACTTAAGAACCACCGGAGGCAGCGTTCCCGGCGGCAGGCGCTTCAAGTCGGCGAGAGCTAAGTTGGATAATTGGCTGACGTCGGCGTCGGCGCTGGTTCCTGGCTGGAAGTACACGCGGATAATGCTGACGCCTAGCAGTGACCGGGATTCCATGTGATCCACACCGGAAGCCAGCGTAAAGAATCGCTCCAGCGGATCGGTAATATCGGTTTCAATATCCTCGGGAGGCATGCCGGAGTAAAACGTGGCTACCACGACTTCCGGCAGATTAATCGGCGGGAACAAATCCACCGGCATTCGCGACAGGCTGGTTACTCCGATGACCAGGAGCGTGAGGCAGATCACTATGATGAAGTACGGATTGCGAATTGAGAAGCCTGGCATAGAATTTGTCCCGTAGCATTCGTACCTGTTTCCAGGCACCCATGATCTGCACCGCTTACTGCGCGTTTTCCTCGTGATACTGCATTACGGCTACTGCCTGCGGATGAACCTTTTGGCCGGCCTTGAGACCGCTGCGATCGCTCACCACCACCTGCTCTCCTTCGTTCAATCCGGAAACAATTTCGACATCGCTCGCTGTCTGTAATCCAAGTTGCACGGCTCGATCCTCCAGTTCGTCATTCTGGGTCACGACAAACACGGTTATTTTGTCGCCTGCGTGAGTCAAGGCCTGGACCGGCACAGTAGGAACGTCGTCTTTTCGGTCAAGCAGAAGCTCCGCGTCGGCATAGAGACCCGGCAGCAGAACTCGCTGCGGATTTGCAATGTCCACCTCCGTGTGCATGGTGCGGGTGTCTTCTCTGACGTCCACGGAAAACCGCGCAACCCGTCCCGGAAAAGTGCGGTCAAGCGACGGGACACGAACATCCACATGATCACCAATACGGATGTAACGAACGTAAGATTCCGGAACCGGAATCACGAGCCGGAAAAGATCGTCCTGGGATAGCCGGACGATCGGCATGGCTTGAGTGCTTGAACCTGTTCCCGCCTGCACCAACGTTCCGAGGTTTGCGTAGCGTTCTGTCACCACCCCGGAAAACGGAGCCGTGATCTTCGCATAGTCAAACAGGCTTTGATCGTGAAGCAGTTTCGCCTTGGACACCAACAGCTGACTCTGGGTCGCCTCGAAAGCCGCTTGGCCAGCATCCACCTGAGAGGAGGCCGCCATATCCTTCCCCTGGGCGTCGTCCACTTCCTGTTGCGCGACAATACCGGGCTGGCTCTCAAAAACTCCATTGAGGCGGGTGTATTGCAGGTGCAGCGCCTTATACTGCGCTTGATATCGATATAATTCGTGCTGCGCCCGGCTCACCTGATTCGTCGCATTCTTGATTTCCGCCTGGTCTTCTTGAAGCTGTGCTTCCAACTCTGGAATCTCCAGAAGAGCCATGACTTGGCCGGCCTTTACGCGGGTTCCATAGTCGACAGACAACTTTTTGACGTAGCCGGATTCCTTGGCATACACATCAATCTCCTGGAAGGGCACCAGTTCAGAGGACAAAGTGATTTGCCGACCGAGCGACTTTTTCACCACCTTCGTTACACCGACCGTGATCGTCGGTTGGACCGGTCCGTTTCCATTCCCCGAGCAGGACGAAAGAGCCATAGCCATCGCGACCAAAATGGCGACGAGAGCAGCGGGGCGCAAGTTCTTCGATCTTCGGGTACGCATCTTATTCGACTGGGTGCAACCTTGAGTCATTCGAGTTTCCCTTGACCAGCATTGCCTGGCCTTTTCCTACCTCACTGTCTTCATAACCTCGCGCAGTCGGGCCACAGAGAAATCCCGAGATCGGCAAAACTCAATTATCTTTTGCTCCGCGCGTCGCAATCCATCCGCGACGCCGGGAACTTTAGCCGCAATCTCTCCCGGAACTGTTAGGACACCATGACGGTCTCCGTGCAACAAGTCTCCAGGCCGCACTTCCATTCCACCCACGCTGATCACGGCTCCAATCTCAAAGATGTGGGCGTAGGCGCGGGAGACAGCTACGCTTCCAGCGAACAACTCAACGCCCATCCTTCGGACGGAGGGCAATTCGCGCACGGCGCCGTTCGTCAAATAGCCGACGCAGCCCAGAGCCTTCAAAATTGCGGCGTGCATGTCGCCAACGAAAGCCCCGCGCCCCGGTGGGTCATCCATGTCCTCCAATACGAGGATGCGGGGCGGGGGAACTTGCAGAATGCTGTTCCAGAAATCCGCGCGGTCGTGGAACGTGCCGCCGACCATAGGCGGTTCGCCGCTGCGGAGGCGGGCCGTAACCGCATAACCCACCATGGAGGGTGCATCCGGGAACATACACCGAATGCTGGCATCAGCGAATCCAGCGTTACGGAGCCTGACGTCAAACGATTCGATCGCGTTTGCGATCATGCACGTATCAAACTGCCGAAGAGCGTCAAGCTCTTCTTCGGTCAACAAAGGCATACATTATTCCCTTCCTTGAACTGAGCGTTTTTCTCCAAGGGTTTCCAAAATGCGCCCTGATTTACTTGGACTATCCAGCGAGTTCCCGACTTCGCTTTCGCCCTTAGTCCGCCTTGCGCCAGCTCGCGTCCCGGTCATATCGCGTTAGGGCTTTCGTGATCTCGGCCGTCCTGGGGCCAAGATCCTTCTCGTAGACAATTCCATCTTGATTTACGACGAAGGTCATCACCCCCGATGATCGGTACTCCGCCGGATACGCCGCGAACGCGAACCCGCGTGTCATCTTTCCGGATTCAATATAGCTATGCGAACCGCGTGCCTTCCTTCCCTCGCCTTTCAGCATCTGAAAGTAATAGCCTTGGAACGGCTGAAGCTTCTGATCTGCTTCCCCACTGCCCTCTCTCGCAGCCGAAGCCACAAGAGGGCCGATGGGACTGGCGGCTTCCCCGGCAGATGCTTCCCAATAAAGGCCGTTATGCTTGCCGGGATCGCTGACGAATTTCTGCGCGTACTGAGGATCGAGGTCGCCGTCGTGGGTTCGCCCGTAATATTCCTTTTCTGCGTCAACCAGTTCACGGCAAACTTGGATCGCCGTCAGCTCATTTTCTCCAACCCTGCGGTACAGAATCTCTTGTTTCCCGTCCGCGGTATCGAAATACCATGAACCACCCTTATGTATGAGGGGAATAGGCGTCGGCCAGTTTTCTGCGCCGATGTACAGGGTCGTGGTTCCATCCGGTTCGGTCACCAGGCGATGCATCTGCTGATATTTCTGCACGAACTGAATCCTGTCGTTCCTATCTTCGGCATCGTCACCCGAGGAAACAATGTCCTTCGCATTCGGTCCTAGGACCTTTAACAACGACGGCTGGTCGTCGTTCTGGATCGCCTTGAGTAACGCCTGAGTCGCATCTGCTGCGGACGAAAACGTCTCCTGCCCAGTTTGCGGTGTGTTGAATTTCCGCTCTGTAGATGCCGGGGCGCTGGACGCGGTTTTTTGCGCGCCGGATTGTGCTGATACGCTTGAAATAAATCCCAAGGCCGCGAGCGTGGCGACGGCAACCGCGCGACTAATGTCAGTCGCGTAGCTTCTAGAATTGTCTCTTTCCAATGTCATAACTTTCATGTCCTTTCTCGGCTCATAACAAGTCTGAAGTGAGCCCTTGCTAATTCGCTGCACCGCTAGCGTCTGCCTCCGCCGCCATGCCCGCCACCGCCGCCGCGTATACCACCCCCGCCAAAGCTGGATCTTCCTCGTGAGGAAAAACCCCGCGCGGATCCGCCGTGGCCGAATCCGCTGAAGGCCCCCGACCGCGTGCCCACAGGACCTCTGCCTCCGGCTGCGCCAAAGCCGCGTCCACCACCGCCGAAACCACGTGCGCCGCGGTCGCCACGACCATAAGGTGCGTACCCTCGCATGTTCCCGTGGAAGTAGGCATTGCGGTCATAGAATGCGTGGCTGTGGAACCCATAGCGGCCGCCGCCATAACGCAGGAAGCCGCCACCCCAATCAACGCCCCATCCGCCCCAACCCCAGCCGAATCCGAAGAACGGGCTGATGCCAAAACCGACACCGAAAGATAGGTATGGGCCTCCGACGCCCCACCAAGGGTAGAATCCCGGCCACAATCCAACCGGATACCCGTAGGCGAACTCGGGATCGTAATCCGGAACGTAGACGACATCCGGATCCGCCGGTTGAATATCCAAGTCCGGCCCCTGGTTCGTAACAGTCTGCTGTGGCGTGGTTTTCAAATTTCCAGCTTCTTGGGCCTTCTTGCGCATGAGCTGAATCGCTGCCATCACATCGGCCTGCTGGTTGTAATTCGCGTCGCCCAGCTCGGAAGTCCACGAAAGATTCTTATCCAAATTCGCAAGCACCGAAGGAAACTGAGTCAGAGCCTTTACGCTGGGATCCCAGTCCTGCTGGTTCACTGCCTCGCCCAACTCCGTGCCCTTCAGGTTTGGGTCCTCCTGCAGGAACCGTTCTGCCTCTACAATCTGCGTCGGGTACGCAGAAGCCGCAAGAATCTGGGCCACCAGCGCATCGGGGTACAGCGCGATAGGTGCCACCAACTGCTGCAATTGGTCGGGACTCAAGGGCGCGGACTGTGGCTGAACTTGGCCTGGCGGTGGCCCCTGTGTCGGCGGCTGATCTCGCGCAGAAAGGGGAGCAGCCTGCAAAACGCCCGCCCCTAGTGCTAATGCGATCGCGCACTCAGCCGCACCAGTAAGAATCTTCCGAAACCGTTTCACTCGCATAGATATTCCTCCTAGCTTGTGCCCAAAATTCCAGGATGATGTTGGTTAAACCTCAAGAGCGGTCTGTCTCCCTCAACCGTCAGTAACGTTATCAGTATCGCACCAAGGTATGCGCCATACTTCAACTCGAACGGATTGAAGCAGATCTCCAAAATGGGTGTCCGGCTCGTAGCGTTGCGCTCTAAATCGACTGTGTAGTTGAAGCGTTGAGCCTGCTTCCGTAAGTGTCGAAATGCAGAGACTGCAACAAGATAATTATTCCGGAGCAGTTAGCTGCGCATATCGCTAGACGAGGGGTTCAGAGGATGGAGGAGGCCGATTGTAGAGGTTTTCTTCAAAAAGAAGGCTTCGTACCGGAGGTCCTGCAGGCGCGATTCGGGGATAAGAACTGGGAGATCGCAAGATGTCGAAACAGACCAGCGGAGGCACCCAGTTGGCTGCATTCTTGGCGAGACGCTGCCGTTTCGCCTCCGGCGGTGTGTGCGCTTGCACGGTTCTCACCGCGGGCGATGAAACATCCCAAGAGGAGGTATAGCGCGTCGCCACGCTCACAGTCAGCGAGCATACGGCAACTAAAACGACCACAGCGCACCAACTCTTGCGCCGTTCATCTTCGAAATGTCTTGGCGGTGACATCTCAGGAGCAATTTCCAACACGAGTTACTTGTAGCATATAAAATTCAGTCGACGCAAGCAAGAAGACCAACATGACTACAGTAACGAGAGCATTACATTCAGTTAGATAGCAGGGCGTGAACGTTGGTTGCCCATACGATTACGAGTAAGCGGCTGCAATAGCTGATGCCCCCCTTCGTGAAGAGACGCGTGGCATGGAATAGTCGCAGCCCCGCCCAGGAGCTTTTTCAGTGCTATTGTCCGGCGGAGCCATTCTGGTGGACCCGGCCGCCTCGAAAGAATCGGTGACGCACCACGCTTTGGCCCAGAATAAAAAAGATGATTGCCAAAACGATTACAAACAGGAACTTTCCAGTTCCGAACGAGGGCGGCTCTCGTCCTGCAGGTCCTATTCATCGGAATGAACCTCCATCACAAGTCAGGAGTCAAAAACACGAAGCAGGAACGGTGCAGTTTCAGTTGCTTCACAATGCGAGTCGGATACAATGCTTCGGCAACGAGAACATCTGCCGATGAAAAACAAAGCGGAAGACGCTTCACCCGAATTCTCCGACCGGATTCAATGGGATCGCGTTGCCGGCAGCGAGGATTTTAAGGATCTGCTTCAGAGCAAGAAGATCTTCATCATTCCGGTATTCGTTTTCTTCTTCGTGTATTACTTCGGCTTGGCTGTCCTGGTGGGGTATGCGCCCAAACTGGCCTCGACGCGCGTGTTCGGAACCGTAACGTTGGCCTACCTGTACGCACTTTCACAATTTGCCGTGGCGTGGGTCGTTGCCGGTTTCTACCTGCTCGCTTCCACCAGGTTCGATGCGCGCACGAGAGACATTATCGCCCGCGTTGCAATGGACGTCGTAACGGACAAGGATGAGCGGCAAGGAGTCGACTGAGTGCCGATCTCGCTCCTAGTGTTCTTGCTCTTTGTGGCAAGCACTCTTGGAATCACATATTGGGCAACAAAGCGCTCGCGCGGCGCGAGCGCGTATTTCGCCGCCGGACGGCGAATCACTGCGTGGCAAAACGGTTTTGCGGTCGCAGGAGATTTTATGAGCGCGGCATCGTTCCTCGGGCTCATTGGCTTGATCGCGCTGCAAGGCTTGGATGGATTCCTGTATTCCGTTGGCGGTTTTGTCGGTTTCGTCACGATCCTACTGGTAATTGCCGAACCGTTGCGCAATGTGGGCAAGTACACGATGGGCGATGTGCTTGCATACCGCTTCCGGCCCCGGCCGGTGCGAGCGTTGGCTGCTCTGAGCACACTGACAGTGGCTACGTTCTACATGGTTGCGCAGATGGTAGGCGCCGGTGCGCTGGTGACGCTGTTGCTGGCAGATTCCGGCATCAGCTACAACGTGGCCGTCATCGGTGTGGGCATTCTGATGATGATCTACGTGATTTTCGGCGGTATGCTGGCGACGACATGGGTTCAAATCATCAAAGCTATGCTGCTGTCAGCATGCACTCTCATCCTGACGCTGTTGGTGCTGCGACACTTTCATTTTCATCTCATCGAGTTCTTTGCCGCCGCCAGTCAGATCGCGCATCATCAGCACGGACAACCCATCGTCGATGATTTCCTGCAGCCCGGATTGCACTACAAGCTCCCCTATGGGCCTCTCGATTTGCTCTCCTTAAGTTTGGTCTTCGCTTTTGGAACCGCGGGCCTGCCCCATATTTTGGTGAAGTTCTATACCGTTCCCGACGCGAGAACGGCGCGCCACAGTGTTGTGTGGGCCATGATCGTGATAGGCAGTTTCTATGTGATGACCTCCATCCTCGGCCTCGGCGCGGCCGTGCTGGTCGGCCCTGATACCATCGTCACTCACGGCGGAACGAATATGGCGGGGCCGAGGTTGGCACAGGCCATGGGGGGAAATATTTTTCTGGCGGTGGTGTCGGCGGTCGCGTTCGCCACCATCCTCGCCGTCGTGGCCGGGCTCATGATCAGCGCATCGACTTCGTTTGCCCATGATTTCTGGACGAACGTAATTCATCGCGGAGTAGAACGAAAGATTGGTGAAAGCGTGGCGGTCGCGCGGATTGCAGCCCTCGCAGTTGGGTCCGTTTCAATCGGGGTCGCGATTGCACTGGGGCCGGGGTCAAACGTCCTGATTCTCGCTACCTTCGGGATGGCCGTCGCGGCCTCGGCAAACTTTCCCGCGCTCGCTCTTTCACTCTTCTGGCGACGATTCAATACCGCTGGCGCGGTGTCGGGCCTCACGGTTGGCTTGCTGGCCACCGTCGGACTGATCCTGGTGGGGCCGAATGCCATGGGTATCGATCCGCCCGGCGCAACCGGCGCGGCAAGGCACTTGATCCAAGCGAGACCATGGTTTCCGCTTGAGAACGTAGGCATTGTTAGTGTGCCCCTCGGATTTCTGGCTGCATTCGTAGGCACGCTGCTTGGCAAGGAGCCGAGTGCGGAGGCCAAGTTCAACGAGTTGCTGGTACGCGCTCACACAGGATTGGGAGCAGAAAAGGGTGCTGCGCAATGAAGAAGAGCCGCCTCAGACAACCCCTGCTTTCATCTGTTGGGAGATGTACTCGGCCTGCCGCAGTACCAAGGCCACGATGGTTAAAGTAGGATTCGCGGAACCGGGCGTAGGCAAGACGCTGCCGTCGGAAATGAAGAGATTCTTGATATCGTGAGCCTGGCCCCAGGCGTTGGTTACACCGTCACGCGGGTCAGCGCTCATCCGGGCCGTGCACAGGTTGTGGGTGGCTGGGGGCGTGGGACCGAGCACGACTCGTTTTGCGCCGATCGCCTCGTACATCCAGGACATCTGCCCCTGCGCATGTTTGCGTATGGCCTGATCGTTTGGATGTTCGTCCACATGAATGTTCGCCACCGGCAGGCCGAAAGCATCCTTCACATCGGAGTTCAGGGTGATACGGTTGCCGGGGCGCGGCAGATCTTCGCCGTTAATGAACATGCCGGCGAGATTGCGATAGTTTTCCATGACCCACGCGAAATCGCGGCCCCAACCGTACGGCAGACCGACAAGAGGCAGAGTCGGCAGATCGAGCGTGACCAGTTCGATCCGGTACCCGCCTGCAAATCCACGGCGCGGGTTGTTGATCGCTTCGTCCTCAACAACACCGGCCAGCGTCGCCCCGCGCCAGGAATAGATGGGCTTGTCGAAAATTCCCCACACAAAGCCGGTGATCTGGTGACAGTAGTTCCGGCCGACCTGATCAGAAGAATTGGCCAGACCGTGGGGAAATTTGGAAGACGCGGAGAGCAATAGTAAGCGTGCAGTCTCAATGGCGTTGCCTGCCACGCAAACCACACGCGCCATTTGCCGTTGTTCTTGACCTTGACTATCGCCGTAGATCAAGGCAGTGACGCGTCCGTCAGACCCATGTTCAATGCGAGTGGCCGTGGATTCAATTCGCAGATCCAGATTGCCAGTCGCTTCCGCATCGGGGATTTCAGTGTAAAGGGTGCTCCACTTGGCGCCCATCTTGCAGCCTTGTATACAAAAGCCTTGCTGGATGCAGAAAGCACGGCCGTCGTAGGAGCGCGAATTGATGGCCATGTGGCCGGTGTGGACCTGCTTGTAGCCGAGCTTCTTCGCGCCCGCGTACATGACTTTGAAGTTGTTGGAAGCGGGCAAACCCGGCATGTCATTGCGGCGCGTCACTCCCATGCGGTGCTCGGCGACGATGTAATACTTCTCGAGTTCTTCGTAGGAAAGCGGCCAGTCGATCAGCGATGTGTCTGCAATGTTGCCGTAGGTCGTTCTGGCGCGCAGTTCCCAGGGCTGAAGTCGCGGCGCGGATGCAGTCCAATGAACCGTTGTGCCGCCCACCGTTTTGCAGTGCCAGACTGGGAGCGCCGGAAAGTCGCGCGCGACGCCCCAATTGCCGCTCTGGGTGCGGGTATCGAGCCAGGTCAACTGGCCAAAGGCCTCCCCGGGAATCTGGGAAAACGTATCGACCGATTGACGCCTTCCCGCCTCGATCAGCACGACCTTGATACCGCGGCGAGTTAGTTCGTGCGCCAGTGTGCCGCCACCGGCGCCCGAGCCGACGACTACAACTGCGCTATCGTCTTTGAGATCGATTTTCGCCATATCGGAATTTGATTCCGCTACACGTCACATCGGCATCGGGCCGCTGTCTTCGAGCGGCACTTCGGGAAGCCATCGCAGGTTGTTGAATCCTCGCAAAACGTATCCGCCCTTGGAGAAGGCCTCACCTTCATA
>Ga0182015_10002958_pt1 | contig 19677 bp, 13 predicted proteins | sample 712P3MmetaG_FD_120478 | JGI IMG/M metagenome (GOLD analysis project Ga0182015, IMG submission 120478) | Permafrost microbial communities from Stordalen Mire, Sweden - 712P3M metaG | ecosystem: Environmental > Terrestrial > Soil > Wetlands > Permafrost | place: Sweden: Stordalen | collected...
CGTGAACCATTTTGGAGGTAGTGTCGGTGGGCCGATCGCTCACGACAAACTGTTCTTCTTCTTTGACAGCGAATGGGTGCGGATTGCACTGCCCATCGTCACGCCGACGATCGTTCCCAGTACGGCGTTCCAAGCATACGTCTTGCAACGACTGTCCGGGGGGCAAACAACCGGCTGCGGGTCCAGCGATCCGAACGAGAACTGTCTGTTCTATCAACAGATGTTCAACCTCTATGGAAATGTCAGCGGCACGCCCACTCCGATACTTGGCTGCCCGCTTGGCGCCGCCGGGGATGGTTGCGGCAACCGGCAGAGTGTCTCGCACTCCAGCGACGACCATGAACAGGTACAAACCGTCCGCGTCGACTACAACGTCGATCAGAAAGACACGGCCTGGTTTCGTTTTCAGTCGGACACCGGCCTGCAAGCCGCGTATACGGACCCCATCAACCCTGTGTTCAATGCGCTTTCGCCGCAGCCCCTTTATTCGTTTGCGGCAGGACACACGCACGTCTTCTCGCAGAACCTGGTGAACTACTTCAATCCTGCATTCTCGTGGTACGAAAGCTTGTTTGGGCCGAGCAATTTTCAGAAGACTCTTTCGGCTTTCCCAATCGTGTTACAGGGCACTGGGGCGAACTCTTTCAGTCCCATTGGAGGGCTGGATAACACCTGGGTGCAAGGCAGGCGCGCCTCCCGGCTCTTCATCAATGACAACCTCGCCTGGAGCCGCGTCGCTCACGAGCTACGGTTCGGAACGAATACCCGCGTCTTGCGCCTGAACGACTACGACTTCGGAGAAGGCACGGTGCCCACCGTGACCTACGCGAACTTGCAGCAATTCATATCTGGAGTAGCGAACACCGCGTCGGAGACGTTCCCGTCGAACGTAAATGAGCCGTTCAACTTTCTCAATCTCGATGTCTATGCGCAAGACACCTGGAAACTGACTCGCACGTTGACCTGGACGTTCGGTGTGCGCGACACCTTCAACTCCAATCCACTGAATCCGCATGATCAAGTCGCTCGTCTTCGTGGTTCCTTCAGTTCCATCAAGCATGATGATCAACCGCTGAACGCCGTTATCCAAACTCATCTCGGCAATCTGTTCTCGTCCACACCGGTGGCCATTCTGCAGCCGAGAACGGCGATTGCTTGGCAGTTCGAGCCGAAATCAGTGCTCCGTGCCGGCTTCGGAATTTTCAGCGATATCTTGCCAGGTACGGTGGCTGACTTGATCGGCACGAACCCTCCCTACGACAAGACGTTTCAGGGAGGAGTGCTTGGCAGCGTGGGTGGCACAGCCATAGCGCCGGGAGCACCCAACAGCGCAATTGGCGCAATCGTTGCCGCGAATCAGACTTTTGCTTCAGGATTTTCCCACGGCCAGCCTTCTCTTCCACCGGTTGCGATCACTGCCATTCCAGATGGCAAGCTCCACGCTCCGTACTTCATGGAGTGGAGCCTAGGAATCGAACATCAATTCGGAACAACGGCTAGCTTCCAAGCGCAATACGTGGGCACGCGAGCCGTGAACCAGCCCTACTCAACACAAGTCAACGGCTATCAAACTGTGTGTCAGGGCTGTTTTGCACCATTCCCCTATCTGCAGCCTACCGATGCACGATTCGCCGCGGTTACGCAGCTATCCACCGGGGCCAACAGCCACTACAACGGTCTTCAACTGACCGTAAGGAAGCGGCTCGGCCACGGTTTGCAAGGACAGGTCAACTACACCTGGAGCCGTTGCATGGATATGGTCTCTAACGGAGGCTTCCTTCCGTTCTCGGCGGGAGGGATTCTTTCACCTCTGCCGGGAGATCTGGCCCGCGACTATGGTCCTTGCGACTATGACATCCGGAACAACCTCAATGCGCAATATGTCTATCAGTTGCCAGTTAGAATACGCAGTCATGCTCTGGGCTACGCGGTCAATGGGTGGCAGATATCTGGAACCATGTTTTGGCACAGCGGAGTCCCGTTCTCGGTCTTGAGCACGCCGTATTCAGCAAACGGAAACGGCATTGTGCAGGGCAGTGGACCGCAGTTCGCAAGCGTTGTTCCCGGCGTCCCGCTGTATGCACATCATCCCGTTACTGGCGTAACGCAACCAGGCACGATCCAGTGGTTGAATCCAGACGCGTTTGCGTCGGCCGTTGATCCGAGTACAGGGCAGTGCTCCGGCGGCGACAATCCGCAGGATTGCCAATTCGGAAACCTCGGTCGCAATGCCCTGCGCGGTCCCGACTTCTTCTGGAATGATTTCTATCTTACAAAGTGGTTCCCGGTGACCGAGCGCGTGAAACTCAGGATAGAAGCCCAATTCTTCAATGTCTTCAACCATCCTAATTTTGGGCTTCCGAGTATGGTGCTGGCTGGCATTCCAGGAAAGCCCTCCACGCAGACTGGCTTTGGAGCGCTCACCTACACAACCGCACCGCCAACCGGCTTGCTGGGCGTCGGTTTGGGAGGCGATAGCAGTCCACGAATGATCGCGTTTCAGGCGCGGCTGCAGTTCTAACGGTGATATATTTGCGCGCGGAAAACGCGTCTCGAAGGAACTAGCTCCTGAAAGGAGCCGTAATCTGTTCGCGTCAAATGTCGTGCACAACGGGCGAGGACGTCAAGCATCATGAGGAGTTCAGATGCGTCGAGCTCACATGGCCGTCGTGACCGCTTCTCCGGGTCCAGATTGGTTGCGTCGTGCGGCCCGTCTGCAGGTGTTAACGATTGCTTGGATGACCATCGAAGCTACCGTGGCGCTTGCTGAGATTGCCGTGGTATACCTGAGCCATGTCAACCGCAGCAGCGCCCAGGACAATAGCGGTCTCTGAGAGCCCCCTCCGGCGCGAAGCCGTCGAGAACGCGGTCGCGGATCTCCGTCAGGGGGGCCTCTCTCCCACTGCTGATGCGCGGTCAATATCCCCCGATGACAAGGTCGATTGCAACAAATCAGCTAGCGTTTGACTCCGAACGGCCATTACGGATCCGAGCAATGCGTGGTCCTAGCTGCTGTTACTAATCGACCCGCTCAAAGCGAACCGCATCCGCCACAACAATGCCATTGGCGTCGTTGTTAACCTCGACGAACCGCGGACTATCGAAGGTGCCAAGAAGTCGCCACTCGCCCGTGTTCTGCTGAAGGTTTACCGTGACGGTCTGCGTTTCGTGCTCCGCGACGATAGTGAAATGAGCGTTGGTTGCCAGGGGGCCGACTTTCGGATTACCTGTAAAGAGATAGACCCTGTACGTGCCGACCAACGGAGAGTCGCCTCGCCAGAGAGCGGTTCTCGATCCATCGCCTCCTTCGGTCCAGAAACTCGTTCCGCCATAGTTTCCGCTCGTTGGGTTTTCGTCCGAGTGCCACTGCTGGCGCGGAGTGATCAGGAACGCCGCCCCAATGCCAATGTCGTCGACCGTGACTGTCTTCAGCGGCTTAGTATAGATCTTCCAGCGCCGCAGCTGCACCTCATGCGATGGTTCATTGATGCGTGTCCATGCGTCGAGTTGCCCCGCGAGTTCTTTTACGACGTCCGGATTTTCCTTTGCGACGTTGTGAAGCTCGCCGGGATCTCGGCTGAGCGCAAAGAGCCGTTCTTCTCCAGTCCACAGATTACGAATCAGCTTGTAATCGCTGCTGCGGACCGACCTCTCTGGGATTTCGACATCTTCTTCGGCAAAAATGTAGTCGTTCACGGACTTCACTTTCCCTTGTAGTAAGGGGACCAGGCTATGACCTTCTGCATCTGCAAGAGGAGGAGCGCCGGCCAAATCGAGAAGAGTCGGCGCCGTGTCGAGATTCGAAGCTAGCGCGGGATTGATCTCTCCGTGCGGAATGCCCGGTCCGGCAACGATGAGTGGGATATGCAGGACATTGTCGTACAGGGAACGGTGATCGAACGTCAGAAAGTCATCAGGATGGGAATAGAGAAGCTCCCCATGATCCGAGGTCAGCAGGGTGTAGGTATTGTCTTCCAAGCCCAGAGATTTCAGACGATCGAGAATCTGGCCGACGTAGCCGTCGACATAGTGGATCTTTCCGTCGTAGAGCTGATAGAGCCTCTCGAGAGCCTTCTGGTCACCACTGAATGCCAGACGAAGCAAACCGCCGCGCGCGAAATCGTATCCGTCGTTCGTGAGATTGGGATAAGCGTCGGACTTGAAGAGGTCGTCCTGGGGCGGAGGGTTATACGGTGAGTGAGGTTCCAGCAAATGCACGTAGAGAAAGAACGGCTGCGATTGTCCGCGATGGCGTTCGAGCCAGGTGAGTACATTCGCCGTCGTGAAAGGAGCTCCGATTTTCGTTCCGGCCGCACGTTGCGTGATGTCAGGAGCTGCCGAACTCCCATCGACAAAGTCCTCGAAGCCCTCGCCCATCAACGGCTTGCCACCCAACGAGTTGTCCACAAACGCCGCGGTACGATATCCGGCATTTTCGAAGTTCTCGGCCAGCGTCGGAATGTCTTTATCGATGAGGGGCATGCCGGGCGTCCAGAACAGAGTCACACCGTGTTTGGACGGATAGAGAGAGGTATGCAACGTACCAAAGGACGGCGACGTCCAAGGCGCGACGGTGAAGAAGCGAGACAAAATTACGCCGCGGCCGGCCAGTTTATCGATGTTGGGACTGGTCGGACGCGGATTGCCGTATGCATGCAGCTCATCGGCCCGCAACTGGTCGAGAACCAGGACGACGACGTTCGGCTTCGAGTTTTGAGCCTGGGCGGAATGACTGGCCAAGCCGACGAACACCAGCGCGGCCGCGGCCGCGGAGCCAAGAACTTTCTTTAGGCGACCCTTGGGCATAGAAATCTGTTCCTTTCGATGAGTGTTGTGCATGGCGAACAAGTCGTTCTTCGTTGCTTGTTCCCTCGATTTCAGAAGAGGTACTTGAGCGAGAACTGAACGGTTCTCGCACCGGTGATGGATGTAATCTGTCCGTAGGTCGACGACGACACCGTCGCCGAAGGAATCCCAAGCAAGGGGTGATTGAGGGCGTCAAAGAAATCGGATCGGAACTGGATCGAAGAGCGTTCTCCAATGGCAAAAGCTTTGAAGAGCGAGAGGTCGAGGTTCGTATTTCGCGGTCCGATGATGTTGTCCCGTTGCTCGTTGCCGAACTCGCCGACACCCGGCTGCACGTAGCAGGCGGTGTTGAACCAGTGGGTGATCGACTGATTTGCCGGATGGCCCCCGTTGCAGACCTGATTGGCGCGCTGCGCGTGGTCGCCGCCCGTCTGCGACAGGTCCGTTGCACTCACATTGAACGGAAGGCCACTCTGTACATAGAGGAGTCCGCTCAGTTGCCAGCCTCCGAGCGTGAGGTTCGTCAGGCGATCGGCAGAGCCGAGAAAGGGCTTGCCTCGCCCGACCGGAAGTGCATAGATTCCGCTGAGCTTGAAGATTTGTCCGGGATTGAAGTCGGACTGCCCGTATTCGGCTTGCACGTCCGGGCCATACTGCGGATTTTCAGCGCCATTGTTTAAAGTGTCCATCGACTTCGACCAGACATAGTTGGCGAGCACAGACAGGCCGCTTGAGAAACGACGCTCGAGTTCTGCCTCGAGCCCGTTGTAGTTACCGTAGGCAATGCTCGAAATCTGATAGACGTCTCCCACATAGGGATAGGGCCGGCGGCTCTGAATCGGCGTGGGATTGCTGGGATCGACCGGCAGGGTAGCTTGATTCGGATTTTGCCGGATCTCGATGTGATCGGATTTATTGCCGAGGTAGGAGATCGTCGCAAGCCACTGCGGCCCGAGACTCCGCTGAATCGAAAGATTCCACTGTTGAACCGACGGCGTCTTCATATTCAGTTGAAATGTGAAGGGCGCTTCCGCGCTCAGGGTGGGATTCGCAACGAATGTGTTCGCAATCGGCGTGGTAGTGGCAAGTGGGTAGGTGTTCAGTTGCAGGAAGAAATTGGGCTCGTTGATCATCAAGAACTGCAGCTGGTTGTATTGAAACGGGGTGTAGTAAATTCCATATCCCCCGTGCACGGCGGTGTCCTTGCCGAGCGCATACGCGAAACCAAAACGCGGCGCAAAATTGCGATAGGTCTGCTGGAAGGTGCCGGGGTGGTTCGAGTTCGTTGCCAGATCGTAGACGTTCGAGTGCCCGTTCGCATCGGAAGGCGAGGAGTAGTAGTCGTAACGAAACCCGAGGTTCAAAGTGAGCCGGTTGGTAATTCTCCAGTCATCCTGAATGTAGGGAAGAACATTCCATTCGCGGAAATTCGCAACCGTTACGCCCGTTCCGCCTTCGGCGGCCGAAGGAAACCCGAGCAGCAAATCCGCGATGTCGCTTCCCCCCGCCGGATGAGCGGCGTGATTCGAAGTGTATTGCCCATTAAAAGTAAATTGGCCGCTGTTCCAGATCGTCCAGTTGCCGTTCATGTCCAGCTTGTCGAGTTCACCGCCGAAGTAGAAGTTGTGCTTCCCGCGAATGAGGTTCACTTCGTCGGAGAATTCATAAAGCCTTTGGAGCGCTCCCTGTGGACTCGTCGCGCTGCCCAACCCGGTGTGCGTGGTAAGCGAGACGGCCGGCGGCGCGTATTGGCTGGGCGCCGGAGTTAAATTGGGTATGCCGAACTGGGTGACGAAATTCGTTGACCCGGTGCCCGTCGTTGAATAATAGATGTTGCTGTCGTTGTAGCCGAAACGGGCAATGTTGATCGTGTTGGCGCTGAACGAGTGCGTTTCCTGAACGTAGGCGTTCTTGGCCTGCTGAACGTTGATGTAGTTGAAGATCGAGCTGGCGCTGAAGGTGGGATTCAGAATGCTCGGATTGGTGTTTTCATAAGCGCCATAGAGCGTATCCTGCGAGCCGAGATTGTAATCCCCTCTCCCCAGATAGGAATCGTAGGTGGCTGTGTTGTTGACCGTCTTCTGGAAATTGTCTCCCCCGATGACGCTGCCCGTAGGCAGCGGGTAGTACGCCAAAAACTTCTGCGCGAAACTGCTGATTTCGCCGGACGGAATCGTGTTGTTCAGAAAGGGAGAGATGGTTCCCGTCTGCGGGTTGTAGGTCGAAGGATCGTAAATCGTAAAGCTGTCCTGCTGGAAATTGCCTTGTCTTTCATTCAGTGTGGGAACGTTGGCGAAGAGTGTGGTCCCCTGGGACTGCCTCAATCCGGAGTAGTCGAAAAAGAAGAACAGCTTGTTCTTGAGGATCGGGCCGCCGATATCGCCGCCGAACTGGTTGTAACGGAGAGGCGTCTTGGGGACTTTGAAATACCCGACCGTATTGAGCGCATCGTTTTTGAAATAGTCGTAGACTCGGCCATGAAATCCGTTCGTTCCGCCCTTGGTGACCACGTTGACGACGCTGGGCTCATCAAAGCGCGCCGACGCCCCGTTCTGGATGATGGAGACTTCCTGCACGGCTTCGATCGTAGGCTGGAAGTTGGCGGTCTTGGTGAGTACGGCGATATTGGGCACGCCGTCCTGGAGGTAGCTGGTCGTGCCGGAAGCCACCCCGCCGATCGTCAGGCTGTTGGTCGTCGTACGAAAGTTCGATATCGGGCCGGGGGCGTTCTGGAACGGAGCGACATTGGTTGCCGCTTGGAGCGTTTGAAAAACGTCCCTTCCGTTCGCCGGAAGGCTCTCGACGTTTTCACTAGGGACGAGTGAGGCGACTTCGTGGCTGATAGTCTCCAGTTCCAGTCGGCTAGCCTCAGCACTGACTTCGACGCTCTGAGTGACACTGCCGGGATTCAGATGAAAATCGAAGTTTGCAGTCTGTCCCAAGGCCACGACGATTTGCGCATTGTTGAGTTCAAATCCCTTCGCTGCTGCGGTCACTTTGTAGGGGTCTGGCGGAAGCGATGGGATCGTATAGTGTCCAGAATCGTTCGACTCGCCAGTGCGCTTGGCGCCTGTCGCCAGATCGGTTGCGGTCACGGTGCTTCCGCTAATCGTCGCACCGGATGAATCGTAGACAACTCCGACCAGTGCGCCCGAAGTGACTTGCGCGCGGACACGCGGCCCCGAGAGTAGGCCCGGCAGGAACACGACCACAGACAGAAAACTGTGCACAAGCCAAGCCATGCCGGCCGGCCGCCGCGGGGCGAACAACGCCTTGGTGCTTTTGAGATTGATACGCATCGATCCAGTCCTCCCAGACGGGAAAAGGTCTTTTTTTGTTGCCGGAAGCCTTCAGTGGACTGATCGGTGGCCGGAGACCATTGGCCTCCCTGGGAAGGGTAGGCGTGCAAATCAAATAATGTCTTAACTATTTCTTTTCCGAAGACGAAAGCGGGCGTATTCTCACGGTCTTGCTGATCTCAACCAGCTGTCCCTCGTGCAGAGTCAGAAGGATAGAGCCATAACGAATCGTGCGCAGCCCCTTTACGAGTTCGCGAATCGCATCCGGGCTGCAACGAGTGAGCGCCGCATGCAGCTCGGCACCGCTCACGGCGTCGTCACGCGTCACGTCCTCGCTGTCGGGTGATGCACTTTTCGAATCCGCTTTCGTCATGATCCTATTCCCCCAAAACAAAAAACCCACTGGCCAGATTGTCTTCTGGCAGCGGGTGATCAAACCGTTAGACTAGTTCGCAGCGCTTAGATGGCTGTTCCTAGTCTCCTCGTGCCAAAGGACGCAAAGATGTGAAGTGTACATATACACGTACACTCGCAACACTCTGTCCTTTGACGCTTGTCCACAGGAACTTCAACCTACACTGAGCCCCACATTCGTGTCAATAGAGTTTTATTCGGGATTCGTGCTGCCCGCGGTCTGTTGCTTCGGCAGCTCATGGCGATCATACGTCAGCAGGACCATACGTTCGTAACAAACAATCGGGCCGATTTTCTCACCCTCCACGGACAAGAATCTTTGCATCCTGGAGTGATCATTATTGTTCCTAATGTCACGCCCGCTCAGCAGCGGGAACTTTTCAGAGCATTCTTAGAGCATATCGACGCACGGGATCTGACCAATAGTGTCGTCGAGGTCAAGTACACTGGAAATCAAATCACGTGTTCTGAGTATCCTCTGCCATCCTTCTAGCCCAAGCTGAGGATGTTCGGGGCGGACGAATCATCCGGTTCACGCCTCCAGATCTGATCGCACGGGATTTGAAGTGCGTATTCGACGAGCTGGCGAACCAGCAGTTTTCTCGAGGCCTTGCCCCTGTCAGCGAAGCCCCGGTCAATAGGCAGCTCAGTGCGGACGCAGAAATCACGCACCTTCGATTCTTGAACGGGAAGGGAATCAGCCCGCTCCTTGGTTCTGACGCGGATGTCTATTCCTGCCGCAGAGCAATCATCGGATCCACTCTGGCCGAGCGCCGGGCGGGCACGTACGACGCAATCACGGCAGCGGCCAGTAGCAGGCAAGCCACCGCCAAAAAGCTTGCCAGATCCACCGTACCAATTCCATACAGGGTGCTGCGCATTAAGCGCCCTAGCAAGTAGACGCCGACCAATCCAACGCCCACACCTATTAATGCTAGCTTCATCCCGTCGGCCAGAATCAGCCCTACTACTTGATGCCGCTGCGCGCCAAGGGCCATGCGCAGGCCGATTTCATGGCGACGCTGGGCCACGGCGAACGCCATCACGCCATAGATCCCGAGGCCGGCGAGCAAGAGTGCAACGGCCGCGAAGCCGCCGAAGAGAATCATGCCGAAGCGGTCTCCGGTGAGCTGAGACTCGACATTCTCCTGCATGGTTTGCGCATCGGTCATGGTCAGCGTCGGCGCCACCTGCGCAATCGAGCGGCGGAGGCTGCTGGTGAGCGAAGCCGGATTGACCGCGGTCCGCACTGCAATTGAAGTGTACGGCCAGGGATTCTGGAAGAACGGGATGTACATCGCCGGAAATGCCTTATCAGTCAGGTGTTCGCCGTTGACGATGTCGTGATAGACGCCGACGATCTGGCGCTCCGTGGCAGGGCCCGGCTTCTGGTTGGGCACGACCTGCTGCAGGAGCAGGCGCTGGCTGAGCGGATCGACGCTAGGCAAGAAGCGGCGCACAAAACTCTCATTGACCATGACTACCTGAGGGCTGGCGGGGTTGTCGCCGTCATCGATGAAGCGCCCCCCGGCCAGGCGAATGTCGAAGGTGCGGAAAAAGCCCGGCGTGACGACCTCCAGATCGGCGACGGGCCGATCAGCGTCGGCAACGGCGTGGCCAGCAATGTTAAAGGGGAAGGAGTCGTGCCCTTGCAGCGGCATCGACGTGGCCAGGGTAGCCTCCTCGACGCCTGGGATTGAGTGCACGATGTCTACTAGCTGGCGCGCGTTAGCGCTGATTTGCTCTGGCGTCGGAAAAACCGCGGCCTGGCCCTGGCGGCTGGTGGTCTGTGGTTGCAGGCGCGCGCTGAGCACGTGGTCGGGGCGAATTCCCAGATCGATGTGGCTGAGATTCCAGAAGCTGTGCAGCACCATGCCTGCGCCGGCGAGCAGGGTGAGGGCCAGCGCGACCTCGGCCGTCACCAGGGCGCCCTGGGTTCGCATGCGCCCGCGGCCGGTGGTCGAGCGCGATCCTTGTTTCAGCGTTTCGCTCAGATTCACTCGCGCCGCATGCCACGCAGGAGCGCAGCCAAACACGATGCCTGACAGCAGAGTCGCGCCAGTGGCAAAACCGAGAACCGGCAGATTGAGTTGGACGACGGCTTCCGCCGTTTGCTTGGCCAAGTCAGGCAGAATCGCCATGCTCAGCTTCATGATTGCCCAACCCAGGGCGATGCCGACAGCTCCGCCCAGAATCGCTAGCGTCACGCTCTCGGTGAGCAGCTGGGCGAAGACTTGCCTGGGGCTTGCGCCGAGCGCGGCACGAACGGCGAGCTCCTGTTGGCGCGAAGAGCCTCTGGCCAGCAGTAGGTTGGCCACGTTGGCGCACGCAATGAGCAGCACGAATCCTACGGCGGCCAGGAGCAGCCAGAGATTGCGCTCCACTTTCTTGTCGAGCCAGTCGTTCTTGAGCGGCTCCACGCTGACGGTCCACAACTCTTTGGCTGCATTGACGCCGCGGGTAGCCGCCAGCCGCCGATCGATGACCGCCAGCTCGGCCTGCGCCTGAGCGATCGTGACTCCGGGATTCAGGCGACCCATCACGCCTCCCCAATGGGAATCATGCACTCCCGAAGTGATCGTTAATGGAGCAACAAACTGTTGCGGAATGCGATCCGCAACTCCCGCTTCAATGACTCCAACCACGGTGTAGGGCTCATCTGCGATGAGGATAGGCTGGCCGATGATATTAGGATCGCTGTGGTAGCGGTCTTGCCACAGCTTGTGCGTGAGAATGACAAGATGGTCGTTGCCCGGCGTGCCTTCTTCGGGCAGAAAGTCGCGGCCCAAGGCCATGCGCATGCCGAATGTCCTGGTGTAGCTTCCGGGTGTTCCGGGGAGTCCATGGGCCTCGTCTTGCGAATGGTCAGGATTGGTCAGGTGGATCGCAGCCCACGAACTGAAGTCCAGGCGCTGGAAAGACTTGCTCTGGGCCGCATATTGCGCGTAGTCGTCGGCCCGGGTGGGACCTCGCTCACCCTTGAACTTGGTCCAGACGACGACCAGCTGGTTGGCGTGGGGATAGGGCAGGGGAGCGAGAAACGTGGCCCAGATGATGCTGAAGATGGCCACGTTCGGCCCGATGCCGAGAGCCAGGGCCAGAATTGCAACGGCGGTGAATCCCTTGTTGTTGGCGAGCATCCGCAGGGCGTAGCGGGTGTCACGCGACCAGTTAGACATGGAGCTCTCCCCGCTCAAAATACTCCCAAGAACCGTCATTGCCAATGGGCTGTTGCCACACCTTCGAATACTTAAACAGCCGCGCCTGACTGTCCTGTCCAGTTGTGGATTTCTGCAATCATGATGGGCGGGGTGAAGCTATGATGTATCGGCAGGCGAAGCGCTCTCGATCGGGGTGACCCAGGGAGGTCCCCCGGAGCAGACGATGCAGACGTTTCTTCAGGACTTCCGCTATTCCATCCGGCAGCTCGCGAAAAACCTCGGCTTCACGATAACGGCGGTGATCTCCTTGGCCCTCGGGATCGGAGCCACCACAGCTGTTTTCAGCGTAGTGCACGCGGTGCTGATCAACCCGTATCCCTATCCAGCGCCGGAGCGAATGATGCACTTGCGCATCAAGAACAAGGCTGGTCAGGAGTCGACCCTGGGGTTAACCGGCGCGCAGTTGCAGGCGATCAAAAAGTCACCGGTCGTGGAAGATGCCATCGCGATCCAAGACTGGAGTCTGATCCTGACAGGTCGCGAGCTGCCGGAAGACATTGACGCCGCCTATGTCACCTCGAACTTCTTCAACTATTGTGGTGTTCCGGCAGCGCGCGGAAGGGGATTGTTGCCCTCCGATGCAATCGATGGCCAAGATCCGCAACCCGTGGCGGTATTGAGCTACAAGTTTTGGCAGCGACACTTTGGATCGGACGCCGCCGTTCTGGGCAAGACGCTGCAACTGACCCACAAGAACTACACCATCGTCGGCGTAGCCGTGCCGCGCTTCACTTGGGACAACGCCGACGTGTATCTGCCGCTCCAGATAACTCAGGACCCGGTGCTGTCTTTCTATGCGCAAGTACGCCTGAAACCGGGAGTGAGTCGTACGCAGGCTAATGCCGCTTTGCGGCCACTAATCGAAGAGTTCGTCAGCGAGACTCCTAAACATTTTCCTCGAGACCCCTTCCAATTCTATGTGGTTGGATTGAATGATGATTTCGTGCAGCGGCTTGGCGGGACACTCTCGTTGCTTTTCTGCGCAGTCGGGTTGCTGCTGGTGATCGGGTGCGGAAATGTGTCAATTCTTCTACTGGCTCGGGGAATGGCGCGGGAGCATGAATTTGCAGTGCGGGCAGCGATTGGCGCAACCCGTCGGCGCATCATCCGGCAACTACTGACCGAAGCCCTGCTGCTCTCCCTGAGCGGAGCCGTGCTGGGAGTGTTACTGGCCTATCGTGGGCTGGCGACGATCGTGTCCCTGCTGCCGGCCTCTTCCTACCCGCATCAGGCGTCGATCAAGATCAACCTGCCGGTGCTGCTGTTCACTGTGGGGATTGCCTTGGTGACCGGGATTCTGTTCGGGCTCGCGCCGGCGCTCCAACTTTCGCGGCCGCAGATCAGCCAGGTGATGCAGTCGAGCGCTCGCAAGATTGCGGGTAGTGTGCGCGGACGGACGACAAACAGTGTCCTGATTGCCGGGCAGATCGCCCTTACGCTCCTGATGCTGGCTGGCGCAGGCGCGGCAATGGGCGGCTTCCTAAAATTGATGCACACACCTCTGGGCTATGACCCGCGCGACGTCATGTCTATGGGCATCCCTGTACATCAGGGGGCGTACAAAACATGGGCGGAACGCACGGCCTACTTTGAACAGCTGCTGAATAAGGCGGCAGCAGTCTCTGGCGTCGATATGGCCGCGATCTCTTCGAACGCCACTCCACCTTCCAATGGCTGGGGGACAACGATCGAGATATTAGGCCAAGCGGCACGCGACGATCAGAAAGTCCGAATCAATCTTGTGAGTCCCGGGTATTTCCCGCTGTTGCGGATACCCGTGGTCCAGGGAACAATCTGGGACGAGACGCAAAACCACAATGCAGCCCCTGTGGTGGTGATTAACGAGACACTCGCACGGCGCTATTTTCCGAACGGTGATGCTCCGGGACACTCGCTCAAGCTGCCGGAGATGAGAGAGGCGCCACCTTACAACGTTGGCGGGCCAGATCTCACTGGCTGGCGGGAGATCGTGGGCGTGATCGCGGACAAACGGGACGATGGCCTAAGAAATCCCATCCTTCCCGAGGCATTTGTGCCCTACACCGTGTCGATGAGCATGTGGACGCAGATCCTGGTGCGTTCGTCGGCAGGAGTTGCGCCCCTCTCATTACTACATTCCATCGGAGCACAGATCAGCTCGGTCAATCCTGACCAGCAGGTGAGCGGGGACGTGAAGGACCTGGCACATTGGATAACCGATCTACCGGAATATCAGCAGGAACGCCTCGTTGCCTGGCTGTTTGGCGCGTTTGCGGTGTTGGGGCTGGCACTGGCGGCGGTTGGGCTTTATAGCGTGGTTTCATATTCGGTTGTGCAGCGGACGAATGAATTTGGTATCCGCATGGCGCTTGGCGCACAGCGCGGCCATGTGCTGCGTATTGTCCTCGCATCTACCGTGATGAGTGTGGCGAGCGGCATTGCCGCAGGCCTTCTTCTGGCGATGATGCTGAACACGATACTGGGACGGTGGGCGGAGGGGAGTTCACGGTCCCCATATGTTTTGTTGGCGGCGATACTGTTGCTAAGTGTCGTGGCCGCGTTGGCTTGTGCGTTGCCGGCGCGGCGGGCTTCGGAGGTCGATCCTATGACGGCTTTGCGGTATGAATAAGAGCGCAAGCAGAAGCAATAGCTGAGCCGAGGCATTGATCTTCATGTGTGAAATGCTGAGATCCACGGGCTTTTGCATCGGATGTGCTGATTTGCGGCAGCGAGTGGGCCTGAATCATAGGCATGTCCCAATCTTCCTAATCTGAACCTCCGTCAGAGTATCCCCGGAGCCAAACTCCAAGGCGATGGACACCCTTGAAGGTTCGCACCATAGATTGCCGGGCGGTTCCTCGCCAATTTGCATCAAGTGCGTTTCGCCAAAGTTGGTCGCATGATACTCCACGCCGTGGGAATGCAGGTATCCTTCGGCATCTGCTCTAGACGTGCCCACGCGAAGGTCTCGCTGAAAGGGTGCCATGGCCGCACGGTAGGCGGCGTCTCGCCAGGCCTGCGTGACCTTGGAATATGCCAGCCAACCCGAGAGAAGAGCTACCACAAGAATAGCGAACGTGACGCCTTTCTTCATCAGAAGGCCATTCTACAGTCTGGCATCCAACCATTAGTTGTTGTCGCACACTCGCCATTGCGCTCACTGACCGACTCCTGAATGCTCTGACCTAATTACAGCAACTGCGAAGGAAAGCTTGTTAACCGGGGAATACGGTAGACTGCTCGGCAGCGGATTATCCCAATGACGACAGTGCAGCTTGGCGACCGTTATGCATGGCGAAGAATGCGGAGGACGTTGCGGATTATCTCTGTACTGTTGTGCGGGTTGACGGCGTGTCTCAAATGGCCCGCTCCCGAGGTTAGCTCCAAGCAGCCGGACAAAGTACTGTTCAACCGGGCGATGTCTGCCTTGGAGCAAGACCGCTTTGCCGTAGCGAACCTGACCCTTCAAACACTCGTCGATACCTACCCGGATTCCGAGTACGCCAGCAAGGCGGAACAATTACTGGAAGACCCGAGGATCGCGGAGTGTGGCGAATCTTGGAACTCTTTTCCACAATGCGACGGGAGACCCGGAACCGCACTACCCACGCCCTGAAGCACTCGTCACCAGCAAGATCAAATCTTAGTATCCTATCGACAGGTGCGCGTTGACGTATTGGTGGTCCGTATACGTCGATGAACCGCGTCACACGACAACTGTTGCAAAACCGCCGTTGCGCTCACTGACCGAGTTCTGAGCGCTATGGCCTGTTTACAACAATTGCCGGACCTACGACCTACGGAAATCGCGTAATGACGGTACAATCTTGCTGTGAACGCCAACACAAAGCATCTTCCATCCGGCATCAAAAGCCGTAGAGCTTCGCAGGGTTCTCGACCAAGATGGTCTTGCGCATGGCAGCTTCTGGCACCCAAACGGCCAACTGGTTGAACAGGCGTCCGTCGTCAATCTGAAACAGCGGCGAAATCTCCGTTTTCCGCCCAGGCACTTGCGCGGGATGGGGCCAGTCTGTGCCCCACAAAATCCGTTCCGGGTTTTCCGCAATCAGCGCCTTGGCCAACGGCACGATGTCTGGGTAGTCCGGCGCCAGCGTTGAACTCCGGTACGCACCCGAAATTTTGACGTAAGCCTTGCCCGATCGCACCAATTTCAAAAGCGTTCCGAAGCCAGGCTGCGCGATGCCAAGCGCCGCTTTCGCTCCACCGAAGTGATCAAACACCACCGGCATCGGAGCGGCTTTAATAAGGTCCGCGGCTGCTTCAATCACAGACAGTCGCGCGTACACCTGGATATGCCAGTGCTTGCGGCCTTTAATGCACTCAACGCCAGCTTGAAAACGTTCACGAGCAAGCGCTGGATCGGCTTGCCCGCCGGTCTCCAGGTTGATCCGTATGCCGCGCACGCCGGCGCGATCCATCTTATCAAGCGCGGCCTCGGGCGTCTTGTCGTCGATGACGGCAACGGCCCGCGCGCTTGAGCCAAGCTGCTTCACCGCATCCAGGGTGCAAGAGTTATCCGAGCCGTAAACACTGGGATTCACGACCACCACGCGATCGGTGTGCAGCGCCCGATGCAGGACCCGCATCTCCTCGACGGAGGCCATCTCCGGCGTGTACGTACGCGAAGGCGAAAACGGAAAAGTTTGCGGATCTCCAAAAACATGCACATGGCAGTCACACGCCCCTGCCGGCACGTCGAAATTCACCGGCGTGGCGGGCTGTGACGCAGAAGCCAGCACGGTAGCCCACGGCCCAACGGCCGCCGCCGCACTCGCAGCCACCGCTGCGATCAGAAGCTCGCGCCGCGATACCATGCCAATCCTCCGTTGCGTCAAGGCAGACACATGCGGTGCAGAGGTTAAGGCTACTCGCCTCCAGCTCGCGCCCGGTCAGTGACGTGCCCAACATCATCGTCGCTGAAACGCCAGCCGTCATTCTAAGATTTTTCTCGTCCGAAACCCATAATTGGCAAGAAATCGCCAATTGCGCTTACTGACCGAGTTCTGAGCGCAATCGCCTGGTCACATCAACTGAGGACGCCACATGGGTTGGAATGGCCGTCTCTGTGGGCGGTTGAACTGTCGTGCACGCCGACTAATTCTTCGGCGGTAGGTGATGGCAGCCCTTTCTTCTGTCGTGCTCGCAGTTCTGCTAACCGTCTCGGTCTGACGTCCTCTCAGGTGATGACGCGCGGATCTCGCTCTGTCCGGATGCGGACGCTGCACACGATCTTCACCGGCAACGGACGTTTCCGCTCGCGGAGCTAGTGGACAGTGATGCTATTGTCAAAAATCAAGCTACCAACCGTCGTGATAGTCGCAATTGGTGCAACGTTCCCCACCGCGTTCGGTGCGAATTTCAAGAGGTTGAGGTCATTGAGAACATAGATATTTCCAGCGCTATCCAAAGCGAGATTTCCGACTGAACTCATCGTACTTGCCGGACCGGAGATAGTTCGAGTCGGAGCGACATTTCCAGTCGAACCGGCGCTGAACTCCAGGATTTCTGGCAACGCATTCTGGTCACTCGGGCCGTTGGATACGTAGATATTCCCCGCACTATCCAAGGCAAGCCCCCCAATGAGATTGATCGTTGTCGTAGGGCCCCCAATCGTGCTGGTGGGCGGCACATTTCCATTTGCGCTTGAATTGAAAATGAGAATGGATTCGGGTCCCAAGTTGTATCCAGTGGTGACGTAAATATTATCGGCAGAATCGACCGCGATCGGGATGGGGCCAAGGCCGATGATAGTTGTGGCGATTCCGCCTATGACCCTTATTGGAACGGCGTCGCCGTTGGCGGTAGGAGAAAAGATCGCAATACCGCTACCTAAATTCGGTGCAGCCAAGACTGCAGAGACATAGAGGTTTCCAGAGCTATCCACAGTGAGCGCGTTGATGCCACCCAGATTAGTCTGCAAGGACGTGCTTGTTATCGTCCTTGTAGGGTGCGTTCCGCTCGCTCCGGGTGCATAAACCAGAATCTCTACCGAGACCAGCGGAGGACCGCCGCTACCACCACCAGTGCCAAAGATTTCACCGCCCACGTACGCATTCCCCGTTCCGTCCACGGCCAGTCCACTGAAAACGACGTTGTCCGGCCCGGTGAGGGTCGAGGTCGGAGAAGCGGTTCCGTTTGCAGTCGTTGAAAACTGCAAAATATTTGAAGCCTGCGTCAAGGGAACGTCCTGGGTCAGATAAATACTAGGTCCCGCCGCAGGGGTGGTGAGAGTGCCGCCACCGCTCCCGCAACCAGCGATGACAATCAGCAGGGCTAGTGTCACGACGTACAGGGCCCGGTATTGTTCATGCGAAGATGGGGAGCGCCCAGGAACTTGCCACCTCTGGGCCAGGTTTTCTGCCGTCTCCAGGATTGACTGAACCGCAAGTGCGTTGCTTTTCATCGTGTTTCCCTCCCACAGAACTAACCGCCACCGCGTCTTCCAAGAGATTATGCAGCTCGACTGCCATCATTTGATGGTGCGGTTCAGCGCCTGGGCGTTACAAGCCCCGCACACGCACGTGCGCGAAGTGGTGTTACGCCAGTGGCGGGGAACTCGAACAGATCCAGTTCCTGTTGGGGCATGCATCGGTGCGGACGACAGAACGCTACCTTGGCTGCAAGCAAAACCTCGGACACCCGGTGAACGATCGTTTTTCTCTCAAGATCGCTACCGCGGCTTGATGTTCTGAAACCGATCGCGGTCTTCGACAATTTGGCGAAGGCCGGCGTATATTGCACTGGTGAAGAGAAGGAAGGGGTTTCGCAAGAAGCGACCGCCCACACGATCATGGTTGGACACGAAATTCCGCCCTGCTTTTCGCGACTACCCTGTCGCCACTGTGGCCTCCTACGGACCCCACGACAAACTGGCCACCAAGGTTGCCGTCAGCGTTATCCTCACTGAAAGTACCCAGCCGGATATTCTCCAGCGTTGGTTCTCCTAGGGCAATCTGGACGTGTGTCATGATCCCGCCATTGGTGAGCAGATTCTGGCCTTCCCCAAGCCTTACGCGCCCCCGCTCCACCGTGGTGGCCGATGGGACTGCACCCGCCCTCCCGGTTTTCGCGCTACCCGTTCCCTTCATGGATATAATGTAGCCATTTTGCAGATTTGATTCCATCTGCATCGGAGGCCCATTGCGCCTGTCACTCGACACTCGCGAAGTCGGACGCGTCACCATCGTGCGTTGTAACGGACGGATTGTTGCGGGTAGCGAGAGCGAATCTCTGCGCACGCACGTTGCCTGGTTGTTGCGCGACCGCCGCGCCATCGTCCTGCACCTGGGCGAGGTCGGTTTCATTGACAGCAGCGGCCTCGGTACGATGGTCAGTACCCTGACCAGCGTCCGTCAAGCGCGCGGAGACCTAAAGCTCTGCAACGTGCCGGAACACGTGCGCAAAGTTCTGGAGCTGTCGCACCTGACGACGTTGTTCGATACGCACGAATCGGAAGAGAAGGCGGTTGCCGCCTTTTACCGCCCCGGAGTCCGCGCCGAGGCACCTGCCCTCACTGGCCGCAGCGTTCTATGCCTCGACTGCGATGCCGACGTGCTCGCCTATTTGCGCGAACTGCTGCGCCGCGCCGGATACGAGGTCCACACCAGCAGCCGCCTGGGCGACGCTCTGATCCTGATGCGGGTCACGCATTTTGATCTCCTGCTGGTAGGCCCCGACATGACCGCGTCCCCGGCCACGCAGCAAGCCTTCCAGACCGCGTGCGCCAGCCTCCCGGTGATCGAACTGGGCAGCGAGTTTTCCACCCGCGATGCCGGTGAAGCCGGCACTGGATTGCTGGGAAAGATCGAGGCTAGCAACCCGAAGACCGCATGACGCGGGAGCAGCGCCGCCCTAGCAACGTGCCATCCACAACATCTTCGATCTGGGCGCGGAGCTAACGGTTGGGGCCGTGGTGTCCTTAATAGGCGGAGTCTCGC
>Ga0182015_10002959_pt1 | contig 19671 bp, 12 predicted proteins | sample 712P3MmetaG_FD_120478 | JGI IMG/M metagenome (GOLD analysis project Ga0182015, IMG submission 120478) | Permafrost microbial communities from Stordalen Mire, Sweden - 712P3M metaG | ecosystem: Environmental > Terrestrial > Soil > Wetlands > Permafrost | place: Sweden: Stordalen | collected...
CAGCCCTTCGGAACGGAGTTCGACGCAATATTCCAGGCGCGCATTGACGAGGCGGATGAATTTTATTCGGGCCGGCTTTCTCCGTTGCTTTCGGAGGACCTGCGGCGGATCGGCCGGCAGGGTTTCGCGGGGCTGCTGTGGTCTAAACAGTTCTATCATTATGTCGTGCGCGAATGGCTGGAGGGCGACCCCGATCAACCCAAGCCGCCGGATTCGCGATGGAAGGGACGCAACCGCGATTGGTTGACGCTGTTCAACCGGGATGTCGTTTCCATGCCGGACAATTGGGAATATCCCTGGTATGCCGCATGGGATTTGGCGTTCCACACCATCACCTTCGCCACGATCGACCCGGAATTCGCCAAGGAGCAACTCATCCTGATGCTGCGGGAATGGTACATGCACCCCAACGGTCAGTTGCCGGCGTATGAATTCGAATTGTCGGATGTGAATCCCCCGGTTCATGCGTGGGCATGCTGGCGCGTTTACAAAATGACCGGGCCGCCCGGCGGACGCGACCGGTTGTTCCTCGAACGCGCTTTCCAGAAACTTCTCCTCAATTTCACCTGGTGGGTCAACCGCAAGGACATCAACGGGCGCAATATTTTCGGCGGCGGATTTCTGGGGCTCGACAACATCGGCGTGTTCGACAGATCAAAACCCCTTCCCACCGGCGGCGTGCTCGACCAGGCGGATGGCACGGCATGGATGGCGTTCTACTGCTCCACCATGCTTTCGATCGCCCTCGAACTGGCGCGCGAGGATGCCGTGTATGAGGACATCGCCTCCAAATTCTTCGAGCATTTCGTCGCCATCGTCGATGCGATGAACGCCCTGGGGGGCAAAGGGCTGTGGGATGATCAGGACGGGTTTTACTACGACCAGCTTTACCTGAACGGCAAGGCGATCCCACTTCGCGTCCGATCGTTGGTGGGAATGATTCCGATCTTAGCAGTGGAAGTCCTCGAAGGCAGCGTGATCGACAAAATGCCCGGCTTTCGCAAACGCATGGACTGGTTCCTCAAAAACCGCAAGGACCTGGCCCGCCACATTTCCTACATGAAGCAATCGGGCGGCGATCACATACATTATCTACTGGCGATCCCGACTCAGGAACGGCTTGTTCGCGTATTGAAATACTTTTTGGATGAATCGGAATTTTTGTCACCTTATGGCCTTCGCTCGCTTTCGCAATTTCATCGGGATCATCCATACAGTTATAATGTCGAAGGCAAGGACTATCGGGTCAACTACTGCCCTGGCGAAGGGGATACCAACCTGTTCGGCGGCAACAGCAACTGGCGCGGGCCGATCTGGTTTCCCCTTAATTTCGTTCTGCTGGAATCGCTGGAAAAATATCACCATTTCTACGGCGAAGGATTTCAGGTCGAGTGCCCCGTCGGATCGGGAAAAATGTTGAACCTCCAGCAGGTGGCCGACGAGCTGGGAACGCGCCTGATTAGAATTTTCCAGGCGGACAAAAATGGCCGCCGTCCATGTCACGGCGATGAAGAGCGATTCGTCGCCGATCCGCGGTGGAATGAATTGCTGCTTTTCTACGAATATTTCCACGGAGAAACCGGCCGGGGCTGCGGCGCGAACCATCAGACGGGATGGACGGCCCTGGTTTCGAGGATCATTGCGGGGCGGGGAAGAAAATTGGAGAAGGCGAAGTCAGAGTTGAGCAAGACGGTTTGATCATTCATGGTCACAGATCATTCAAAGCTCTTCAGCATCATTTTGCTGGCTGGTTTGATTGTTGGTGTGCATTCTTCGCAGTCGCAAACGACAAGGCCCGCGCGCTCGCGGCCACCGACGCGCGATCCGCATACGCCCGGATATGTAACGGCGACGGAATTGCCCGACGGCGTTAATCCGCCGGCATACGCCGATGGAAACTACATCATCGGACCGACCCATAACCGAGCGGCGGAAATGACCGTGCTGCAAAGTGTGCCGCAGGGAGCGGTTTTTGCTTTTACGATGAGCTCGACCGACAGCGGGATATATCCCGGAATCGCGCGCGAGCCGAATACATTTGGCATTGCTGATCCCGCGGATCCGGCCAGGATGATTGTCACGACAAGCCATCCGGCTGCGTATACTCGCCGCGTGACGGTATACGTGCCGAGGCAATATGTGCTCGGCACGAGCGCGCCGTTTATCGTCGGCGCGGACGGGCCGGACCGGGGGCTGTTTACCGCTTTGGACAATCTGATCGCGGAGCGGAAGTTGCCGGTGATGATCGCCATCTCGATCGACAACGGGGGCGGCGACGCGCAGGGAAGCGAACGCGGATTGGAATATGACACGATGTCAGGTCGATATGCCGAGTTTGTTCAGCAGGAAGTGCTGCCTCGAGTCGAGAAAGAGTGCAACGTGAAATTGACAAGCGATCCGGAGGGCCGGGCCACCATGGGGGACAGCTCGGGCGGGGCGTGCGCGTTAATCATGGCCTGGTATCATCCGGAATGGTATCACCGCGTTCTGACCTATTCGGGAACGTACGTGAATCAGCAGTGGCCGTACAGCCCGCAGACTGCGCACGGCGCGTGGGAATTTCACGAGCACTTAATTCCCGGCAGCCCGGTTAAACCGCTGCGAATCTGGATGGAAGTGGGCGACCGGGACAATTTCAATCCGAACAGCATGCGCGACAACATGCACGATTGGGTGGTTGCCAACGAAAACATGGCCAAAGTTTTGGCGATCAAGGGTTATCATTATCAGTTTGTCTTCGCCCGAAATGCGGGGCATACGGATCGAAATGTGAAACAGCAAACATTGCCGGAAGCACTGGAATATCTGTGGCAAGGGTATCCGATTGCCGCAGCCCAGTGACTGCCGAGATGGAACTATTCAAAAATCGATTTCGCCGCGCAAGGTCATGACAAGGGCATTGGGGCGGCCGGCGCCACCGGGGTTGATGATGTATTGGAGGTCGGGCTGGATGTCGAGCCAGGGGGTGATTTGCAGCTTGTAGAAGGTTTCGATGGCCAGTTCGTATTTCTCGATGGTTGGGGATTGGTTGCTGAATTGCACCCAGGTGGGGCCGAGACCCAGGATGTCGCTGGAGCGGGAAGCGAAAGGGAGCGGGCCGGTCCACTGGAAGCCGGTGCCGATGTGCTGGTCCATCAGGGCGACGTGGGGATTGGCAAGGCTGTACTGGGCGAAGATGCCCAGGGAACGGTTGGAGTTTGAGGCGCTTGGCTGCCAGAGGGTTTGATCGAACATGGCGTACATGCCCGCTTCGCCGCTCTGGGCTGTGCCGTCGAATCGTTTGAATTGGCCGTTGTGATCGTAGCCGCCGAAAGCGATTCGACCGGGCAGAGTTTTGTCGAGATTCCATCTGAGTCCGAGTTCCACGATTGAAAAGATTCCGCCGGAAGTTAGATCGATCGTGTTTGGGTGGCCGGAGAGGATGAGGGATTGGTCGGAGCGATTGGAATAATATGCGCCGGCGCCGAAGTAGAAGTGTGGGATGGGGGTCCAGAAGAGATTGGCGCCGAGGGCGGCGTCGGGAATCGTCGGCAATGCCAGAATCGCGGGACTTGCGCCGTAAGATGAATTGAGGAACGCGGAGGCGTTGTTGACGATGGCAAATTCAGTATTCGCGTCGATCCGGCCGATCTTGGCGCGGAAATTTCCGAATATTTGCTGGTACCAAAGCTGATAGAACTGGACGTAGCGCCGGGCATCCTGGTTATCGAAAAGCTGCGCGTCGCCGGTAAGCGATTTGCTGCCGTCGGATCCTTCATGGTCCAGAAGATTGACGTAAAAAGTGCCACCTTGCCAGTGGAGAAGCTGGTCGGTTGTCAGCGTTGCGCCGAGGTTGAGCAGTTCGCGGCTGGCGTAGTTGGCGGTGCTGATGCCGCCTGCAAAATTTTTGGAATAGTCGTAGTCGATCGAGCCTATGAAGGTGAGGCCGTCACTGGCGAGGCGAGTGCGCAAGCCGGACCAATCGCCGGTGATGCCGAATGTGGGGGTTGAGCTTGGTTGACTGGCGAGTATGGATGTCTGGCCGAAAGCGGTGACCGACAGCACAGTTACGCTGAAGAAGACTGCAAGGAGATATACCGCGAAGGCGCGAGGAGCGCGAAGAAGAAGGAAACGAACCGCAATGCGCATCACGCGGCGGGAAGTTGGTTTGTCGGGACAGGGCGGCCCATTTCGACGAGCCAGCGGAAATGGGATGCGATGGCGGAGAAGAAGGTTTTATTTTCCGCGTAACGGATGCCGAATTCGTGACAAACTTCCTCGACGACCTTTGACAAAGCCGGGTAATGAACGTGGCAGATCTTGTGTAGAAGATGATGCTCGATCTGGAAATTGAGTCCGCCGACGAACCAGCAGAGGAGCTTGTTGCCGCGGGCGAAATCGACGGTGGTTTGGACCTGGTGGATGGCCCATTCGTTTTGGATTCGATCGCCGCCGCCGACGCGGACGGGGACGGGGAAGGAGGCTTCGCCGACGCAGTGGGCGAGTTGGAATACGACGCTCAGGACAACGCCGCTGACGAACGCGGCCAGAGCATAAACGGCTAGAACCACCCACCAGCGGTGGAGCAGCATCGGAATGCCGAATGCCATGGAGAAGAACAAGACCTTGCCGGTGATGAAGATCACCAGGTCTTTGCCCTTGGGGCGGGGAATTTTGTGGTTACCAATTTTGCTTGCAATGAGCTGGTGAAAATCATCGACCAGATGCCACTTAATGGCAATGAATCCGTAAAGCAGCCAGAGATAGATGCCTTGAAAGCGGTGGAACCAGAATCGCGGCTGCTCGGGGGAAAGACGGCCGAGGATGCCGAGGTTGATATCGTCGTCGTGGCCTTCGATGTTGGGATAGGTGTGGTGAAAGGAATTGTGCTTCCAGTCCCAGAGATAAGAGCTGCCGCCCATGAGGTCGAGCGTCAGGGCCATGATTTTGTTGACCCAGGGGTGGTTGGAGTAGGCCTTGTGACCGCCGTCGTGCTGGATATTGAAACCAATGCCGGCGAGGGCCAGGCCAAGCACGATGGCAAGGGGAACAACCAGCCACCAGGCGTGGACAACGAACACCAGAAGGATATAGGCGGAAAAGAACCAGGCGAGGATGGTGGCGGTCTTGAAATACATCCTGGCGGAATCGCGCTTGCGGCGGCCGGTGCGTTCGAAGTAGGCGTCCACGCGCTTGCGCAATTCGCGGAGAAAACGGTCGCTGCCGTTAAACTTCAGTTTGGGGGCGTGGTGACTTTCGGATTTGGCGTCGGTCACGATTCCAGTTGGTACTGCTGCTGTAGGATTTGTCATTCGAGACTTGCTCCGATCCATCTTCCGCAAGCCAGACGGCGGTAATTACTTACGATCACTTAAAACCATGCGAGTCGGTAACGACCCGGAAGGAGCCGGTGAATTGATTCCTCTGGCGGGAATCCGGTTCTCCTGTCTATTATATCGTTCTGTACGTTCGGCGAAATCCAGAAAACCATAAATTAGCGATTCTGCTTCAATTCGCCGCACCTGTCGGAAGAAGCCGTTTCAACACTTTTCCGGTCGGCGATCTCGGCAGATCGGGTACGATCTTGATTTCCCGGGGGACTTTCCAATTGGGCAGACCCTGTTGCCGGCAGAAATTCCGAAGCTCTTCGTCATTTGGCGTGTGTGACGGGCTGGCGATGACAAACGCGACGACGGCCTGGCCGCGGGTTGAATCGGTCATTCCGATAACTGCGGCCTCTGCCACGGAAGGGTGGGAGGCGAGCATTTCCTCGATTTCGCGCGGGGAGACTTTTTCGCCGGCGACGATGATCAGATCCTTTTTTCGGCCTGTAATGAAGAGAAATCCATCGGCGTCGATATGGCCGAGATCGCCGGTTTTGAAATAGCCGTCCGGGGTCAGGCTGGCGGCGGTTTCAGTGGGAAGATTGTGATAGCCCTTCATGACCATGGGACCGCGAACCCATATTTCGCCTTCATTTCCGGAGGGCACGGGCGCGCCGGTGTCATCGGTGATTTTGATCTCCATGCCGGGAATTGGTTTTCCGACGCTGCCGGGGCGGTGTATTTGCGGCGTGTTAAGGGAAATGGCGAGGCTGGTTTCGGTCATGCCGTAGGCTTCGAGGATCGGGACGCCGAAGCGCGCGAGGAATTCTTCGCGAAGGTTTGCGGGGAGGGGTTCGCCGCCGCTGATGATTGCGTGGATCGCCTTAAAGTCTTCGGGCGAAGCCGACTTCAGCCGGAGGATCGCGGCGAACATGCTCGGGACGCCCAGAACGAGGGAGATGGAATGTTCCCTGATTGCGTTCAACGTGGCGACGGGGCTGAAGCGGGCCATGTAAACGATGGTTGCGCCAAGCTGGATGGGGGCTAGCATCATCGCGGTTAATCCGAAGACGTGGAATAGCGGGATGATGCCGAGGAATTTGTGGCGGCTTTGGAAATCGACGGCGGTGATGGCGGCGTCCACATCGCTTTGAAGATTGCCGTAAGTGAGGAGCACGCCCTTGGGCAGGCCGCTGGAACCGCTGGTGTACATGAGGACGGCGATGTCGTTGGGTTGACGGGGAAGGCCCCCGCCCTGGCCCTCCCCCAGAGTACCAGGGGAGGGGATGGAAGACGGGGAGAGGATTTTTGTGATGTCCAAAATGTTCAGGGATGTTTGGGCGAGGCGGCCGGCCAGTTGCGGAATTGTGATCACGGTATCGATTTCGCTGTCTTGAATGCAGTGGGCGATCTCGCGTTCGCTGAGAAGGAAATTAATCGGGACGACGACTTTGCCGGCTAAAAGCGAGCCATAGAAGGTGGCGACGAAAGCCGCGCTTGACGGGAGCATGATGCCGACTCGCGGCTTGCTGGTTTGTGAGGAAATGTATGAGCCTAAACCCGCTGCCATTGCGGCGAGCTGCGCGTAGGTGTAGCGGCCCCGGTCGTCGATGATTGCCGTTTCATTCGGCTGGCCCGAGGCGTGGGCGAAAAGCGGCTCAAAAAGCATTAGTGAATTCCAAATACGACGATTCGAACCTGGATGAGTATAAACGGCGCGGACCGCCGCGGGGACAGGGAATCGGGAGAATTGGAGGACAAAATCGGATTGATAAACGCAACGGATATAGGACCGCGCCGCAGTTGTCCAGAAATACGAAAGGGTGCCTGATTTTTGCGTCAAATGGCGTTGTTCCTCTGTCATCCCGTTACCCATCATGTGAAATGCGATGTTGTGCCCGGGCTAATCGCCAGCGCGGATCGGCATTTTCTGCCGAAGTCTCGCTGATCTCCTCTGTTACAGATGGGCGCGAAAGTTGAATTTGATTAGGAGAACGCTAAGTTGAGAAGGGGTCCGGCGGTACTGTCGTACCACCGTCGCGAAAGTTGGTTCGTTTTCCCTTAATGATTAGGGACGGAGTGAACATGAGGGTTTGGAAAGGTTTTGTCGGCCTTGCGGTATTGATGTTCGTTTGCACTGGAGCGGTGACGCTGGCGGATGATACCAATTCCAATTCGATGGGCAGCGGCAACGATCAGGTTCCCCCGGCGGATCAGATTGAAGCGCCTCCCGAGGCTCCCGCGGAAGCGCCGGCGACACCGGGCGAGACGCCCACCTATGGGCCGCTGATGCAGGGGCTGGAACAGATCGGCATCGGTAAAACGATGGAGAATTGGGGATTTAATATTCATGGATATATTGAAGCGGGCTATTTGTATGATCTTACCAGCCCAAACGACTCGACTCCCGCGAGGACCGCTCCGGGCGACGACATTTTCTTTGCCGGACCGTACAAAAATGCGGTGATGCTCAACCAGGCGGACCTGACGGTTGAGCGGGACATGATCAACCTGTCCAAGGGAGACTGGGATTTTGGTTTCGCGGTCGAAGCGGGCTATGGCCGCGACGATTATTTCACTCACTCCAACGGAATTCTCGACCAGCACAACAAGGAGGGCGGGACGGGAAATGACGATCAGCTCGATCTTCTGCAGGCCAATGTTGAACTGGGTATTCCCGTCGGCAGCGGTATTACGGTAGAGGCCGGCAAGTTCTTTTCGCTTTTGGATTACGAGAAAATCGATCCGACGCAGAATCTGTTTTACACCCATAGCTACGCATTCTCATACGGCGAGCCATTTACGATGACCGGGCTGCTTGGCGCGTATACGTTCAGCGATCCGGGAAGCGGGCAAAGCTCGGCCTTTACCGCCGGCATTACGCGGGGATGGAATCAATCCACCGACGACAATAACGGGGAGATTGACGGAGTCTTCCAGCTCAAGAACAGGAGTTCAAGCTTTGACTGGAACCTGACTTTGATGATTGGGCCGGAAGGCGTGCTTCCGTACGGGCCGGCCGACGATGCGCACTGGTGGATTGTGCCGGATGGCAATTTTACCTTCCGGATTTCAGATCAATTCACTCTTTCGGGCGATTTGCTCTATGGCAATGCCCCGGATTTGTCGCAGTGGTTCAGTGCGGCGGGGTATTTTCAGTACCGGCTTGATCCGCATGTGGCGTTTGGCAGCCGGCTTGAGTTCTATCACGATGGCCGGGGCGTGACGACCGGCGTTGGCGGGACGGATATCAACTATTGGGAATTAACGCTTGGGGCGACGGTGAATCCGCTGCCGGACAGTCCGTATCTTGGAACTTTCGCGCTGAGGCCTGAAATTCGCTACGATGACTCGGATCAGCGGGTGTTTGATTTCACGAAGCGGAACGAGGTAACGATTTCGATGGACATTTATTACCGGTTCTAGCTCAAGTAGGAATTTGCGGATTTGTGATGTAACACCGGAATTATTGCCAGCTTCGGTGTCCGTTCGGTATAATCCGAACACTGCAAAATGGCGATTTCGGTTGGAGAAAAAGGTGTGCTGGGGATCTGTGCGTGCTCCAGTGTTGGGGCTATCCCGCCAGTCGCTTCCTTAATGTTTCTCCTGAAAGCGGAATCAACGGCCCTTTACTAACTAAGGTGTTCGATGTCGAGGAAACGAGTTCTAGGGCATATCGCGGCCAGGCGTTCACGGTTCTTTCAATTAGCAAGCAAAGTGCAGTTTGAAGAACTCGAACAGCGGATCATGCTGTCGACAAACAATCCGATCCCTCCTCCTCCGTTGCCAGGCCAGCTTACGCCTTTGCAGGGTGTGGTGGGAACTCCAAACAGCCTGGATCCTTATCTGGTGAATACCGCGTATCTATTCAACGGTTTGTCTTACGACATCAGCGGGAATATCACCAAGGCGAATGGCGCGGGCGAGACAATTGCGATCGTGGACGCCTACGGCAGTCCGACAATTGTCAATGACGTTAAGACGTTTGACGCGGAGACGTATCTGACGCCGGGGGAAAGCATCGCCAACTCGACCGGCGGAATCAGCGATTACGATGCGGAAGGAAATTTCTTTCTCACGGTTCAAAAGCTTGCGCCGACGGCGAACACTATCGTCGGATCCGTCGCGGATCAGCAGGGCTGGGCGAGGGAAACGTCTTTGGATGTGGAATGGGCGCACGCGGTTGCTCCAGGAGCGCATATTCTGCTCGTGGAGGCTCCGTCAGAGAGCGCTTTGGATTTATTGGATGCCGATGTTTATGCCGCCCAGCAAAAGGGTGTGGTTGCCATCTCGGATAGTTGGGGGGAGCTTCCCGCCAACGAGCCCGATGATGCCGCAACTTTGGACGGATATTTGGTTACACCGACCGGTCATACGGACAACAATGGCATGACGGGTGGTGTCGTGTTCCTCGCTGCATCGGGGGACACCGACACGAACTCATTTCCGGCGGCATCGCGCAACGTGCTGTCGGTTGGCGGCGAGACCGACACCATCGATCTTAACGCATTGATCGAGAATATTGGTCCATGGGAGCCCGCTGCAGGCGTTGGCAGCGGCGGCGGACCTTCGACAACCGCTCCCACATATAATAATCCCATCGTTGCGCTCGATGCCAACCCAGAAACAGGCGTGTGGATTTATGATTCTACGCCCGACCCTTCGGAGGGAGCGACGATTCAGGGCGGGTGGACGGTCATCGGTGGCACGAGCTTTTCCTGCCCGGCATGGGCGGGATTAATCTCGATCATTGACCAAGGGCTGAACCTCCGGGGTTTCGGCTCCATGAACACCGAGCAGTGCCTGGGCGAGGAACCCTATGACGATCGAGGGACAACTGCTCTTGGCGATACCGGGCCGACAATTGCGACGGATGCGTCGACCACCCCTGCCACGGTAACCGTCCTGGGAGATCCTGCATCAGGCTATGGCATTCTCGGCTTGGCGGAAAATGATTTAGCGACCAATGCCGATTTTGATCAACTGCCTGGCGGCAATGACGGGAGCGATAAGGATAGCAATTTCCCCCTTTGGACGCATATGACCAATTCGGTGACCGTGGGCACCACGACCACGACCACGACCACGTCAACCGACACAAACGGGACCCCCGATATCACTATAACCCCCGCAGTGGATAATACTGGGTGGGGATTGCCAGATAATGATTCAGGAAATATCGACGCGGATACGACAGATCCAACCGAATCCGCCCGAGGCGGATTCATTCAGGATATGGTTGGCGGGGCTGTGGGCATCAGTTTCTTCTCCGACACGTTGGACTCGATTTACTTCACCGAGCAGCCGGTCAGCACCCAGGTGGGGTCGTCGATTAATTCGACTTCGGCGGGCATTCAGGTCGCCGTTTTTTCACCGACCACCAATGGCGTTGATACCTCCTTCAATGGCGCCATAACGATTAATATTCTTGAGGGCGGGACGCTCCTGGGCGTTACAACGGTCAACGCGGTCAATGGCGTCGCGAGCTTCACGGGCCTTTCCATCGATCAGCAGGGCACATACGAATTTGTCGCCAGCACCGCCAACATTAATCCGGGAAACTCCAACGCGTTTAATGTCACCGTGGCCCCGGCGGCGCAGTTGGGAGTCGTCGCGCAGCCCATTTCCTTGCTGGAATCGACGTCGATGGCAACGCCGATCCAAATCGCGCTGGAAGATTCGCTCGGGAACACAGTTTATTACGACACCGGCACAGTCATAGGCCTGACCATCGCCAGCGGTCCGGCAGGAGCCGTATTGACGGGGCAAACCACGGCCAGCACGGTCAATGGCGTGGCCACGTTCAACGGGGTTTCCGCCAACGTCCTGGGGTCTTACACCCTTGAGGCTTCGGTCATTTCTCCCCCCGGTTCGATAGCGCCGGTGACTACTGCCGCCTTCTCCGTTGAAGAGCCGAAATTGGTCTTTATTCAGGGCCCGCAGTCTTTCCTGGACGACACGTATATGGTTACGCCGCTGACGGTGGCGGTCGAAGACGCAGCCGGGAACACCTCCACGGTATTCCCGGCCACGACGGTGACCCTGAGCATCGCCTCGGGTCCGGCGGGTGCGGTGTTGTCGGGGCAAACGTCGGCAGTCACGGTCAATGGCATCGCGACATTCGATAAGGTTTCCGCCAACCTGCCGGGGAGCTATACCATTACGGCAACGGCTGGTCCCAGCTTCACCCCTGTTAGCGGTTCCTTCACGGTGGATACGGGCCATCTGGTGTTCATCGAACAGCCGACATCGCTTTATGAATATGCGGGGATGAACGAACCGGTGAAGGTAGCGGTCGAAGATCAAAACGATAACATTTCGACGATACTTGCGGGCACACCGATCATTCTGAGCATTGCATCCGGCCCTCCGGGATCGGTGCTGACCTCGATAACGGGAGTGATCACCGGGATAACCGTCAATGGCGTGGCCACGTTCTTTGGTCTCACTGCCAACATCCCGGGCACGGACACGCTCAAAGCGACATCTGCGACGCTGGCTACTGGGTATTCGAGCCCGTTCTCGGTCGTTCAGGTGCCGGTCACGCAGCATTATTTGCTGAATGGCGTGAGACTGAGTCCGGAGACTCTTTTGCTTCAGCAGATTCGGAATGCGCAGACATTTGTCGGGGCGCCGACCGCTGCGCAAGTCCAGTTGTCGGATTCGGAAAACGAGCAGCCGGCCGCGGTAGTGGCGGCGGCCGTGCCGGTGACGTCGAGCGCGTTTTCCGCGGTGGACACAGATTCGCCGTTCGCGGCGGGAGATGCTCCGTCGGCGGTCGAATCGCAGTTGCTTGATTCCACGATTTCAACCGATAATAAGATCCTGAATTAATGGACATCAGCCTGCTGGCTTTAGGCGTCGGAAATTCGCGGCTCTCAATTGGCGTCTTCACGGCTGGTGAACTTCAAGAGTCCCTGCGCATTCCGATGGCCGGCGAGGATGGGTGGCGGGAAGCGCTGAGCCGGGAGCTGAAGCGCATTTTCGCGTCCGGCGAGCGCGTGGCCGTTGCGGCGAGCGTTAATCCGAAAGTAAATGCTCAAATCGATGAAGCCGTTCGATCCGTCGCGGGACAATCCGTGCAATGGATTGGCCGGGAGATCGACATTCCCATCGGCGTCGAAACGCAAAACCCATCGGAAACCGGAATCGATCGCATATTGAACGTGGCCGCCGCGTTTGAACAGATGAGCAAGGCGTGCATTGTCGTCGACGCGGGGACGGCGGTGACGGTGGATTGCTGCAACGACAACGGCGATTTCCTTGGCGGGGCAATTGCGCCGGGCGTGTCGATGATGGTGGATGCGCTCGCGGAAAAGACTGCCGGCATTGGAAGAGTTTCGTTTTCAACGCCGAGCGGGGCGGTGGGCGATTCGACGGCGTCGGCGGTTTCGCAAGGGGTTTATCACGCCATTCGAGGATTGGTCCGCGAAGTGGCGGAGAACTTCGCGTTGCAGCTTGGCCAGTGGCCGGAGATCATCGCCACGGGCGGGGATGCGAAGCAATTGTTCGAGGGGTGGGAACTGATCCACGCGATCGCGCCGGATTTAGGGTTGTATGGGATCGCGCTGGCGTATGCGGAACATCACATCAGGCATGGAACGTGAGGGGGGAAATGCTGAATGCCGAATGCCGATTGCCAAATGCCGAATGAAAGAGGGGCTGCTGGTGATTGTGTGGTTTTGCTGACGCCGCGGCCGTCGATTGCGGGGTCGGCGATCGCGATGGTTCGGATTCGGAGTGCGGGGGTTGGGGAATTTCTTCGGAAGTTTTTTTCGAAACGGCCAGCGCCGGGACGGTGCGTGCATGGGGAACTCCGGGATGGGGAAACGGTCATTGACGATTGCGTTGTGGTGGTCGATCGCGATGGGAAATGGGCGGACATTTCGCTGCACGGCGGGGCGTGGGTGATCGAATCGGCCCTCAAACTGGCGCGGCGAGAGGGATTCGCGATCGTCGATTCCGGTTTGCCGGTGGCGCAAGAGGCTTTTGACGAGGCGGCGGGGGAACTGGAACGGGAGGTTTTGCAATATTTGCCGATGGCGCTGACGGAACCCGCGATTCGGATGCTGCTGAATCAGCCGTCGGCCTGGGAGGAAATGGCGAAAGGCGAGATCGATTCGGCGACGATGCTGAAAGATCTGACGCTGTGGCGGCTGCTGCATCCGCCGAAGATTGCGATCGTCGGCGAGCCGAATGTCGGGAAGTCCACGCTGGCGAACCGACTCTTCGGGCAGCAGCGGTCGATCACGGCCGATTTGCCCGGGACGACGCGGGATTGGGTGGGAGAAATGGCGGACATCGGTGGGATGGCGGCGATGCTTATCGATACGCCGGGGATGCGGGAAACGGATGATGCGATCGAGAGGGGCGCGATCGCAGCCAGCGGGGAGAAAATTCGCGAGGCGGATTTGGTCGTGGTAGTGCTGGATGCAACCCGTCGGGGAGCGGGGGCGTTGCCCGAAAAGAAAAGTGGGATCGTGGTGATTAATAAAATCGATCGGCCGGCGGGATGGGATTTTTCGGGGGTAGACGGGATTCGGGTTTCGGCTCAATCGGGGGAAGGATGTGAGGAGCTTTGCAAGGTGATTCAGAAGCGAATGGGGCTTGAGGATTTGGATGTGAATCGGGCGCGGTGGTGGACGGAGAGGCAGCGGGGGGTGTTGGGGTAAGCCCGGGCCGGGGACGGCCCGGCTCGGAGAGGGGATGTTAATAGCCGGCCATTCGGGCGATGTCCTGGTAGGTTACAAGCAGAAATACGCCTAGGATCAGGACGAGGCCGACCATTTGGACGATGCGCTGGGCGTCGGGGGAGAGGGGTTTGCCTTGGATTTTTTCCAGGATAAGGAGGGTGAAGAGTCCGCCGTCCACGATGGGAATGGGGAGGAAATTCACCACGGCCAGGTTGGCGCTGATGAGGCAGAGGAACCAGAGAAGCCAGGGGATTCCACGGCTGGCGACCTGTGCGCCTTCGTGGGCCATTCCCACGGGTCCCATGACGTTGGAAAGAGCGACGCCGCCGGTCACCATGCGCTGGAGCGTGACGTAGAACTGGAGAATGAGGTCGCGGGTTTCGCCGATGCCGCGGCCCAGGGCGATCAGGGGGTTATTTGTCTGAAGGGCGCTGAGCATGGGATGCAAGGGCAGATACTCGGCGAGGGTGATCTGCTTCATGGAATCGATGTCGTCGCGCGTGAGGGTGATGACGGCGACGGAAGGCTTGCCATCGGTGTCGGGCGGGACGAAAGAAATTGCCAGCTTATCTCCGGGCCTGGCGTCGGCGACGGCGCGGCGAATTTCAAACCAATTGGCGACGGCGCGGCCGTTGACGGCGGTGAGCTTCGCACCGGAGGGAATTTTCGCCGCGGCGGCGGGAGAATTGGGCAGAGTTTCGGCGACGACGAGGTGATCCTCGTCGGAACCGAGGGAGATTCCCAGTCCGAAATGGCCGCCGCTTTGCGGAAGATGATAGGTGCTGAGATCGTCCAGCGTGCGCGAGACGGTCTTATCCGGATCGAGAACGGTGAGGGAAATTTTAAGCTGTTTGTCGCCGGCGGCGGAAAGGGTGTCGTGAATCTGCCGACAGGTGGGATTGAGCAGATGATCGGTGCCGGCATCCACCGCGAGGATTACATCGCCGGGCTTGAGCTTGTCGATGGCGGGAGAATTGTCGAGGAGTCCCATGATTTTGGCGCGCGGAACCATGCCCAGAAAGCTGAGATCGGAGCCGAAAAATGGATCGGAAAAATGAGGAGTGACGGTGGTGTTGCGGACCTGGCCTTCGGCCGAGCGGACGGTGATCGGCACGGGTTTACCGGCGGAGGCGTCCATGGCGGCGTAGAGCTGCGCGATGGCGGCGTTGCCGTTGGAATCGACGGGCTGGCCGGCGATCCGGGTGATTGACTCTCTCGGCTGAAGCGCCAGGACATCCGGCAATTCGGTTTTGGCAATGAGGGCGTTGTCGTCGTCTTCCGGCGTAGAGGGTTCCGGGCCGGCCAGTTCAAAGGGCTGACCGACGCCAAGTTGAAGAAGCCCTTTGGCGTCACCGCCCGGTCGCTCGGGCGTGGCGTAGAGGGTCTGCTGTTTTCCATCCACATGCTGCACGACGATGGCCACGCGCGTGTCGTCGGTCGTAAGAGCGACATTCAGCGGAATCCGGCTGAAATCGCCGCCCATTTCCTTGCCGTCGTAGGAAACGATGATGTCGCCGGGCTGAAGCCCGACAAGGGCTCCGCTGGCGCTGGTGGCGCGGGCCGCGGGGCTGTTGGCGACGACGCTGCCGACGGTCGCGGGCGGAACGGGATATCCGAGCATGAAAACGATCATGAAGCCGATGGCGGCGAGGATGACGTTCATGATGACGCCGGCGGAGACGATGAGCATCCTGGCGCCGACGGTTTTTTTGTTGTAAGCGCGCGGGTCTTCGGCGGTCATGCCGGGGCGCAGGTCGTCCTGGCCGAGCATTTTTACGTAGCCGCCAAGGGGAATCCAATTGAGGCGGTATTCGGTTTCACCTAGGCCGAGCTGGCTGCGAATTTGATCGTCCGTCTGCTGTGAGGCGCGCAACTCGCCTTCTGGGTTTATGGCGGATTCGGTAAGTTCGCGCTGGCGAACAATGGCGGCTTCAAACTGCGGCGCGGTGGTTCCGGAGCGAAAGCCTATTCCTTTTCGCCAGGCGACGATCGCGGGTCCAAATCCGACGGCGAATTGCTCGACCCTCACATCGCAATATTTGGCGGCAAGGAAATGTCCGAGCTCGTGAAAGAAGATGACGAATCCGAGACCCAGGGCCAGAAGCGAATAATTTTCCACTTGATGAAGAAAAACAAGCATGTTGGTTCCGTTACCTCTTGATGAATTTCATACCAGCGGAGCACACGCGCGGGAAGCAATGGAGGCTTCCGCGGTTTGCCTGGCCCAACTGTCCGCTTGCAGCAAATCGTCCAGAGCCGGGGCAGTCTGAATACGATGGCTGGAAATTGTAAGTTCAACGATGGTGGAAATCTCCCCAAAGGGTATTTTTCCGTCCATAAAGGCGGCAACGGCAACCTCATTTACCGCGTTTAACACCGCCCCGGCGGTTCCACCGGCCTCGGCCACCTGATAGGCCAGCTTCAGGGCGGGAAACCGCTGAAAGTCGGGGGGCTCAAAATGGAGGGCCTGGCACTGTGTCCAATCCATCCGCCGGGAGCATCCATCGGCACGGTCCGGATAGGTCAGGGCGTACTGGATCGGCGTGCGCATGTCCGGCGGCGAAAGCTGGGCGATCACCGAGCCGTCGACAAATTCCACCATGGAATGGATGACCGATTCGGGATGGATCACGATCTGAATTTGTTCGGGACGGAGATCAAACAGCCAGCAGGCTTCGATCAATTCGAGGGCTTTGTTGAACATGGTGGCGGAGTCGATGGTGATTTTATTTCCCATCCGCCAGGTGGGATGGTTGAGGGCATCGGCCGGGGTGGCGTTGCGGATTTGTTCCAGAGAGGCATGGCGGAACGGACCGCCGCTGGCGGTGAGAATTACGCGGCGGACTTCGTGAGACCGGCCGCTGGCCATGGCCTGGAAAATGGCGGAGTGCTCGGAATCGACGGGTAAAACCGCGACGCCGTGCTTGCGGGCTTCGGGGATCAAAAGAGATCCGGCGACGACAAGGGCTTCCTTGTTGGCCAGCGCCAGCGTTTTGCCGGCACGAACCGCGCCCAAAGCCGCGGGCAGGCCGGCTGCGCCGACGACGGCGGCAACGACGATGTCGACATTTTCATGGCGGGCCAGATCAACCAATCCGCTTTCACCGGCAAATATGCGCGGGCCGCGCGGTCCAAGAAGATCTTTCAGGCGGTCCAGTTGGGATTCATCAGAAAGAGCGACGGCATCGGGCGAAAACTCTTTGGCCTGCGCGGCGAGTTTGTCGGCTTGGCGATGAGCGCCCAGGGCAACGGCGCGGTAGGGCGCGCCCAGATGCCGAATGACATCCAGCGTGCTGCATCCGATTGATCCGGTGGACCCAAGGATCGCTATGCGTTTTTTCATCGACGCCGATGATTGTAGCCCTATTTGCGATGGTGAAAAGTGCCGGAGGTTACTTTACCCGCTGAATCGCCCAAAAGCAGAAACCGGGGCTGACGCCTTGATATTCGATTATGCGGTAGCCAGGCAGGAAACGGTCCATTTCGCCGGCATCCCTGCCAATCACCCAGATGCGGTGAAATGCCGCCAGTTTCTGTTCGGTGGGTTTGTCTGGAGGCTGGGTGAGAAGCATGATGGGATGCCGCCAGTCGCCGGCGTAGTGTGAGACGATGATGTAGCGGAATGCAGCTTGGGAGGGGTAATCGCCAAAAAGAATTACGGCGTCGTTATTGCCAACCTTTTGGATCAAGGGGGCGAAAGCGGAGGTGCTTTCGGAAAGGGGAGAGCCGGCTTGCCATCGGTCAAAGCCGAACAGCATCGTCGCGATGAGCATTGTTGGCGGCAGCAGTTTGCCGGCGCTCTGTCCCCATGGAGCAGCCAGGATGAGATAAACGGCCGGCGAGGCCAGAAAGATATATCGGGGCAGATCAACGAACTGGGTGTGGCCGGCGATATCGACGAGGAGGATGAAACTGATGCCGCCGATTGTCCATAACCATGCGGGCAGAAGCCGGGGATCTGAACGGATGCGAAAAATGGGGGAGAAGTAGACGAGAAAAGCCAGGGCGCTGGCGGCCAGAACTTTGCCCGCGGGATCGCTGAATTGGTCGAAGACAAGCTTTCGCGGAGCATCGATCGTGGCGGCGGCGAGGGAGACGCCCATATTGCCGAAGCCGGGACCGACGATGTATTGATGGCGGGTCATCCACGCGAAGGGGGCCCAAATGGCGGCGACGAACAGGAGGCTGGCGACAATCGCGAGAAGAACGGATTTGCGTTTACCGCCTCGGAAGCGGATGCCGGCGTAAATCGCCGCGGCGGCGATGACGCCGAGCGAAAAATAATGCGTAAGTTCCAGCCCGGCGACGGCGAGCGCCAGCGCCAGCAATCGAATTCGCGATAGCCCCTTTTGCTCGATGAGGATCAATAATCTCCATACGACCAGGGCGATGAAAGCGAGGAGGGCGTAGGGCCGGGTTTGCTGACTGAAATCGATCTGCACGGGGGCAAAGGTGAAAATTCCGGCGGTGATAATTCCGGCAAATTTGCCGTGAAGAGTGCGGGCCAGGTCGAAGGCAAGCAGGATGCCGGCGAGGCCGAAGACGGCCGACATCGCTCGCGTGGCCAGATCGCTGTCGCCGAAGATGTCCACCCAGGCGCGGAGCATGAGATGGTAAAGAGGCGGATGCGGCGTGGTGGCGAGGCCGGTCCAGATGTGCCACCAATGGGGGGCATCGGTGAAATTCGAGGAGGGCGGGGATCGAATGAGGGTGTTCAGAGGAAGATCGAAAATCAGATTTCCGCGGCCAGTGGCCAGATATAAAGCCCAATATTCATCGACCCATAGGCTCGGCTTGGAAATGCGATCGAAGCGAAGGAACGCGCCCACGCACAAAAAGAGGCAAAGGATATAGATGGTGGGCTGTTTCCAGATCGGCATCTGTGATTCTTTTTTTGGGATCGGTGACGCTTGAAATTCAAGAATTCGGAGATTCCCGCGGCAACGCGATCGATGAGTCCTCCTGCAAAGTCCAAGGCAGCGCGAGGCCCGCGGCCAGAAGAATGAGCGTCTGGCCGCTGTAAACGATCATGGATATGCCGTGCATTTTTTTGAATTGTTCGGAAGAGGATTGGCCTTGCAGGCGGAGCTGTTCCATGCGGGAGGTGATCAGGATCGGGCTGAGAGCGGCGGGAACGGTGGCGGCCGCGAGAAGGACAAAGAGAACCGTGACGCGCGGGGAAGAGCTGAGAATCCGCAGGGCGACCACGCCAACGAGCGTCGCGGCGGCGAGGAGCAATTGATATCGCTCGAAGACAAGGAACAGGATCGGGGCGGCCTTCAGGGCGGTGGGGCGATCCTGATTGAATAATCGCGTGGCGAAAAGGAAGAGGGCGCCGAGGCCGCCGAACCATAAAGCCCAGGCGATGCAGACCAGCGCGGCGGCGAGCTTTCGGAGCATGACGGATAATATTATAGCAAAGGGCGACGTAGGTACGTAGGCACGAAGTGAAATGCAAAATGTGGATGGGTGAAGCTCTTTCTGCGAGTATGGCTCGTTGCAGGGTAATCAGAAGAATTTTTATCGTTTCGACCTTTTTGCCGAAGAAGGTGCCGGGCTCGAATCCGATGACGGCTTGTCGCTTCGAACGCATCGGGCTCGCCTGATAGGAGATCGCGGCCTCCTTCGGCAACGAAGCAGAGGAGTCGCCTCCTTCGGCGGCAAATGCTGAGGAG
>Ga0182015_10002960_pt1 | contig 19671 bp, 18 predicted proteins | sample 712P3MmetaG_FD_120478 | JGI IMG/M metagenome (GOLD analysis project Ga0182015, IMG submission 120478) | Permafrost microbial communities from Stordalen Mire, Sweden - 712P3M metaG | ecosystem: Environmental > Terrestrial > Soil > Wetlands > Permafrost | place: Sweden: Stordalen | collected...
ATTGCCTACCATCCCACCAATCCCAAGCTGGACGGCACCTACCGCAAGTTGAAAGTCGACGTCGTGGCGCCCGAGGGCGGTCCGCTGAAGATTAAAGATCAGAAGGGTAAAGATGTGAAGTATGTGGTGATCGCGCGTGAAGGGTACACGGCAAAGCACACGGTGGAATAAAAAGTTCATTTATTGAAAGGCTGCCGCTGATCTGACGACGGGTTCATTCCATCTGGGTAGAGTCTTCGGTTGATTTCCGTTTCCCATTGTCGTGTAACGACGCGGCCAAAGGCGCGCACCTCAGACATCTGTTTTTCCAACCGAGGATATTGTTCCGGCGAGAAAGCCTCTTTGAGGCGAACCATATTAGGTCCCAGCGATCGTGTGAAGTCAGTGAAATCGCCGATCGCTCCTGGTCGAATGGTTTCTATCGGATCGATCACACTGAGCACTTCCGAAAGCTCGTACCAATCGTTTGGTAAGCGCTCCGAAGCAACATGCACCTGAAACACTTCGCGCCAGCGAATAAAACGCAGGAGCAGTCCGTCGACAGCCACGGTGACAAGGGAAGCGCCCAAGCCATGAAGATTTCGAGCTTCCGTATTTTGGATGATCCGAGCATTGTGACCCCTAAAAAGAGACACCAGTTGGTATTTGACCTCGTCCTCTAACTGCTCCTGTCTGTCCGCGACGTGACGCCTGTAAAACGGGCCGTATAAGAGCGAGAATGCGCCGCCCACAACAAACCCAATCGCCCGGACGGGAGGCGTCGAGACTGCAATCAACCATTTTCTAAATTCGCGACTCATTGCCGTTGCTCGTCGGATGGTTCTGTGCGTGGCTCGTAGGCACAGTGCTCCTATAAATTAGTGAACATGGGCGAAGTGGTCCAGCAGGAACATGAAACCTACTCCCAGGAAAACTACCAGAGGCATTTTTGCGCCCGGCTCACGGTTCACTTCCGGTATCAGGTCTGAGGCGGCGACATAAATCGTTACTCCCGCCGACAGCGGTAACCCAAAGCTCACTTGATGCTGGAAAACGGCCATGGTCGCCACTCCGGCAAACGTTGCCAGACCCAGCAGCACCGAGGCTCCCCACGCCATACGTCGGCTTTGGCCGCTGGCCAGCATGACCGAGGTGATGGTAAATCCTTCGGGAATCTTGTGCAGGAAAATGGCCAGAAAAATTACCCACCCCAGCCAGTTCGAAACTAGAAAGCCGGATGCAATGGCAATGCCGTCAAAAAATGTGTGAATGATCAGGCCGATAAGAATTGAGTATCCCTTGTGGGTGTGAACGAATTGGTCTTTGTGAGTTTCCTCTCCAAAATGAAAGTGCGTGGTTACGGTGTGCTCGAAGAAATGAATGATCAAGTAGCCGACCAGCACCAAAAACGCCGCGCTCTTGCCGCGTAATTCGATGGCGGCTGGAAATATCTCGACGATGGCCGTGGCCAGCATGAAGCCCGCGCCCAGCGCGACAAAGTATCTGAGATAGGAACGATCCCAATGCTTCTGGACGATGATGGCGCCGCCGAACACGTTGGCGGCTGCGGCCGTCAGGCCCAGAAGCAGGCTAAGAAGAATGGGATGCATTTGCGAAGGATGATACCAGTTCCGCGACCTTCCATAGCAGTGCCGAAGGCGCGAGTGATTTTCTGCAGCTTCCGAAAACCGTGCCCCTTCAAAACCTACACGCCTTGCTGCGCGTCGTGCCCATTCAAAGTACAACCATTGCTGATTCTGTTTTCCTATGACATTGCAAAATCTTTCATCTTGACAGCCCATGGTCTCTGGCCCACAATATGCCGACCTTTTTAGCGACATTTTGGTGAGTGGTGGATTCCCGTCTTCGCTTTCGCCGTCCCCCCGGCAAGGGCTTTTCCGGTTTTACTGTCTGACGATCAAAATTTAGGAGGAAAGATTATGCGCAACAAAGCGCTCGCGATGTGGGCGGTGACCCTGGTGTTGGTCACATGTGCCTGGGCTGGTTCTGAAAGCGTTCTCTACAACTTCGACAGTTACAGTGGCGACGGATATTACGGGCTTTCTGGTTTGGTTGCCGACAAGTCGGGCAATCTCTACGGCATGACTTACGAGGGCGGCGCGGGATACGGCGCGGTATATGAGTTAGTCAATTCGGGTGGCACCTGGAAGGAAAGCTTGATCTATTCCTTCACCGGGGGCACAAGCGATGGCGAATACCCCCAAGACGCGTCTTTGGTGTTCGACAAGTCCGGCAACCTTTACGGGGTGACATATCAGGGCGGCGCTTATGGGTATGGCATTGTCTTTAAACTTAGTCTTTCCGGTGGCAAGTGGACGGAAACTATTCTCCATAACTTTGCTGGATATCCTAAGGATGGGAGTTATCCTGCGGCAGGACTGGTCTTCGATGCTGCCGGCAACATGTACGGCACAACCTACGAGGGCGGTGCGCATAATTATGGAAGCGCGTACATAATGACCCTGTCGAAAGGCAAGTGGACGGAAAAAGTCATCCATAGCTTTGCTGGCGGCAACGGTGGCGATTATCCCGTCGGCGGCCTGACCGTGGGCAAGGATGGCTATTTCTATGGTGCGACGATTTACGGTGGGGCTACTTACAACGAGGGTACCGTGTACAGACTGTTTGAAGCACGTGGGGCCTGGGTCGAACAAAGCGTGTACCTCTTCACCGGAGGAACCAACGGAACCTATCCGTATTCCGGCTTGACTATGGATGCAGCTGGCAACCTATACGGAACAACCTATGAAGGCGGGGCCAACAATTACGGCACAGTCTATAAGCTGAAGGCTGGGAGCAACAACAAATACACACACAGCGTTCTCTACGCCTTCAAGGGCGGAGACACGGACGGCGCATATCCGTACTATGCCCCGGTCACGCTGGACTCTGCTGGGAACATTTATGGCACCACCTATGAGGGTGGGAGCCAGTATGACCAAGGCACGGTTTTCGAACTGAAGCTTTCTGCGGGCAAGTACAAGGAAAGCGTGCTTCATTCTTTCGAGGACACCAGCGGCAACGACGGATATGATCCACGCGCGGGATTATTGTTGCTCAATGGGAAGCTCTACGGCGCAACCTATGCCGGCGGTACTGAAGGCGTCGGTGTTGTGTTTGAGGTCAAACCGTAACCCACCGCAGACACAATTCTCTCGCCGCCGGGCCTCGCGGTTCGGCGGCGAACTTTTTGGCTAAGAACAATTCTCGGCAACGCCTGGTCCTCCTATACATCCCGTAATTCCGAATCGGCGGTGTCTCTCGCTATAATCCACTCTAGCTGCAAGCCAAGAGCTGACAGGTGACAGCTTTCTATGCGCTTCGAACTTTTTGTCGCCGCGCGCTACCTTCGCGCCAAACGGCGCCAGGCGGTGATTGGCGTCATCACCGGCATATCCATTGCGGGCGTGGCTGCCGGCGTCGCCTCTCTGGTCGTAGCCCTGGCAATCAACAACGGATTTCGTCAGGATCTGCAGGACCGTCTGCTCGGGTCGAGTTCTCACATCAACCTGCTGCGCGTCGAGAGCGATGGAATCAGCAACTGGCGGACGCTCCTGGACCGGCTGTCGAAAGAGCCGCATATCGTGGCCGCGGCACCGGCCATTTACGAGCAGGTTCTGATTTCGCGTGGACCGCGGGCGCGCGGGGCCGTGCTAAAGGGAATGATTCCTAACGAGGAAAGAAGAGTGAGCGATTTGCTGAGTACGGTAAAGATCGGCTCCGCGAATGCGCTTCAGGAAACTTCGCAAAACGCGGGCGAGGGCGCCCGCGCCACACAGGCGACGGGCACACAGGCGACGGGCACACAGACGACATCTCCCACCGATCTTCACGGCGTTGAGAATCGCGTCGCTGCCATGCCTCCCATTATTCTCGGGACGGATATGGCGGACGAGTTGGGTGCGACTGTCGGCTCCACAGTGCTCGTCACCAGCCCGCAGGGCGAACTGACCCCGTTTGGCATGGTGCCCAAATACGATCGCTTTCGCGTGGTGGGAATTTTCGATTCCGGCTTCTACGACTACGACAGTTCATGGGCGTTCACGCGTCTGAGCGATGCTCAGCGTCTGTTCGGGCTGGGCGATCTGGTTTCCGTGCTCGAGTTCAAAGTCGACGACATCTACAAAGCCGAGGTAATCTCCAGGCAACTTGAGCAGGCCGCGGGCAAAGGTTTTATGGCCACGAACTGGATGGAACAGAACAAGGCGCTGTTTCGCGCTTTGCGGCTGGAAAGACTGGTAACATTCATCACCATTGGGTTGATTGTTTTCGTGGCCGCGCTCAACATTTTGATCTCGCTGACGATGATGGTCATGGAAAAAACTCGCGACATCGCAGTTCTCATTTCCATGGGCACGCGCAAAGCGCAGGTACGCCGCATTTTTATTGCGCAAGGTGTGCTGATTGGAGTGGTGGGAACCGCGATCGGCCTGGTGCTCGGTTATGTGCTGTCGTGGGCCGGAGGACACTACCATCTGCTGTCGCTCGCTCCCGAAGTCTACTCAATTGATTACGTGCCCTTCGCCCCGAGGGCAACAGATGGCCTACTAGTGGCGGCGGTAGCGATTGGCGTCTCGCTTATCGCGACTGTATATCCGTCGTGGTCGGCGGCACGAATTCTGCCGGCTGAGGCGTTACGCTACGAATGAATGTGGTGCGGGAAAGTACCAACGTGGGCGAATAACCTCTGATCTTAAACACTCGTGCCGCTGGCGCCCACGATTCCCAACCTTTCGCAAAGAACGCGAAAGGATGGGGCATCCTCGTCCTGGATGGGATTTAGATTTGCACTCGCTACGAGGCGGTGCGATGGATTGCGGGTTCGGGTTGACCTTCGCCGTTTCGAACGCGGTCGCGAGCTACGAGGTGATTCAGATCGTAGCTGTATGACCCATAGGCGCGGAAGGCCTTTTCATCAAACAGGCGTTTGATGCCGCAGCCCAGGCAGACCTGGTAAGAATGTTCCTGGAAGCGCACCGGCCAGCTCATTCTGCGGTGCCAGCAGCCGCGGAAAATAACCACGCCAGCCGCGCCCAATCCGGTGGCAACCACGCCGAACGGCCATAGCCATCCCGACTTTCGTTTCTGTTCACTCACCTGCCAGAACCTGCAATGGGGGACAAGATGGTACTTCTAAAGCTAAGGATATGCGCAATCCATGGCCGAGGCAACGGAATCCGGAAGAGCATGAATCCTAAAGGGTTTGACGGGCCGCGCGTAGCCGGGAGCAGTCCTTACCTTCGTGCTGTGGAAATATTCTGAGAGATTGCGATTCGAGCGAAAGCGCGGTACCTTACGTTAAGCTGCGGCAAAGTGTCCTCCCCCGATAGCGCCGCTTCGATCACATTGATATGCAGCGCTGACTGTTTCGCTTATCACCGTTGCTATGAGCGCGGGTCTTAACAATCCGGATTTGGAATTAGTAAAGGAAGATGCGGAGCCAACTCCCGCACGATCTTCCTCGCCCACGGATTGCATGGGCCATGAAGCGCTGCAGGCTCTTCTTGCGTTCTCGGCATTACACGAGCAGATTCGTAGCCGTCGAGCGAAGCAAACGGGTGAGGGCGCGAACCCGGACGATGATCGGCAGCTCGAGCAATTCGTTTTGGATGAAGTGCTGCAACTGGTCGCCGAGCGAGCGCTCGCCATTACCGGCGCGGATGGTGTAGCCGTCGCATTGGCGCAGGACAGTGCCATCGTTTGCCGCGCCTCGGCCGGCAGTATCGTGCCTGACCCCGGGGTGCGCCTCGATCCGAACTCGGGATTTTCCGGACAATGCCTGGTTTCGGGACAAATCGTTCGTTGCGACGACGTTGATACCGATCCGCGAGTCAATCTGGAAGCCTGCCGGCGTCTGGGGGTGCGGTCCATGCTGGCCGTGCCGCTTTCCGCCAAACAAAATGTGGTGGGCTTGCTGGAGGCTTTTTCCGGTGAACCTTACGGTTTTAATGACAGCGATGTTCGCAGTCTGAACCTGCTGGCGGAGCTGATTCTTTCGGCGATGAAACCGGAAGAGGAAGACCGGTTGCGTGAAATTTCACGACAGGTTGTTCCATCGGCGGCAGCCGACGTTGAAATGAGTTTTGTTTTCGAGCCTGAAGCGGAGGAACCATCGCAAGGCCGAAGCGATCATTATGGCGCGGCTGAAGCCGCGAGTGCGAAAAACAATGGAGGACGGGCGTCTCCGCCCGTCCAGCCGGGCGAGGACGCCCGGCCTCCACAATTTGCTGCCGCCGAGAATGCAGAATCGAAAAGCATTTCGTCGGCTCCAGCGAAACGTGAGTTACCTCATTCCCCGCCTGGCCTTGCGGTAGTAGCTGCAGTTGTCATGTTTGCCGTGGCATTGGGTGCGACAGTGTGGTGGAAATTAGGACGCCGTGCACCATCCCCGTCAGTGCAAGCAAGCTCGGTTGCGATCATAGCGAAACCACAAGGCGAAACAGAAAAGGAGCACGGTGCAGCCGTCGCGATACCAGCAGCAGACAACAGCATGCAAACTGAAGACCAGAGCGACCCCCCGCCGGCCACACCAGAAGAAGCCGGCCTTTTGCCGCAGATTACCGGCATCCGGCATTGGTCATCGGCTGATTCCAGCACGGTTGTAATTGATATCCAGGATCAGGTGCAATACGAAGCGCATCGGCTTCCCAATCCGGAGAGAATCTACTTTGACTTGCACGACACCACACTGGCAGCCGACTTCACCAGTCGCACGATTGCGATTAACGATGCCCTGCTGCAGCGCGTGCGTGTAGCTCAGCCAATGGCAGGCGTCACTCGCGTGGTACTAGAAACTACCGGCGCATCGGACTTCTCGGTAAGTTTGGAGCCTAACCCCTACCGGCTGGTAGTTGAAGTGCGCAAGGCTGGAGACAAGCCGCATCCCCGGGCGAAGATCGACCTTTTCGCTTTTCCAGATCCTGCGACGTTAGATCAAGGCACAAGAAAGCAGGCTTCCGACTCAGCCTCTGCGAATCAAATTTCTCTTAACTCAATTTCCCGTACTCCCGGCACGCTGAAGCCATCGCTGCCGCAGGCCAATGACAATCGAGCCGCAACATCCACAAAGCCTGAAGATCTCGAACAGGTCCCTATTCCACTTCACGGGCCGAAGCTTCGCATCGTGCTTGATGCCGGTCACGGAGGTTGGGACCTGGGAACGGTTGGGCGCAAAGGGCTTTTGGAAAAGGATCTGGTGCTCGATATTGTCCAACGTCTGGGGCACCTGATCGAAACTCGCCTGGGCGCGGAGGTGATTTACACGCGCAAAGATGACAGTTATCTCTCGCTGGAAAAGCGCGCTGAAATTGCCAATCTGGCGCAGGCCAACCTTTTCGTTTCCATTCACGCCAATTACAGCGATTTTCCTTCCGCTCGCGGGGTGGAAACCTATTACACCAACACTTACTCGTCGGTAAAAGCCCGGACAGAAGATTCCGATGATGCCTCAGCGACAGCACTGAAGACTATCGACTGGACGAATGTCGACATTCGAGAGAAGGTACGCGAGTCGCGGCGAATCGCGGCCAATGTGCAACATGCGTTGTACGCAATGCTGTCTGAGAATAACTCTGGCCTGCGCAATCGTGGCGTCAAACAGGCGCAGTACGTGGTGCTGACCGGGACGTCGATGCCAGCGGTTCTGGCTGAAGTTTCGTTCGTCAGCAGCCCGACTGACGAGAACAATCTGCAAAGTTCGTCTTACCGCCAGCAGATTGCCGAAGCGCTCTACAGCGGGATCGCGCATTATCAGGCGTCTCGCGATGTAAAGATAGCCAATGGCGCAAAGCCAGCAGGCAGATAGATTCGGGTCATCTTGTTTTGACTAGACCGCGGAGGAAGCCTAGAATTTCCACAGGCGCGCCATTGGAGGATTTATGGGTGAAGGACTGTTTCAGCCTCTGCATATTTTGCTGATCGTAGGCATTGCGCTTCTGCTGTTTGGTCCCAGCAAGTTCGCTGATCTGGGCAAGGGCTTGGGCGAAGGCATTCGCAACTTCAAATCAGCGGTCAAAGATAAAGACAAGGACGACAAAGAGCCAGAAAAAAAGGCGTAGGCTTGTTTTTCGTGCTCTACAAGGCTCCGTGATCCTGCATCATTCGATATACCAGCGAAACCGGTAATCCCACCACGTTGAAATAGTCTCCCTCGATGCGTGAAATCCAGCGTGAAGCTCTGCCTTGAATGGCGTAGGCGCCGGCTTTGTCCATGGGCTCACCGGACGAGATGTAGGATTCGATGTCATCCTCGCCGAGGGCGTTCATGGTGACGGTTGTGGTTTCTGAACGCACATCTTCGAAAGTCTTTTCTTTTTGATTCTCGTCTAATTCGTGGCCCAGAAAACAAACTCCGGTGATCACTTGGTGTGTCCGTCCCGAGAGACTACGCAACATGCGGGCGGCGTCTGCGTTATCGCGAGGCTTGCCCAGAATTTCGGAATCGACGACGACGATAGTGTCGGCCCCGACCACGAAATCCTTCGATTCTTGGTCGAACGCTGCCAAAGCTTTTTCCCGCGCCATGCGCTCGGCAAAGGCGCGAGGTGCTTCGTCTTTGTTGGGTGTTTCGGGAATGTTGGTCGGACGCGCCACAAAAGCAATGGCCGCATTGCGCAAAAGTTCCTGTCTGCGCGGAGATGCGGATGCGAGTACAAGCATGAAACCTGATTCTAGCTGATCGGCGAAATGCGATTTCCGGGAACGACAATGGATTTCAGGAGGTTCATCCGCCGACCGAAGACGACAGCTTAATTAGCGCGTGGCGAAGGGATTCGAGAAATGGCTTGCCAACTGTCCGCAGTTTTCTTTCCAGACGCTCGGTGCAATGGCAATCGCCGCAAGCCCATGGCTCTGAGCCGTTTTGATCCCGGCAACGGCTGCGGTCATGGGCATCCTGCACTCGCGTTAATTCGAAATATTGCTCCCAATATTCGCGCTCCTCCTGCAAAGGAGTCGGACAGTAGCAAATCTCCACCCAGCGGGCGGTCTCGTCCTCGCAAAGTCTCGCCTCTCGCATGTTTCGCAAGTACTCGTCTCCGGCCACCGAACCTTGGCCCAAGGTTCCATCTTCGATTGCTTTGAGCAGAGCCTGTTCGCAGCCGGGTTTGACACGCGTTCTGACTAAATAACGCATAAATTTATTTTACCTTGGCCGCTCTCGTCCGCGCCTGAGGCACTTGGCGCAACGCCTGTTAGAATCAAAACATTGACCCCTGTAGCCATGGACGCCGCTTTTCTTCGCAATTTTGCCATAATTGCGCACATTGACCATGGCAAATCCACGCTGGCCGACCGTCTGCTTGAGCTCACTGGTTCGCTGACTGCGCGTGAAATGCAGGCGCAGGTGCTCGACTCGATGGATCTCGAACGCGAGCGCGGCATCACCATCAAAGCTCACGCAGTGCGCATGATGTACCAGGCGCAGGATGGCCAGACCTATCAGCTCAACCTGATCGACACTCCTGGCCATGTGGATTTTTCTTACGAAGTCTCGCGTGCGCTCGCCTCTTGCGAGGGCGCGTTGCTGGTCGTGGATGCGTCTCAGGGCGTCGAAGCACAGACTCTGGCGAATGCTTATCTCGCCATCAATCACGGTCTCGAAATTATTCCAGTCATCAACAAGATCGACTTGCCCAGCGCTGACGTTCCCCGCACCAAAGAAATGATCGAAGGTGCAGTAGGTCTGGATACAACCGACGCGGTTCTAATCAGCGCCAAGACTGGACAGGGCGTGCCCGATGTGTTGGAGGCTATCGTCAAACGTGTTCCGCCGCCGAAGGGGGATCCCGAAAAACGGCTGCAGGCGCTGATTTTCGACTCCTGGTTTGATCCATATCGTGGCGTGATTGTGCTGACGCGGGTGTTCCAGGGAACGCTGCGCAAGGGACAAAAGATTCGGCTGATGTGGAATGGGCGCGTCCTCGATGTAGAGACGCTCGGCGTATTGACACCTAAGCCGGTCGAAGTCGACGAACTGCGCGCGGGCGAAGTCGGCTTCTTGATCGCAAACATCAAGAACGTCGCCGACACGAAAATCGGCGACACCATCACCGAAGAAAATAATCCCGCCATCGAGCCTTTGCCCGGGTTTGAAGAAATCAAGCCGATGGTCTTTGCCGGGCTCTATACCGTGGATGCGCACGAACACACGCAACTGCGCGAGGCGCTGGAGAAACTTCGGCTGAACGACTCGTCATTCTTTTTCGAGCCGGAAAGCTCGGTCGCGCTGGGCTTCGGATTCCGCTGCGGCTTTCTCGGCCTGCTGCACATGGAAATTATCCAGGAACGTCTGGAACGCGAGTTCAATCTGGAATTGATTACAACCGCGCCCGGCGTGCGTTACAAAATTTATAAGACCGATGGCGAAATGGTCGAAGTCGACAATCCCTCGCGCTGGCCCGCGCCGAGTGAGATTGCCAAAATCGAAGAGCCGGTGATTCTGGCCACGATTTTGAGCAATGAGGAATATGTCGGAGGCATTCTTAAACTGGTGGAAGAAAAGCGCGGCAAACAGAAGACCTTTGAATACGTTAGCTCCTCGCGCGTGATGCTGCATTACGAGTTGCCGCTCAACGAAATCGTGCTTGATTTTTATGATCGCCTCAAATCCGTATCGCGCGGCTACGCGTCGCTCGATTACCATTTGGCTGATTACTGGGAATCGCCCATGATCAAAATGGACATTCTGGTTGCAGGCGAACCGGTGGACGCGCTTTCCGTAATCGTGCACCGCGACTTCGCGTACGAACGAGGCAAGGCGCTGGTATCTAAAATGCGGGAACTGATTCCGCGGCAGATGTTCGAGGTAGCAATACAGGCATCGATTGGCGCCAAGATAATTGCGCGGGAAACCGTGCACGCCATTCGCAAGAACGTTCTCGCCAAATGCTACGGCGGAGACATTACACGGAAACGCAAGCTACTCGAGAAACAAAAAGAAGGCAAGAAACGCATGAAGCGGATTGGAAGAGTTGACATTCCGCAAGAAGCATTTCTCGCCGTGTTAAAAGTTGGCGAGGACAGCTGAGTGTAGGCGCGGGCGTCTTCGCCCCTGCAGGCAGCAGATTAGACTATCTTGGCGAAATTGGCGAATTGAAAAAAGCGCACGAGCAAGGACGCTCGCGTCTACATTGGATTATGAGAATAATTATTACGCATTGCGTTTTAATGGCGGCTACGGCTTTGGCTTTATCGGCTCAAACAAAACCACTCGAGCTGCAAGCGCAAGTTAACCTCCCCTTCCGATTTGTGGCTTACGGAGACATCCGGTTCACCGATCCAAAGAACACCGACGCCTCAAATCCCGCAGTGCGCAAGGCTCTCGTGCAAGCCATTGCGGATGCGCATCCTGCGTTCATATCCATTGGCGGCGACCTCGTATACGGCGGCGCCAATGTGAATGACTGGCGAGTCTATGACACGGAAACCGCCGTTTGGGCGCAAAACAAAATTCCAGTGTATCCGGCGCTCGGGAACCACGAACTTTACGGCAACGAGAAGATTGCGCTGGGAAATTATTTTCAGCGCTTCCCACAGTTAACGAACAACCTTTATTACTCGGTTCGCGCCGCTAACACGCTCGTGCTCATGCTCGATAGTTCGCTTGACGAGGCATCGGGGCCGCAGGGGCAATGGCTGGTGCATCAACTTGATACATTGCCTGCCGATGTGGATTTCGTCTGCCTTGTTCTGCATCATCCTCCTTATACCGATTCGTCGGACCAGTTTTTTAGCGGCGGCCATTCGGCGCGCCACTCTGAGCAAGCGCTCGCTTCCTTGCTGGAGAAGCGGCAGGCGAGCGCGCACGCGCGTTTTGTCGTGTTCGCTGGTCACGTCCATAACTATGAGCGCCACGAGCATGGCGGGGTAACTTACTTCGTCACCGGCGGGGGCGGGGCGCACCCTTACCTGATTCCGCGCAAGGCTGGAGATCCGTTATTCGACAAGCCCGTCAATTACCATTACTTGCTCATTGAAGTGGATCGCGGAAAGATGAAAATCAGCATGAACCGCGTTGAATTAACGAACGGAAAGCCCAACTGGACGACGCCTGATGGGGTTGAAATTGCTGCGCCAATGGCAATGCCGGTCACAGCCGGAAAGTAAATTGCGAAGTTTCCTTTGTGAACCTTCGTCTCCTCTGTGGTTTCGGGTTTATCTAGGAAAGGCAATTACCACAAAGGCCACGAAGGTTCACAAAGGAACGCGAAGTCACTACCGGCCCGCGCTCACGGATGCTAATCGCGGCACTACCGGAAGAGATCGAATGAGCTGTTGGGTGTAAGGATGGCTCGGGTTCTGGAACAGGTCCGCCGTTCTGCGACACTCCACAATTTGGCCTTGATGCATGACTGCAACGCGATGCGCGATGGTCGCGACCGACAGCAGGTCGTGCGAGATATACAGGATGCTGATGCCGAACTTGGCACTAAGGCTGGCAAACAACTGCAGAATCTCCGCCTGAGTAATCAGGTCGAGGGCGCTGGTAGGCTCGTCGGCAATAAGCAGAGGCGGCCGATGCAACACCGCCATCGCAATCAGCACTCGTTGCGCCTGACCTACACTTAATTGCGATGGATACCGGCGCAGAAACTCTTGCTCTCCGGGCAAGCTGACATTTTGCAGCGCTTCCCGCAACGCCTGCTGGCACTGTTCTGCCGAGCCACTCTGGTGAACCTTCCATGCTTCCGCCAACTGCGTGCCAATGCGTAGCGCGGGATTTAACGATGACATGGGGCTCTGCAGGATGAGCCCGATTTCTTTTCCGCGTAGAGATCGAACTGCGCGCTCGCCAAGCGCCATCAGGTCGCGGCCGTTGAAATGAATCGAACCGCGGGCGTGGGCTTTTTTCAAGTAAAGCAGTTTCAAGATAGCTAGTGATAGCGTGCTCTTGCCGCAGCCACTTTGCCCGACCAAGCCAAGAATTTCCTGCCGACCCACATCCAATGCGAGGTCGCGCAGCACTCCCGGCTTGCCAGGATAGTCGACCGAGATTCGTAGTGACAGCAGCGGCGGCGCGCCCATCAATGATTCCTGGCGACCTCGCTGTTCAGTGATAACTGATCAATATTCCAATAAACCTGCGGCCGCAGCACCACTGGATGCGCGTTGTGCAGCGCCGGCGATACTGCCGAGAGCGCATTTTTGTTTACGAGATAAATGAACGGCTCCTGCTGCCATGCGATTTCCTGAACCTTATCGAAATCTTCTTTCCGTTTCTTCGAGTCAAGCGTGGAAGCTTGCGCCCGCATCAGCTTATCGATTTCGCCTTCCCACGCGGTTGCGGGAGTTTTCTCGCTGGGGTTCCACTGATGGCTATCCCCGGAACTAAGCCAGACTGTCATTTGCGCATCGGGGTCAAGTTCGTCGTTCACCATCCCGAGCAGGCACGCCTCATAGTCAAACGAATGCGTGATGCGCTCGATCAGCGAGGGAAAATCTAAAGTCACTACGTTGAGTTTGATTCCAATGCCTGAGAGATCCTGCTGAATCATGGTCGCCATGCGCTCTCGGGCTTTGTTTCCCGCATTGGTGATCACTGAAAATTCGACCACATGCCCGTCGTGATCGCGCAGGGTGCCATCCTGAAGATGAAATCCATCTTGAGCAAGACGGTAAAGGGCGGATTTCTGATCAAAAGCATGTGCTTGCAGTTTCGCGTTGAACCAGAATTTATTGGCCGGACTAACGGGTCCGACAGCTGGACGCGCATGTCCACGGTACACGATGCGCGCGATATCTTCGCGGTTGATGGCTTCGGAAATCCCCCGGCGGAAATTCGTTGAAGTGAACCAGGCCTTTTTATATGGGGGCAACGGAGAGTTAGCCACCTGATTGAACCAGATCTCTTCGGAATCGAGCGATGCACCCGCGTCGTGCGCCATCGACGGATCTTGGGCGGCGATCTTGTCGAAATAATCGGCGTCAACCGAGTTGATGAAATGAATTTCGCCTCGGGTCAGACGCAGCATTTCGATGTCACGATTCTGCTGAATATCCAGCCGGACCGACTCGATGTAAGGCAGTTGGCGGCCAGTCGAATCTTTTTCCCAATAGTTAGGATTTCGCTTCAAAATCAGATACGAGCCGGCTTTATTTTCACCAACGTAATAAGACCCGAGCACTGCCATTTCTTTCTGAGGGGACTTGGCGGACATAATCGCCACCTGATCGAAGAGCCTGTCGAGACCGGCGATCGGTGCGGGAAAAGTTATTCGCACGTGGTTCTTGGGCAGAACTTCGGTTTCAATTTTTCCTTCCGATGCGCGGAAGGCGTCTCCGGTCGGCGAATGCAAGGCGGGGTCCATGAGTTGCTGCATGGTATAAGCAACATCGTCCGCGGAAAATGGCGTGCCATCGGAGAAGCGCAGCCCGGTGCGCAGTTCGAAGGTGATTGTTTTCCCGCCGTTTGTGATCTTCCATGAGGTCGCGAGCCCCGGCTCCAGTTCCTGGGTAAGCCGGTTGACGCGTACGAGCACGCCGCCGGTCAGGTAGCGGATGGTTTCCGAAGCATCATCCGCAGCCAGCAGCGGGTTGAGTGTTTTGGGTTCTGACCGCAGGCAGAAGTGCAATTCGCCGCCAGATTGCGCCAGCACTCCGCTCGCACCGAGTAGCATTGCCAGAAGAAAACTTGCTAACAGTTTTTTCATACCGCCAACTCCTCTTTTGTTAAGACAAGATGAAAGCTGCTGACCACCAGGATGAACAGCACGAGTGGAACAAACTGCCAGGCTTGGCCGGAGAGAGTTGAAAAGCCTTCGAGTTCGCGCAGCAGGCTGCCCCACGAGGGCAGCGGCTCGGCGACGCCCAAGCCGAGAATCCCAAGATTGGCCTCGGTCAAAATAAACACTGGTACGGAAATCCAAAACTGCGCATACAAGATCGGCCTAAGGTTGGGTACAAGATGACGCCAGAACAAGCGGAAACCATCGCTGCCCGAGGCTCGCGCGAGAAGAATAAAATCCGAGCGTGAAAGCGATCGGGCATCGGCACAGATAATGCGCGCTGCTCCTGCCCAGCCCAGGCATCCGAGCATGGCAAAGGTGATTAGCACGGAAACAATCGGAGAAACGTTCAGCGGCAAGAGCGCGCGAACCGTGATCAGTAAGAAAAGCCACGGGAGCGATAGGAAGAGATCCGTGCCTGCCATCACGCAACGCTCGATGCGTCCGCCGGTGAAGCCAGCAATGCCGCCGATAAAGGCCGCCAGCAGGCTTGAGAGCAATGCCGCTGCTGGAGCCAGCAAGAGTGAGACTCGCGTGCCATACAATACGCGCGAAAAACGGTCCCGCCCTAAATCGTCTGTGCCTAAGAGATGTTGCCGCGAAGGCGCGGCGTCAGGCTGGTCGCGAAACTGGTGAGCGTATGACGCTGGCGCGATGAAGTTCGCCAGCAGGCAGGCGGCAAAAACCACCAGCAGAAAAACAATGGCCGCTGTCCTCGCCCCATTCATGCTTCGCTCGCAGCAAAAGTTTTGCCCATCATTTCGGAGACCGAGTTGGCCATGAGCGTAACCAAGGTGACGATCATCGTCAGGTTCACCAGCAGCGCTACATCGCGGCCCAGAGCGGCTTTCCAGGCCAGTTGTCCGATTCCGGGCATGTCACACAGCGCTTCCATGGGAATCGCCGCGGTGAATGCAAAGCTGACCGTAACCCCGAGTAGAGCCAGAAGCTGCGGTGCCGCGGTTGGAAGAATGTGCCAAACCAGCACGCGCATATTGCCCAAGCCTTTGGCTCGCGCGGTTAACACGTGCGGCAATGCGGAACTTCGTCCCAGCAGGTTGCGCGAATAACGGAATACCTTGGGAAAAATAATCAGGCCAAGCAGCACTCGCGCCGGGGCTTGCGCCAAAACAAAGAGCAGCGCGAGCACGGCCGCGGGCAGGCAAAGTAAAACTCCGACCAGCAAACTGCCGAGCAGATCGAGATACCACGCCCTCGACATCACCACGGCGACCGCCAGCAGAAATCCGGCGGTCCACCCCAGAGCCATCCCCGCAGCCACCGACTTCAAAGTTTCAGGCAGGCGTTCGGCGACCAATTGGCGAACCGGACGTTGCAATGTGCGGGAAATCCCCAGGTCGCCGCGCAGTAATCGGCTCAGATAATGAAAATAGAAGGTGAAAATATTGGCGTCGTCGGCGCGGGTGTCCCTTAGCGCCTGAATACTTTGGGCGCTAAGCCGCGAATCGAGCTCCTCCTCGTCGACCCCGAAGCCGGGAGCGAAACGCACCATCGTCGCTCCCAGAAAACCGCCGAGCAGGACGGTGATCAGAATCTTGGCCGCGAGTTTTGGCAATGCGGACAGCGTATCGATACCTCCGCGAAGTGGTAGCCAGCCCAAACCGGTTTTAAATAGGAATTTTATCTATTGTAGTTAGGTAAGTTGCGCGGCAACAATGACTTACGTAAAGCCGGGGAAACTTAAGTAATACGTGGGGTATAGGGTCTTGAAGGGGCGGCCTTCCAGCGTTTGCAAAAAAGCTGTGGGCGTCGGAGTCTTGAGAGGGTACGGCTTCCCAGCCACGCGCTAAGTCATTGAAAAAGAGGTGCGGCGCGGCTTAAGCCAGCGCCCTTTCAAGGCGCAGTCGCCGATTTCGAAGCTTTTCCGCAACCACTTGGGTTTTTCTTAATGGCGACTCATTTTGCCAGCGACGACGCAAGCGGTCTAAGCCTAAAGAGGCAGTTCCCAGCCTTCGTCCTTCATTCTCTGATTGGTCCACTCTTGCAGCTCTTTGTAAACGGCTGGGTCGATGACTACGAACGTGGCCCCGGCTCGCCCGTCGAGGTCCGCCCAGACGATTTGCACTTTGGCTTCGATACGGGCTTGGCTGTTAGGCAGGGTGAAGCTGATATCCATTAGCCCTTCCGATCGGCGGGGGTCGGGCAATCCTTCGAGACCCATGCCGCCGACGCTGAGATTTACCGCGGTCACCTGCGACTCGCGTCCTTGGCTGTCTTTCAGCATTACCGGGACGTTCAGTTTCGCGCGGAAAAATTTCTTTTGCTTCACGCTGAGCGCGCCGAGGGCCCGGCTCTTATCGCTCGGAGCGGCGGTGATTTTGTATTCGCCCAGCTTCCGGCTAAGCGTTCTGCGGGAAATCCCAAGTTGTTCCGCGGCTTTGGCGCGGTGGCCTCCGGTGTTTTCGAGGGCCTTCAGCACCATCTGTCGTTCCATGTCTTGCAGATCGCCAGAGGGCACGGGAATATTGGTTTTTTGCTGCTCGGCCGAAAGTTCCGCCGTCACATCGGCTGCGCTAATTTCGGGTCCCGCTGCGACCATCGCGACTTTAGCTATCAGGTTTCGCAGTTCGCGCACGTTACCGGGCCACGAATGGGATTGCAGAAGGCGTAACGCCTCTGCGCCGAAATGCATTGTCGGCGACTTCAGGCGAAGAAAATGCTCGGCTAAAGCCAGAACATCTTCCGGCCGCTCGCGCAAGGGTGGCACCCTCAATTGAAACTGGCTGAGGCGGTGAAACAAGTCTTTGCGGAAACGTCCTTCGCGCACGGCGGCTTCGAGATCCTGGTTGGTGGCGGCGACGATGCGCACATCCACCGTGATCTTGCGATGCCCTCCCAGACGATAGTAGGGAGCGCCGTCCAGCACGCGCAGCAGCTTGACCTGAATATGGGATGGCAGTTCGCCGATTTCATCGAGAAACAGAGTTCCCTTGTCGGCCAACTCGAACAGTCCAGGCTTGGAATTGTCAGCGCCGCTGAAGGCGCCTTTTTCGTAGCCAAACAGTTCACTCTCGACCAGGTGCTCGGGGAGAGCGGCGCAGTTGATGTCGATCCAGGGCTTGCCGTTGCGATAGGAAAATTCGTGGACGCTGCAGGCGATCAGCTCTTTGCCGGTACCGGTTTCGCCCGTGATCAGGACGGTTTCCGTGTGCCCGGCCACGCGCTCGACCATGGCCATGAAACGCTGCATCGAGGGACTGGCCACGATAAATGCCGTTCCGTGGATTTCGCGTTGAACCGCCGCCCCAGCTTGCAATGCGTCCCCCACCGGCTACGGGAATATATCGTTTGCGGCAGCACGGAGCCGCCGCGCTCGATTCCCAGCCGGACCAAAGAAAAAGCTAGCACAGCAGGAAGGCAACTGATTCGTGACCCGGGGGCGTTGCGGTGACGAAGGTAATTAGGTCGGGCCCAGCCGCGAAGGGACGCCGCTAGTAACCCCTAAGGAGTGATCATGAAGATCGTGCCCTGATTATTAACCCCGCCGCCGTAGGCTGTGCCGTAGAGGTTTCCCTTGGCGTCAATGATCAAGCCGTTGGGGAACACGCCGTCCAGGCAGTCGCCGGTGCAGAAGTCATGAAGGATCTTTTCTTTGCCATCTGGGGTGATTTCGTATACAACGCCGCCGCCGCTGGGGCCGCCCTCCTCAGTCGTCCCGTAGAGGTTGCCCTGGGCGTCGCGAACCACTACCGTGTCGGGGATCTCGCCATCATGCTGCACCTTGTAGTTCACCCGGAAGCGGTGCAACACGCTTTCCTTGCCGCTCGCGCTTACCTCGAATACCGTGCCTGCACCGTAAGGCTCGCCTCCGCTGGCAGTTGTTCCATAGATGTTCCCGTTGGGGTCCAGCAATAGGGCGGCGTATGGGGCATCTCCGTCAGGAGAGTCCTTGAAACTATGCAGAACGGTCAACTGCGTCCCCGCAAGCTTGAATACCACTCCACACCCGCCTGGATAATCGCATTTGAGGTCCCCACCGAAGCGGGCAGTGCCGTAGAGATTCCCTTTAGCGTCCATGATTAGGCCCGAGGGCACGTAACCGCCGTCCTTGCCGCCCGTGAAACTATGCAGGACCGTTTCCTTCTTGCCGGCCAGCTTGAACACCACGCCATCGTTGAATTCCCCGCTTTCCAGGGTAGTGCCGTAAAGGTTTCCCCGTCCGTCCATGATTACCCCGGCCTCGGGAAACGCCCCGTCCCCACCCCCGGTGAAGCGGTGCAACACGGTCTCCTTAGCGCCGCTCAATTTGAATACCACCCCACACCCTGCGTATCCCGTGTCTACGCAATTACTGGTGTCGCCGCCAAACGTTGTCGTGCCGTATAAATCGCCATTCGCGTCCATGATCAAGTTCGACCTGGGAGTGGCTCCGTCACCGCCTCCCGTGAAGTTGTGCAGTGGGGTCTCCACGCCATCGGTATCCAGCTTAAACACCGTTCCACACCCGAGGTAGCCGGACCTAGCGCATTTAGGACCGTTGACTTTGCCCCCGTAGCTAGTGGTGCCATAAAGGTTACCAGAGGCATCCATGAGCAATCCCGCCCCCGGCCCCCCGCCATCCGTTGGATACCCGGCAAAGTTGTAAAGCACGGTAAAGGTTTGCGCTTGGGCGGACGGGCCCGTTCCGATCGTCAGCCCAAAGACGGCGGCTAATGCCACCGTGGCAACGCAATGTGTTGTGACGTAAGCGAATTTCATCGTAATCTCCTGTCGCTACTACTCGCACTTCCCCTGAGGACCGTTGACGCATAGCCCGAACACCGCGACTTGGCCGTTCGCCCCTATATACACCTGACCATCGAATACAGTGGGGGTTGGAAAGCCAAAATAAGCCGAGTTGATCCCCGTGAATGACCTGCTGTTGTAAAGCTCCGTCAAGGCGGTCTTAGCCATTGCTCTCACGACCGAAGTCAAAACGTGTAATCGC
>Ga0182015_10002961_pt1 | contig 19667 bp, 14 predicted proteins | sample 712P3MmetaG_FD_120478 | JGI IMG/M metagenome (GOLD analysis project Ga0182015, IMG submission 120478) | Permafrost microbial communities from Stordalen Mire, Sweden - 712P3M metaG | ecosystem: Environmental > Terrestrial > Soil > Wetlands > Permafrost | place: Sweden: Stordalen | collected...
GGCGTCGTCGGCGAGCGCGTTCTCCACCGTGCCGGCCTTGAGCATCGTGGCGACGCAGGTGGTGCGCAGATGCGCGTTACGCTCCGGATTTGCGGTCAAGCGCTCCGCCGCAGCCATGTCGGGCACGAGATTCGATGCCGCAATCATATCGGCGCGCGTCTGGCCGGTCTCGGTGCTCGCAGTACGGGCGAAGAACGCGCGAGTGGTGGCGTCGAATTCGATCGGGAATCTGAGCGTCGCCAGGCGAGTCAACGCGGCCGCCAGCTTGTAGATGGCGTTATCCGGTTGCGGAATGGCGGTGTGCCCGCTTTTGCCCGCCGCTCTCAACTGATACGTGATGTAGCGCTTGGTGCTCGTTTGAACGCCATAAAATACCCGTTTGCCGGCGCGTAAGCCGGCGGCGCCCTCGTCGGGGTTGATGGCCATGCCCGCTTCCAGCAGGTCGCGATGGACGCGCAGCAGCCAATCTACGCCATCGGCGGTCCCCGCTTCCTCGTCGGCGGTAAACGCGACGATGATGTCGCGGTCCGTTCTGACGCGCTCCCGCTTCAAGCGCACGAGGGCACTCAGGATGGCCGCATCCTCGCCCTTCAAATCCAACACGCCCCTGCCGTAGAAGAAGCCGTACTTTTCCGTCAGATGGAAGGGCTCCACGGACCATGTCTCGCGCGATGCTTCGACCACGTCGAGGTGCCCGATAACGAGGAGAGGCGCGGCCCGATGCGCCCCGCGCAGGCGCACCACCACGTTGGCGCGCGTAGGCTGGTCCGGCGGGGCCAGCACTTGCACGTCGCTCGCCGCAAAGCCGGCATCGGTGAGGCGCGCGGTGACGGCCCGCGCGGCAGCGTCGGTTCCGTGCGCCGCCGTCGTGTCGAGTCCGACGAGTTGGGCGAGCACTTCTCGGGCAAAGACCCGGTCCGCGGCCGGTGGCTCGGGCGCTGTTTCGGTCGAACGCCCCACGGTGGATGCAGCCGCGGCACAGCAGATAAGTAGAGCGGCAACAGGGCCCCATCGGCGCATGACGCAACCGACCCCATGCCCGCTCATGGGCGGCCGTCGACCCGGAGCGCCTCCCTCATCGAGCCGCAGTACCACTCGACGAACTTCACCACATTTCGCTCCAGTACCTGGTTGTACGGCCCGGGCGCGTAGCCGTCGGTGTTGATTCCTTGCTGGTTGCGCATGGCCAGATGAGCCGATGACATGAGGGTCTCCTTCAGGTCACAAAAGCCCGAGCGCTTCCGCGACCAGACGATGAAACTGGTGCGTCGCCCGCTCAGTCAATTCGCCGTCGCCCTCGTCGATGAACCGGCCTGAGCTGTAGCCGCGCGAGTGCAGGCCGCGCTGCACCGATTCGACCAGCGCCACGTCTTCCACGGTGAGAGGGCCGTTGCGATAGTGCTCGCGCTTCGCATCGACCGGATCGCCCGGAATGCCGAAACGCTGGCCCCATTGCAGCGTGCTGCCGACCCCCAAGGGAAAGAACGAGAAAACGGACAGCTCGGCAGATCCGGGTAGCACGTTGAACGTGGTGGTCGGCCAAAGCCACCACCACAGAGTCCGGGTATTCGCCGCATCGGGCAGGACCGGATAGGCGGCATTGTCGGGCCGCCCGAGTTCGGCCTTGTGGCTCATCCAGAGCGGATGCACATCGACGCGAAAGCTGCCGAGATCCATGAGGCTCGCGAGCGCCGGATGCGCGTTGCGGCAGTGGTAGCACTCGAGATAATTGTCGACGGCGACTTTCCAATTGGCCTGGATCTCGGCGGAGGCGAGCTCCGGTGCGACGGTCAGACGGTCGAATGACGGCACTTCGGCCTCGAGGTCGGCCTCGAGATCGGCCGCCTGATCGCGCAGCGGAACCGCCTCGGGATCCAGATTGAAGAAAATCAGCTTCTTGGCGAACACCTCGATTCGGACGGGCTTGAGATTGAACGTGGTGCTGTTGAAATCCTGGAGGCTCGCGGTCCCTCGCGCCCCGCTGAAGCGGCCATCGACTCCGTACGTCCACGCGTGATAGGGACAGGTGATCCTGTGTACGTGCCCTCGACCCCACAGCAGCTCATGGGCGCGATGCTGGCAGACGTTGTAGAAGCCACGAAGCTCCCCGTCTTGTCCGCGGATAACGATGATGCTCTGATCGACGATCCTCGCGGTCAGGTAATCCCCGGGTTTGACGAGTTCCTGAGTGGTGCCGGCATAGTGCCAGCTGCGAAAATGAATCGCCTCGCGCTCGCGCTCGAAGACGGCTTGATCGGTGTACACCCGACCCGGCAGCGTTCGAGACGATGCCGCCTGCGCGGAAATGTCGAGCTTCAAGGCGCCGTGTCCTGCTTCGTTGGCCATGTATCCTCCGCTACGCCGATGCCAGCCGGCGCGAGCCGCATGTTCTATCAGACAGAATTGAGTTCTGTTGAATCCTCATAAAAAATTGTAACTGAATCGCAGCCCGAGCGTACGCGGCCGATTGACCGTCACTGCTTTCACGAATTGGCCGTAGTTCGAGAACAGGTCGGCGCGTGTGTCGGTGAGATTCTGACCGTACAACTGCGTGGACCAGGCATCCTTCGACACACCGATCGAGGCATCCAGGGTCGAGAAAGCCGCCTGATCGTAGGCGATCGAGTTGCCCTGCAGATCGGTGCTCAACCGGTCCGTCGTCGCATAGGAATGCCCCTGATGGGTGCCGGCGATCTGCCAGAACGCATGGTAGGTATCGAGCTCGAATTCATAGCGCACCCGGAGGTTCGATTGCACGGGCGGGGACTGTGCGAGCGGGCTGCCGGGCTCTCCGTAGGGATTCACGATGGTGAGAGGCTGCCCATCCTTTTGCGTCAGGCTGGGCTCGTTGGTCAGGCGGCTGTTGTTCCAGGCACCAGCGCCGATGATCGACAGCTCGTGCGTCACCCGGGCCACGAAGGATAGCTCGAGACCCTTGACCCGATAATCGGGGCCATTGGTGGTGAACACCTGGTTGCCGGTGACGCCGGGATCGAAGATGGTGATCTGCGCGTTCTTCCAGTCCTCGATGTAATACGCCCCATCGACTTCCAGCCGGTGATCGAACCACTCGGTCTTCCAGCCCAGCTCGTTGTTGATCAGCGTGTCCGGCTGGTAGGTGAGCGGCGGCGTGAATATCCCATAGAGCGGCGACGTGGGGGCAATCTGCGCGGAGGAGCGGTTGAACCCACCCGGGCGAAAGCCCTGCGACCAGGTGTAGTAGACAAGTGCATCGGGGGTGACGTGCCAGCTCAAGTTGACGCGGCTCTTGAAGCCGGATGTCGTATCTTTAAGGTTTTCGGCCGTGAGGTTGGTGAGGTTGGATACGTTGACACAAGGGTTCGGCACCGGATCGACGGCATACGCCCCGCCCGGCCGGCAGCCGAAGCTGCCCACCGTCGCGCCACCTTCCCAGTTGTTGAAGCGATAGTAGCGGGTGCCCGCCGTGAACGTCAGGCGGTGCGGAATCAAGTCGAAGTCGAACGATCCGAACGCGGCGCGCTGCTGGTAGCCACGGGAGAGATCATCCATGTAGGCCGTGTTGGCGTTGCGCACGCCCGGATCACTGACGACGGCGCCTGTCGGCGGAGCGATCGGATTGAATCCGGAACCCGGGCTCTTGTACTCGAACTCGGTATCCTCGACGATCTTGTAGTCCTCCCAGAACACACCGCCGATGGCGCGCAGGCGCCAATCATCCGGCGTGCTGAGCCGGAGTTCGTGGCTCTGATGGCTGGCGCTTTCCGTGTCGCGCCAGGTCGCGCTCGGCGAGAAGCATTGCGGAACCGGCGCATTCGACGCCGCCCCCCCGCTGCATTGATAGTAGTCGGCGTACACGCCGCGGGCGTAGTTGGTGTAGTCCTGAACCTGATCCACGTGCCGCACCAGATATCCGCCGGTGTAGACCAGCTTGAGCGGCCCGAGGCGACCGTCCGCCGTCAACGCGGTGTTCTCGAATCGATCCTTGTCGTAGGACGGGTTGTAGAGCTGCACCGAGAGGTCCGGGAGCGGCTGCAACGAGGAATTTTGCGGAGTTTCGTAAAACACCCCTTCTGCATCCATATTCTGATAGGACTGCGCCAGCAGCACGCTCCAATCGTCGTTGATCTTCAACAACGCCGAGGCGCGGATGCCCTGGTAGGTGACCGGATTGATGGCGTTCCCCACCAGCGCATTGTTGTTGATCGAGACGCTGTTCGGAGGCACTACGCCGCCAAAATAGTCGATGATGCCCCGGTCGGTCGGCGCCCGGGTGAAGGTGCCAGGGATGTTGTTGATATACCCGCCGCGCGCATCGTCGTAGATGACCGCACGGACCGCCAACGTATTGGCTATCAGCGGCACGTTGATGGTCGCATCGCCATAAGAGCTGGGATCGCCGTGCGCGGTCACCTCGTATCCCGCATTGACGTTGCCCTCCGTCACGTCCAGCTTGGGCTTGTTCGTGATGTACCGGACGACACCCGCTTGCGCTCCGGCACCGAACAACGTGCCTTGCGGACCCTCCAGGACCTCGATGCGCTCCAAGTCCGCCGCGTACAGATCCAGGTTCCGACCCGGCAATTGTCCGGGCTGATCGTCCAGGTAAATAGCCACGTTCGGAAACGAGGTCAACGCGCCGGCGCTCTGGTTGCTGCTGCTGGTCGTGCCGAGCCCCCGCATGTAGATGTTGCCCTGCCCCGGACCGTTGGTCGCGATTGTCACGTTGGGCAAGTACTTGACGAAGTCATCAAAGGTCGTCGCATTCAACTGGGTGAGCGTATCGGCGGTGAGCGCCTGAATGGTGATGGGCACGTCCTGAAGATTCTCGGAACGGCGTTGCGCAGTGACCGTGATTTCCTGGATCTCGCCGCCGGATGATGCCGGCGCGGAGCCGGCGGCGGCGTCACCCAGCGCCGTACCGCTCGCGCTGCTTCCCAATATCGCCGCGATCGCACAGTAGAGTCTCGGGTTCGAATTCATGGGCTCCCTCTTGCGTTGTAATCAATCAGCTGCTCACCGCGCTCTTCAGAGCGTCCGAAAAAATTGCGAGTGTCTTGTCGAGAAGGGATTCCGTGTGCGCCACCGACAGGTACATTTTTGCACCCAGGTTGGTGATGACGCCGCGCCGGAGGAGCTCCCGGCCCAGACGTTCTTTCAATGCACCGTCCTCCGTTCGCGCCGACCGGTAGTCGTGGATGGGGGAGGCGGTGAAATAGATGTTGAGCATCGAGGCGATGCCGAGAATCTGTGCGGGGATTTTCATCTCCTGACAGAGTGCGGCGATTCCCGCTCGAAGTCGGTTGCCGGCTGCCTCGAGCTGCGCATACGTTCCCGGCCGCTCGAGTTCCTCGAGAGTCGCGAGACCGGCAGTGGCCGCGACCGGATTACCGTTCAAGGTGCCGCTCACGTACACGTAATGCGGTCCGCGCTTGCGCGGATTCGCGAGCTCGAGCAGATCGCGCCGGCCGGCAACCGCCGCCAAGGGAAAGCCGCCGCCAATGATCTTGCCGAAACAGATCAGATCCGGCGTGACCCGGTAGAGCGCGCGGCTGCCGCCATAGGCCACGCGAAACCCGGTGACCACTTCGTCGAATACCAGAACGATACCGAGGCGCTGGGTGGCCTCGCGGAGACCGGCCAGGAATCCGGGACGCGGCTCGATCAGTCGGCAGCCCGGCTCGACGATGACGGCCGCCACCTGATCGCGGTATCTCTCCAGCAGCTCGACCGTGGTTGCAAGATCGTTGAACGGCGCAATCAGCACTTCTTGGCGCAATGCCGCGGGAATTCCGGCGCTGTCCGGCAGCGCCGTCGGAAACTCCGCCGGTGATTGCGGGGTCGTCCCCATCATCACGTAGTCGTGATGGCCATGGTACGCGCCCTCGAATTTCAGGATCTTGTCGCGCCCGGTGGCGGCGCGTGCAAGGCGCAGCGCGAAGTAGGTCGCCTCGGAGCCGGAGCTCGTGAACTTGAGCGAATCCGCCCAGCCGGTCGCCGCCACGATTTTCTCGGCGAGGCGGATCGCCGTATCGTTGATGGTGTAGAACTGCGATCCGGAATCGAGCTGAGCGCGCACCGCCGCCACCACTGCGGGATGGGCATGGCCCAGGATCATAGGGCCCGAGCCGAGTATGTAATCGACATAGGAGCGCCCGTCGCTGTCGTAGAGTGCCGCGCCTTGGCCGCGAGTCATGACGACCTCCTGGCCCGAGGGCAAGGCAAAGGCGCCGAGCGCGCCGCCCGGCAGCACCTTGTGCGCCCGCTCGACCCAGTTCTCGTTGCGTTCTTCCATCTACCCTCGCATTCGAGCACCCGACGGATCGATCGGTGCCTTGAAATGAGCAGTGACGCGATGTCGGCGGTCCGCCACCTCGATCTCGAAGGAGCTCGCCGCGATGCTGGCCGGATCCACGGTATCGCCGGCAACCCAGCCGAGCGCGACGGCACGGCCGAGGCTATGGCCGAAGCTCGCCGAGGTGACCGACCCGCATCGCACGCCGTCCCGGTAGATGGGCTCGTGGTGGTCTGGAAACACCTCCGGCGAATCGAACACGAAACTCAAGCAGCGGCGCGTCACTCCCTGCTCCCGCTGGCGCAGCGCCGCCGTCCTGCCGATGAAATCCGCATCTTTCTCGAGAGCCACGGCGAAGCCGATTCCCGACTCGAGCGGCGTGACAGTTGGGCCGATGTCGTGGCCCCAGGATCTGAATCCGCGCTCGATGCGCAGCGAGCTCATCGCGTTGACGCCCGCGAGTCTGAAACCGTGGGCGGCCCCCTCACGTGCAAGCACCTCGAAGACCCCGGCGGCAAACTCCGACGCCACGTACAGCTCCCAGCCGAGCTCGCCCGTATAGGAGACGCGAACCGCGATCGCCAAGGCGTAGCCGATTTCGATGGTACGTGCGGTTTGAAACGGAAATGCGGCCGCCGAAAAATCGGCGCTGCTGAGCGCCGAGAGCAGCTCCCGCGAGCGCGGCCCGCAGATGCCGATCACGGCGTACGCCGAGGTGACATCCGTCAGGGAGACGTGTTCGTCACGCCGAAAGTGGCTGCGCAGCCAATGGCTGTCCCGGGTGCCCTGCTGGCTGCCCGTGACCAGCAGGAACGAATCCTCGCCGAGGCGCGTCAGCGTCAAGTCGCTCTCGATACCGCCGGCCTCGTTGAGGAGCGGCGTGTAGATCACGCTATGCACCGGCCGCGCCACATCATTCGCGCACAGGCGCTGCAGGAAGGCCTCGCTGTCTCGCCCCTGGAGCAACAGCTTCGAGAAGGGCGTCTGATCGAAAAGGGCGACAGCGTTGCGGGCGGCGAGGTGCTCCTCGCGCCACAGGGAAAACCAGCTTTGCGGGCCATAGGATGGCGTCGGCGCCGGCGCTTCACCGACGGCGAACCAGGCCGGACGCTCCCAGCCGGCGCGCTGCGTGAATTGCGCGCCGCGCTCGCCGAGGGCCGCGTGCAGCGGCGTGCGCCGCACCCCGCGCAGCGTGTCGAAGTCCTGTCCTGGCCACGGAATCTCGAAGTGCTTCGCGAGCACCTCCGGGATGCGTTCGGACAGGCCCTTGAGCGTATTGTCCGCGGGCGCATAGCGGCGCACGTCGACCGCCCACGCATCGATCGGCGGCCGCCCCCGAGTGATCCATTCGCTCAAGACCCAGCCGACGCCACCGCCATAGACGACGCCGCTCGAATTCATCCCGGCGGCCACATAGAGACCGCGCACCTCGGGCGATTCACCGACCAACGGCGCTCCGTCGAGCGTGAAGCTTTCCGGGCCATTGATGAAGCTGCGCACGCCTGCGCTTCCCAAGGCCGGGATCCGATGCACGGCGTTGTTCATCATGGGCTCGAAGTGGTCCCAGTCTTCCTCGAACAGCACGTAAGCGCTGTTCTGCGGAAGCCGCTCGAGCGGCAGGGGCTTCGGATTCGGCTCGAAGCAGCCGACGAGCAGCCCTCCCACGTCTTCGCGGATGTAGAGATACGCATCGCTGTCGCGCACCGCCGGCAACGTCGAGGTGACACCGGGAATCGAGTCGGTGAGCAGGTACAGATGCTCGCACGCATAGAGCGGCGCAGCGGCTCCGGCCATCGCCGCGACTTGACGGCTCCACAGGCCCGAGCTGATCACCGCCTTCTCGCACCGGATGGTGCCGTGGGCAGTCTTGACGCCTTTGAGCGCGCCGCTCGCGATGTCGAAGCCGAGCACCGGCATGTTCTCGATGATGCGGGCGCCGGATCCGCGCGCGCCCTTCAACAGCGCCTGACATGTGTCGGTCGGATTCGTCTGCCCCGATTGAGGAGACCAGAGTGCGCCGTGCAGGTCGGCGGTGTTCAGCAGTGGCCATTTCTCGGCCACTTCCGAGGGACCGATCATCTGCACGTCGAGGTCGAAGGAGCGCGCCGCCGATGCCGAGTGACGCAGGCTCTCGAGGCGTTCCCGGGACGAGGCCAGGGTCAGATGCCCGTTCTGCCGCCATCCGGTCGCCTGGCCCGTCTCGCGCTCGAGCGAAGCGTAGAGGCCCGCGCTATAGCGCGCCAGCGCGGCGAGAGTCGGCGAGCCGCGCAGCACTGTCACCAGGGCCGCGCTGTGCCACGTGGTGCCGCTGCCGATCTGGTGCTTTTCCAGGAGCAGAATGTTTTTGCAGCCGGCTTTCGCGAGGTGGTACACGAGACTGCATCCCACGATGCCGCCACCGATCACCACGACATCCGCCTCGCTTGGGAGATCCGCCATTTATTGTCCTCGGACAGAGTCGCGCTGCCAGCCCATCCGGGCTTGCCAGTCCGCGGGAAGCGTATTGAAGCGCTCGAGATGCAAGGCCGAGAGGTCGGCGAACGAACAAGCACCGTCCCTCGCGAGCTCCATGACGGCCCGACCCGAGGCCGGCGACAGTCCAAAACCGACGCTCGACATGCTGGCGATCACGGCGTTATCCGGATCCGACAAGCGGCACAGCACGGGGCGGCCGTCGGGCGTGTTCTCGACGATTCCGGCCCAGCTGCGAATCACGCGGGCGTGGGCTGCACCGGGGAACAGTTCCGCCAGACGTTTGGCAAGACTTCGCATGATGAAGGTGGACTCACGTCGCGGCGGCTCGGCAGCGGACGACGACAGCCACTCGTGGGGACCTCCGCCATAGGCCAGGTTGCCGCGCAGGGTCTGGCGGCCGTAGATGCCATTGCCGTCGACACCGCCGTAGCGCAGCCGCGGCAGCGGCTCGGTGATGATCATTTCCACCCGTGCGCTCGCGAGCGGCACCGTCACGCCGAGCATCGCGGCAAGCTCCGCAATCTGCGGACCGGCCGCCAGCACCAGCACGTCGCAGTCGTAGCGGCCGCGATCGGTCATGACTCCCGTGACCCGGCCGGCGTGCCGGCAGATGCCGGTGACGGTGGTATGTTGCTGCAACCGCCCGCTGCAATCCTGCATCGCCCAGGCAAACGCTTGCACGGTGCGCTGGGGATTCGCGTGTCCTCCGTAGTAGCACATCACACCGCCGATCGCGGCATCGCTGACGAAAGGCACGAGCTCCTTGAGCTGGCGCTGATCGAGCGGCGCCCAGGTCGAGCCCTGGCGCTCCGCGAGCGCAATGATGCGCATGTAATGCGCCATCTGCGCCTCGTTCATGGCAACGCGCAGTCGATGCGCCTGATATTCGGTCGGGTAGCCGAGCAGAGAATCCATTTCCGGCCACAGGCGCTGCTCTTCCCGGAAGAGCGGGCTGAAGGGATGCGCGGTGCTGCCGCCGTTGCGGCCCGACGCCTCCCAGCCAACGACGCCCTTCTCGAGGACGAGCACATCGACACCGGAGCGCGCGAGCCACCAGCCCGCACTCAGACCGGTGACGCCGCCGCCCACGACTATCACCGACGAGCCCCGCGTACGTACCGGCTGCGCGGAGACGGTGCCGCTCATTCGCTGTCACCGATGACGGGTGCCTGCCCGGGAGCCGCGAACGGCACGGGTTTGGCTTCCCAGTGAGCCAGCCACTGCGTGGCAATGTTGAACCAGGCGACCCAGTGATCGCGTAGCGCCGCACTTTCCTCGTCGGCCGCCAGCACTTTCAGCGGCAGCGGCCTCACAGGCGGCCGATGGCGGGCGAGCGGCACGGCACCGGGTTCGCTGGTGGCGGCGGCCTCCAGTAGCATCTGGATCTGGTCCCGACAACGGCGGCCCTGACACAGACCCATCCCCGCACGCGTCAAGCGCTTCACCTGATCTTGATTCAGCGGACCGTCCGCCGCGAGCGCCTGCAGATTGCGCCCGCCGGGAGCCGCGTCGGGAACCGTTGCGCGCAGATAGCGCGGCGGTCGCAGATCGATCAGCTCGCGCCGCGTCACCTCCTCGCACTGGCAGACGCACACGTCGAGCCCGCTGGCGGCGATCTGCGCCTGCATCCAGACGCGAGCGCGCTGCACGCTCCGGTCCGCGGCGTGTGGTCGATCGATGCGGGGCTCGGCCTCGGCGAAAGCCGTCATGCCGAGCGAGGCGGCCACTGCGCGCGCGACTCGGCGGCCTTCCTCCGTCGGATCGGCGCCGAGCCCGGCGCAATCGCCTATCGCGTAGACATTCGGAGTCGACGTCGCCGTGTCGTTGCCGCGGCTCGGCACCCAGCCGCCTCGCAGCGGCTCGAACTGCATCCGGCAGCCGATCGAGTCGAGCAGTTCGACGTTCGGAACCGTGCCCACGGACATCACGATGGTGTCGCAGTCCAGGACGGTGCGCGAGCCGGCCGCGGGCTTACCCGTCTCATCGAGGCGGACAATCGCGGCCGATTCGACCTCTACGCTGCCGCGCGCCTCCTCGATGACCCATCCGCCGTAGAACGCGACGCCGCATTCTTGAAATCGCTCGGCGGAGTCATCGTGCCGCGACGACGCCTCGGCCTCGATGGCAGCCACCACGGTGAGTCCCTTGGCGCTCGCGGCCTCGACGACCGCGAGCGCCAGCGGACCGCCGCCAAGCACCAGCATTCTCGTTCCCGTGAAGGCGTCGTAGCGCTGCATCAACTGCAGGGCCGCCTGCGCGCCCATGACGCCCGGCTTTTCCCATCCGGGAAAGCCGATCGCGAGATCGCGCGCGCCGCTCGCCACGATCACCCGATCGCAGCTCACGAACCAGGATCGAGCGCCGTCGGCGAGTCCGACCAACTGGGGCACGGCATCGTGAGCAGCCGCTGACCCGGGAAATATGCCCCAGACGCATACGCCGAGCTGCACGTCGATGCCGCGCTCGTACGCCTCGGCGAGACCGGGACTCGAGTCGAGCACACGCTCCATCAGCGCGGCATTACCGGCGCCCCGCGCCATGCGCTGACCGAAGTGCAGGGGAACGTCGAGCGCCATGAGGTCCGCAGAGACCGGCTGCTCCTCGATCAGCATGGTCGTAACGCCTGCCGCGGCGGCCGCGAGGGCGGCCGCGAGGCCTGCCGCTCCAGCGCCGACGACCAGCAAGGGCACGTGGGCCGACGGTGTCGGCCGCTTGGCAGCGTCGAGTCGCGCAGGATCGTTACCGATCATGGCTTCACCTCATCCCACGCGAAGGTCGGCGCCGCCGCGGCGGGCAGCGGTGGTGGCGGGCAGCGCAAACCGAGAGGCGCGCCCTCGAGGCGCAAGGGGAGTTTCGGCAGCTCCGCCATACTGCCGTCCGGCATGCGGGTCGCGGCCAGTCCGCCCGTCGCCTGCAGGTGAGGATCGGTGAACAAAGCCTCGGGCCGCGCCACGAACGCGAACGGTATGGTCGCCCGCTCGCAGCGGCGGGTGATCTCGTGGGCCGTCAGCCGTGAAAATATATCGGTCAAGCTCTTGAGGAGGTCGGGCCGAGCATCGATGCGCGAGGCATTGGTCGTATAGCGCTCGTCAGCATATAAGAGAGGGCAATCGAATGCCTCGCAAAAGCGCTGCCAGTGCGCATCACTGGTGATGCCGATGAAAATCGGCTGCGCATCCGCCGACTCGAAGATCTCGTACACCGCCCATGCACTGACCCGGGCCGGCATGGGCGAGACCGGCGCCCGGCTGGTGGCAGCGTACGCGAGGTGCTGCCCCATCAAGAAGGCCGCGGTCTCGAACAGGCCGCACTCGAGCAAAGCACCGCCGCCGCTCCTGTCCCGCTCACGCAGCGCAGCCAAAATGCCGACCGCGCCGAAGACGCCGCCCAAGATGTCCGTGATCGATGTACCTGCGCGCAGCGGCGTTCCCGGGGGACCCGTCATGTAGGCAAGACCGCTCATCATCTGCACGACTTCGTCCAGCGCGACGCGCTTACCGTAGGGTCCCGGCAAAAAGCCCTTGAGCGAGCAGTAGACCAACCTCGGGTTGAGAGCTCGCATCGCCGCTTCGCCGAGGCCCGCACGCTCCAGTGCTCCCGGCGCCATGTTCTCGATCAGCACGTCGGCATCGGTCAGGAGCGCTTTCGCCTGCAGCAGCCCTCTCGAAGTTTTATAGTCCACGATGAGGCTGCGCTTGTTGCGATTGAAAAACGCGAAATAGCCCGCGCCGAAGCCCTTGAGGCGGCGGGTGGGATCGCCGCCCGGGGGCTCTATCTTCAGCACATCGGCACCCAGATCGGCAAGCACCATGCCGCAGCACGGCCCGAGGATGGTGTGTCCGAACTCCACCACCCGGATGCCGCGCAGCGGCAATTGCTCGAGGTCCGAGGGTGCGCTCACGGCAGCCGCCCGCGGCGTGCGCAGCGCGATGAAATTCGCATCCTCTCAACGTTGTTAAAGTAGAATGGCATTCTGTAGTACAGAATGTAGTGGCGACTTGCATGGAATGTCAACTGCTTTTACGAAAATGAGTGAAAGAGCGGCCGGCCTGTGGTCCCGCACTTGATCGCCCCTGCGGATCACGTCAAAGTGCGGTGCCTTGTGCGAGCGACCTTGAAAAATGGAGTAAGCGGATGAGCAATGATGGCGTCGCGGCGGTCGAACGGGCGCTGGCGATCCTGGCGGCGTTCCAGCCGGATGGGGCGCCCCGGAGCCTTCACGATCTCGCGGCCAAGACCGGCATGTACAAGAGCACGATCCTGCGCTTGATCGCCTCGCTCGAGCGCTTCAATTGCGTGCTGCGGCTGCCGGATGGTCGCTACCAGCTGGGTCCGAGCTTGTTCCACTGGGGCGACATCTATCGCCGCTCGCTCAAGCTCGAGGATCACGTGGTGCCGCTGTTGCACCAGCTTGTGCAGCTCACCGGCGAGAGCGCGTCGTTCTATGCACGCCAGGGCGAGCAGCGGCTGTGCCTGTTCCGCGCGGATTCTCCGAAGTCGGTGCGCGACCACGTGCGCGCCGGCGATCTCCTGCCTCTCGACCGCGGTGCGGCGGGCCGCGTGCTGCGCGAGTACTCGGATGCGCACCCTGCCCACCGGCGCGTCGAGGTCATCTCGACACTGGGCGAGCGCGACAGCGAAACCGGGGCCGTGGCGATCGCGGTGTTCGGAGCCACGCAGGAGCTGGCCGGCGCACTGTCGGTGTCCGGGCCGATCGCCCGCTTCAACGGGGACACGCTCGCCGTGATCACCGAGTCCCTGCTCGATGCGGCCCGGCAACTGACGCTTCGCATCGGCGGCGATCCGTCCGTCTACGAAGCGAGCAGTCCGCCGAGCCTGCAGAAGTCCAAGCGACCGTCGCCGCGCAAGCGCGATCGTGCGAGGGCGTCGCGGGAAAAGGCGGCCTCGCACTGATCGATTCCCCTGGCCGGCGACGCCCCGCCGGCTGGGCGATGCTCCGCAGGCTAGCCGATGCGTGCTCCCTGAAGATCGAACAGCGCGCAATCCTCGGGCCGCACCGAGATCTGCACGTCGGCGCCTTCGCGCGGCATGTTGGCCGATGCAGCGGCGACCGCCTTCAAGGCGAGGCCATCGGCATCGATCAGGTACGCGGCGGTGGCTCCCAGGAACGAGACACTCGAGACGCGGCCGCGCAGCCTGCCGGGTGCTCGGATCGCGCTCGGGGGCTCGAGCGCCAACCGGTCACCTCGGATGACCACCTCCAGACGGGAACCAACGGTCAGAGAAACCGTGCTCGGCGCTCGCAAGGAGGCGCCATTGCCGAGCCGCAATTCCAGCACGCCGTCGTTCGCGCGGAGCACCTCCGCGGCCAGTACGTTGGGCCGACCCATAAAATCGGCCACGAATCGGGATTGCGGGCGGCCGTAGACGGATTCGGGCGAGCCGGCCTGCTCGATTCGTCCTCGATTCATGACGACCACACAGTCCGAGATTGCCAGCGCCTCTTCCTGATCGTGCGTCACGAATATCGTGGTGATGCCGAGCTCCCGCTGGATGTTCTTAAGCTCGATGCGCATATCCTCGCGCAGGTTGGCATCCAGCGCCGAGAGCGGCTCGTCGAGCAAGAGCACGTCGGGCTGGATCACGATCGCTCGAGCAAGCGCTATGCGCTGCTGCTGGCCCCCGGAGAGCTGCGCGGGGAACCTCTTCTCGACGCCGGGCAGCCTCACCACCTCGAGGGCCTGCGTCACGCGGCGGGCGATGCATTCGCGATCCACCGCTCGATACTTCAAGCCGAAGGCGACGTTGTCGAATACGGTCTTGTGCGGGAACAGCGCATAGTTTTGGAACACGAGACCGATGTTGCGGCGGTGAAGGGGAATGTCGTTGACGCGCACCCCGTCGATCAGAATGTCGCCGGAGCGCGGCGAAACCAGCCCCGCGATGGAGCGCAACAGCGTGGTCTTGCCGCAACCCGAGGGACCGAGCAGCGTGCAGAACGAGCCTCGCTCGATGCGAAGATCCACTTCATCGACGGCGATGACCGCCCCGTAGCCCAGAGACAACCGGCGCAACTCGACCTGACTCGTCGAGGACATCATGGCGTCGCCCTTCATGCGCCCTTCATGATGTGATGCCATCGTCGCTCCCAGCGCTCGTAATTCTTGAGCCAGTAGCCCGGATCCGCGAGCGTGAGCCCTTGCAAGGTACCGGTCGGATCGAAGGTCGGCAGTCGCCTGATCGCTTCCGGCATGGGCGTTCTTACGGGATCGAGCGAGGGCGCATACATCTCTCCCTCCGCCACCGCAATCGCGACTTCCGGCTCCAGCATGAAGTTGAGCAGCGCTTCGCATTCCTCCATCGGCGAATCCTTCAGCACGAAGATGTCGTCGATCCAGGCGAGCGTGCCGGGCGGGTTGTAGTAGCCGATGGGGAAACCGCGCTCCTGCATAGAGGCGACGCGGCCCGAATAGGCATCCGTGATCAGGATCTCCTCCTTGCCGAGCAAGTTCATGAGCTCCGCTCCCGAATCCCAGTATTTGAGGATCACCGCCCTGCTCTCGCGCGTCTTGTCCCACACGGCGTCCATGTCGGCGATGGCATTGGGGTTCTGGCGACTCTGCAGCGCCGCGTACCAGACCCTGGTATGCATGTCATTGAGTGCGCCGATTTTTCCCCTGAGCTGCTTGTCGAGCAGAATTTGACAGCCCGCGGTGCGCACGTCCGCGTCGCTGATGTGGCGCGTGTTGTAGGCAATCCCGCTGGTGCCGTAGCTATAGGGAATCGCGGACAGGGAGTGCGGTGTCACCCGGCGCAGGGCGGCCATCATCGGCGTCATCAGCAAGCCGATATTCGGAACGTGCGTCTCGTCGATCCTCGAGTCGAGCCCCAGATCGACGTAGCGCTTGTAGGCGATCACCCCGGAGCTCTGAATGACGTTGAAGTCTCCAGGGCTTCCGGTCAGCACCTCGTTCAGCATGGTGCTCTCGTCGTCGAAGGTCCCCTCGACCACGGACACCCCGGATTTGCGCGAAAACGGCGCGAGCGCACTCTGATGCAGCGCCTCCTGCACCGATCCGCCCCAGCCATTGAAGCGTATGCTGCCGGCCCTCATCCCGGCCTTGCCTCGACAACCGACTGCCAGGCCGGCCGCGGCCGCGGCCGCGATCAAGCGCAGGAATCGCCGTCGTCCGGGAGGATCGCCGAGCAGCTCGTCGCGCAGTTGCGCGAGCGGCGCAGGACTCCCCGGGATGCGCAACGCGGGCATCAATCCGGCCGCGACCAGTAGCGCGCGGCGGCGGCGCCGAGCAGCGGCGTCACGGTCGTGAGAATAATCATCAGCACGCCGACGGCGTTGACCTCGGGGCTGATCGAGGTATGCAGCATCGAGTAAATCTCGGTCGGCAGGGTCTCGACGCCGGCCGGCCGCCAGAACAGGGTCGCCGTGATGTTGTCGAACGATATCGTGAAGGCAAGCAAGCCGCCGGCGATGACCGCGGGCGCGAGCAGCGGCAAGGTGACCTCGCGAAAGGTTTGCGCGGGCGTCGCGCCGAGGCTCTGAGCCGCTTCCTCGAAGGAGCGCGGCAGGCCGGTCAACCGCGACTGCACCACCAGCACGACGTACGGCAACGAGAGCACGACGTGGCCAAGGAGCAGCAATGCGAAGCTGCGCGGCAGCGAGAGCGCGTGCAGGAACAGCAGCATGCCGAGGGCCAGCGCCGTTTCCGGCAGGAGAATCGGTGCCATGTGCAGAACTCGAAGCCAGTGCTTGCCGGCGAATTCAAGCCTCACCAGCGCCATCGCGGCGGCGACGCCGCAGGCGGTGCTGAGTATCGCCGTGGCGAGCGCCAGGAGGACCGAGGTGCGAAGCGCTGCGATGATCGGCCGGTTGTGCGCGAGTACCACGAACCAATGCAGGGTGAAGCCGCGCAGCGGGAAGCCGCCGAACTGCGAGCCGTTGAAGGCGAGCAGCGCGGTCGTGAACAGGGGGGCGAACAGGAACAGATAAACGCCGGCCGTCAGCACGGCGAGACTGCGCCGGCTCATGCTCTCTGCGCTCACCGGCTGAAACCCTTGTAGAGTTGTCCGAGCCCCATGAAGTGCGCGTATATGGCGGTGACCATGCCGAGGACGATGAGCAGGATGATCGACAGGGTGGCGGCCATGGGCCAGCTCAAGTCCGAGTTCAACGCATCGTAGATGAGATTGCCGAACATGAAATTCGCCGGCCCCCCGAGGATGGCGGCCGTGAGATAGCTGCCCGATGCCAGCACGAAGCAGAGCAGCAGCCCGGCGCCGAGTCCAGGCAGGGACAGCGGCAGCGTGACCTCGAGGAAGGCGTGCCACGGTGTGCAGCCGAGGGTTCGCGCCGCAAGGATGAGATTGCGATCGACGCCCTCGAGGCTCACCCAGATGTTCAAGATCATGTAGGGCAGCAGAAAATGGACCATGCCGACCGTGACCGCCGCCTCGTCGTACAGCATGGAAATCGGGCGCGATGTCAGGTGCAAGCCGCGAAGCAGCGTGTTGATGGCCCCCTGCGTGCCGAGCACGTCGACCCAGGACATCGTGCGGATGATGAAGCTGATCCAGAAAGGCAGAAACAGCAACAGCACCAGAATCCACTTGTGACGAAAGCGTGTCATGGCGAGCGCGTAGCTCGCCGGGTAACCGAGCATCGCGCAGAGCACGGTGGCGCCGCCGGCCACGCGAAGCGTCTGCCACAGCCCCAACCGATAGTATGGGTCACTGAAAAGCTCGGCCCAGTTCTCCCCGGTGAGCACCGGCTTCACCACGCCGGCGCCGGCATCGGTGAAGAATGAGTACAGCAGCATGACGGCGATCGGCACGATGACGAACAGCCCGAGCAGGCCGACGCTCGGCGCGAGCAGCCATCCCCGATCCGCGCCGCTCGCCGCCCGTTGACGGCGCCTCGATGCCGCCGGGGGAGCGGGCGAATGGGCGCGCCTGTCCACGGTCACGTCTTGATGCTGAACGGATCCCGGATAGTATCGGAGTAATCGATCATGACATTCTTGTAGGCCGTGAACTCGTCGAGTGCCGCTTCGCCGCGTTCGCGCCCGAAGCCGCTCTGCTTGGTCCCGCCGAAGGGCGATTGGCAGGCGATCGCCCGGTACGTATTGACCCATACCGTGCCGGCCTGAATCGCCTTCGAGACGCGCAACGCTCGCGCCAGATCACGCGTCCATACGCCCGAGGCGAGACCGTAGCGAGTCGCATTGGCGATCTCGACCGCCTGTTGTTCGGAGTCGAAGGGAATGACCGAGAGCACTGGACCGAATACCTCTTCCTGAGCGATGGTCATCGCGTTGTCAACATCCGCGAAGATCGTGGGTTGGACGAACAGGCCGTTGCCCAGCCGAGCTTCGGTGGCAGGTCCGCCACCGGCGACCAGACGGGCGCCCTCGGCCCGCGCCGCATCGATCATCGAGAGAATCCGCCGGAATTGCGGCTCGTTCGCGACGGTCCCCATCTCGGTGGCGGCATCGAGCGGGTTGCCGAGCACGATGCTGTTGGCTCGGGAAACCAGGCGGCTCAGCACCTCGGAATAGATGGAGCGCTCCACCAGCAGGCGCGATCCGGCAATGCAGGTCTGACCGGTGGCGGCGAAGATGCCGGCGATGGCGCCCACCACCGCCTTGTCGAGGTCCGCATCGGCGAAAATGATGTTGGGCGACTTGCCGCCCAGCTCGAGAGTCACGGGCACGAGATTTCGTCCGGCATTGGCGGCGATTTCCCGGCCGACGGCGGGACTGCCCGTGAAACTGATGCGATCGACGCCCAAGGTAGTGGTCAGGGTCTTGCCGACGCGGGCGTCGCCGCAGACGACGTTGATCACGCCGCGGGGGAACCCGGCCTGCTCCACCAGGCGGCAGAATTCCAGCGTCGTGGCGGACGCATGCTCGGAGGGCTTGATGACGACGCAATTGCCCGCCGCGAGGGCGGGCGCCAGCTTGTTGGAGAGCAGATGCATCGGCGAATTCCAGGCCGTGATCAGCACCGCGACGCCGATCGGCTCGCGGGTGGCGTAGTCGAAGACGGTGCCCTGGTCGAGCGGTATCACTTTCCCCCAGAGCTTGTCCGCGTATCCGGCGAAAAAGCGATATTGCCGCCCCGCGAAGGCCATTTGATTGCGCGTTTCGCGCACCACCTTGCCATTGTCGGTGCTTTCCAGAACGCTCATGCGCTCGGCGTTCGCCTCCATCAGCTCGGCGAGGCGCGTCAGCAGACGATAGCGCTCGAGACCATTCGTGCCCCGCCAGACGGTCTCGAACGCTCGACGAGCGGCGGCGATGGCGGCCCGCACGTCGTCGTCAGTCGCCTGCGGAATGGTGGCCCAGGGTTCCTGCAGATAGGGATTGACGGCGGCAAAGCGCTCGCCGCCTCGACCCTCGATCCATTCGCCATCGACATACAATTGATATTCCGTGCTCATCGGATCCTCTCAAGATCATTAAGGTGTGCCGGTTTTCCGTGCGTCGCGTTGCCGTTGCTCGGCCCAATGCAGCGGCAAGCCGGCCTTGCCGAGGGCGCCATGAAACTCAGCCGCCGGCAAGAGCCTCTCGACCGTGGCTCGGACCTCGAGGAGAGCCGGCAAATCGATGCCGGTGTTCAGGCCCATCCCTTCCAGCATGAACACCAGATCCTCGGTGCAGATGTTGCCCGACGCTCCCGGGGCATAGGGACAACCGCCGAGTCCGCCGAGCGAGGCATCGAACGCCGTGATGCCGCACTCGAGACCCGTCATGACGTTGGCCAGGCCGAGTCCGCGCGTGTCGTGAAGATGTAAGGCCGAGAGCTTGTCGCCGATTTCGCGTCGGACCGCCGTCACGACGCGGCGAATGTCGCCGGGGGCCGCGTAGCCGACCGTGTCGGCGAGCGAGACATCGTCCGCTCCCGCGGCGACCAGCCCGGCCGCGAGCTCGCACACCGTGGA
>Ga0182015_10002962_pt1 | contig 19661 bp, 19 predicted proteins | sample 712P3MmetaG_FD_120478 | JGI IMG/M metagenome (GOLD analysis project Ga0182015, IMG submission 120478) | Permafrost microbial communities from Stordalen Mire, Sweden - 712P3M metaG | ecosystem: Environmental > Terrestrial > Soil > Wetlands > Permafrost | place: Sweden: Stordalen | collected...
CGGATTTCCGTATCTCTGCGTCCGTCATGCCGCATCGCCCTAGCGGCGGATCGATATATAGCGCGTAGGCTTGGATCCGGTCGGAAACCCGGCGATGGTCAGCGTTGAAAAGATTGTCCGCAACGATTTGGTAGTCGTTATAGGAAGTATGCGTAAAGGCACCGCGGCCGTTGCAGTCCCCCAGCGCCCAGATGCCGGGCACGTTGGTTTGGAGCTGATCGTCGACGATGATGTAGCCGCGTTGATCGGTCGTAACCCCGGCCCGTTCGAGACCCAGATCGTTTGTGTTGGGGACACGCCCGACCGCTAGAAGCACGTGCGTGCCTGCCACTTCCTTCGGCTCTTCGCTGCATTCCATGCGGACGACAACACCGCCACCGCTTCTCTCCAGCGAGATACATTTCGCATTCAGCCGGACGTGTATGCCCTCCGCCTCCAGGATTTCGCGCACAGCTTGGGAAATGTCTTCGTCCTCCCGTCCAATCAGGCGCGGTCCCATCTCCACAATCGTGACTTCGCTTCCAAAGCGGCGATAGATCTGGCCGAACTCCAGCCCAATATAACTTCCGCCAACGATGACAAGATGCTCGGGCAAGAAATCGATGTCCATCATCGATGAGTTGGTGAGAAATGGGACATCATGAGCCCCCGGCATGTCGGGAATCCGGGCCCGCCCGCCAACATTGATATAGATCTTGTCGGCTAGCAGAACTTCATCGTTGACCACCACAGTGTTCGACGACTGAAAGCGGGCTTGGCCCTGAATGACCGTACAATTTGTCGTTCCTCGGAGCCATTCCTCCACTCCCTTGCTTGACCTCGCGGAGGCTGCATCTTTGCGGGCTTTCACCCGCTTGATATCGACGCGCACATCCCCAGTAGCGAAACCATATTCCGCTCCTCGGCGGGCAACATGGACCGCATAGGCGCTTGCCACCAGCGTTTTTGTCGGGATGCATCCCGTATTCACGCAGGTGCCACCAAATTTATGGCGTTCGATAATAGCGACGGTTTTTCCGGCACCCGGAAACCGAGCCGCCAGGGACGGGCCCGCCTGGCCCGTCCCGATAATGATTGCGTCGAAGTGCTTCATCGTAGTGGTCATCGTGCCCCCTCTTGATTACGACAGAATCACAATGACGAATCTATTGGACGAACGTATCGAATGCCACCAAATTGTGGATTGGACATATGGGCACCGCGTGGTACGTGCTTATTCCACGGGGCCCCAATACCAAGGTATCGCCAACACCATCGTCCAATTGATTCGCCGAAGCAGCTCGGGTGTAATCGCCGCATCGCAGCCGATTCGGTCGGACGACAGTACCTGGTGGTTGCTCATGGAACTTCCGCTGAGGCGGCTAAGGCTAGAAACATTTTGAGCACATTGAAACCAACCCATGTGACCGATCATGTTCTCGAACCTGCCATGCAATAGTTAACCCGTTGAACGCATCGTGAGGTGGGATCGGACCGTTTGTGGATCCCAGCTCACGCTACTTCGGGTGGAAGAATCTTATGGATATCTGTGATGTTGGTGAATATTATGCCCAGAGACAAACCCATTCGATCCGGTTGGCGATGTGATAGTTGAGGCGAACTTATGTCAGATCTGCAGGGTGGAGTGGCTTGCGGCCGCTCGCAATCGGCCGTGCAAGGTGTTGTTTGCACGCGCCCCGCCTGCGCACGAATCATGTATATTGATTTCAAATATCCGACTTTGATAGAGTCTGTCCCCAAGAGAGGGGTCCAGCCATGAAGGTGGCAACTAAATTAAATGATATAACACTAACGTTAAAGCCGGTAACACCACGCGCTTTTAATGTCCACGCTTTTCTCGAGTCTACGGGAGTAGCGAGGACAATTGTCGAGTATCGAAGATCACAGAGGCTCTACTCGCAAGGTGATATCGCCTCCACTGTCATGTATATCCAGCGAGGAGGCGTGAAACTCTCCGTAGTGAGTAAGGTAGGTAAGGAGGCAGTAGTGGCGCTTCTCGGGCCGGGTGATTTTCTCGGCGAGAGCTGCTTGGCGGGTGTTCCTTTTCGGATGGGAATAGCGACGGCGATTACTCCGACTACCATGCTGGTGATCGAGAAAAGGGAAATGATTCGCGTCCTTCATGAGGAACACAAGCTCTCTGATCGCTTTATCGCCTATCTCCTCACGAGGAACATCCGAGTCGAGGAGGACTTAGTCGACCAGCTCTTCAACTCCATTGAGAAACGCCTGGCCCGGGCCCTGTTGCTCCTCGCCCGTTATGGCAAGCAAGACCAGCCACAGAAGACGCTTCCGAAAGTATCGCAGGAGACGTTGGCGGAAATGGTTGGTACCACACGCTCCCGCGTCAATATGTTCATGAATAAATTCAGGAAATTGGGTTTCATTCATTACAACGGGGGAATTCAGGTCCGCAACTCGCTCTTGAGTGTAGTCCTGCACGAATAGCGCTAGTCTGTGGCCAATGGAGCCGCAGCACCTTTGAGCGCAGCACTCCTGGCCCTGTCTTAGACCGCATTGTGATCGAGACAATCGAGGCCCGGTTAGTTGGGACTTGTCTTCGTTGTGGGGCTAAAGCGCTCCTGGTGTTTAGCCCACGGCAGTACGAACGTGAGAATACCCCTGATAAGCGCCACTTGTTTGTCGCATTCACTCGCCGTCCATACAAATCGCTCGCAAATGTGCTTCAGTTCAGGCGCCGTTGGGTAGTGCGTGTCAAAATCCTTCAGTAGCCCTTGCGTGTCCGTCATCATTTTAAGCACGGATAGTAGCGCGGACCGCACGAGTATGCCTATCGCTTCGGATTCGTTTAAGCCAAAGTCAGGCCCGGTTGATTCCATCGCGGCTCCCTTCCATAATTGAGTTTCAATGATGATACGTCAAGCAGTTTCTCGAAGAGCTCGGCGACCATCGGCCTGCTGAAATAGTAGCCCTGCGCTTCGTCACAGTTCTGAGTCTTCAGAAAGCTCAACTGCGCTTCTGTTTCCACGCCCTCTGCTACCACGTGCTTGTTAAGGCCCTTGGCCATGGCTATCATCGTGCTGACGATTGTAGCGTCCCCCGAGTCGGTGGTGATGTTGTGCACGAATGACTGATCGATTTTCAAAGCGTCGATGGGAAGCCATCTCAGGTAACCCAAACTCGAGTAGCCGATCCCGAAGTCATCGAGCGAGAGCCTCACTCCGATTGCTTTGAGTTCTTTTAGCGCCGCCACCGTGGATTTGGCGTGCTGCATCAGCGCGGTTTCAGTTAGCTCCAGATCGAGATAACGCGCATCCAGCCAAGCGCCTCTTAGCGTGCGCCGGAGTCCTTCGATAAAGTCGGCGCTGCGGAATTCCAGCGCGGATATGTGCACTGCGACAGGAATGACGCGCAAACCGGAATCAATCCACTCTCTCACTTGCCTGCACGTTTCCCGCAATACCCACTGACCGATCGGCACAATCAGTCCGCACTCTTCCGCAATCGGTATGAACTGCGCAGGGCATATCTGCCCCTGATCGGGATGCTGCCAGCGTATCAGCGCCTCAGCGCCCACGATTTCTCCGGTGTGCAGATCGATCTTTGGCTGGTAGTGCAGCTCGAATTCATCGCGCTCCAACGCCCGGTTAAGCTCGGCTTCCACCGACTGGCGCCGAATGGCCTGGACGTTCATCTGCTTTTTGAAAAACTGGTAGTTGTTGGGGCCATTTTTCTTGGCTTGATACATCGCCGTGTCTGCATTAACCAGCAATGTTTCCGCATCCTCACCGTCCTCCGGATAGGTGCTCACGCCAATGCTCGCCGTGACCCGCAGATCATATGGGTCGCACGTATACGACGCAGCCAGTGCGGTGAGGATTTTTCTCGCCGCGACGCCGGCATCGGCCGCCTGCTTCACTTCCGGGAGCAGCACCACAAATTCGTCTCCGCCCTGGCGGCCCACCGTGTCTGCGCCTCGCACGCCGGCCACCAAACGCTTGGCGACCGCCCTCAGCAGCTTGTCGCCAACGGCGTGGCCTAGCGAGTCATTGATATGCTTGAAGCCATCCAGGTCCAGGAAGAGTACAGCGACCTGCGTGCCATTACGGCGCGCGGTAGCAATCGCTTGACCCAACCGATCCTTCAGCAACGCTCGGTTCGGCAGATCGGTGAGCGAATCGTGGTGAGCTAAATAAGACATCTCCAGCGACATCGCTTTGGACACACTTACATCGTGAAAGACGATCACCGCACCGGCAATCATTCCCGATCTCGCGTGAATCGGCGCGGTGGAATCTTCAATGGCGGACTCGTGTCCGTCACGGCGGACTAAGATGCAATTCGCGGCCAGCCCCACGGTCTTGTTTCCTTGCACCGCCAGCGCCACCGGGTCCGCCGAGGGCTCGCGAGTGCTGGCGTCGATGATCTGAAACACTTCGGCAAGTGGTTTCCCGATGGCCTCCGCACACGACCAGCCAGTCATCTCTTCCGCTACGACGTTGAGGTAGGTCACGTTCCCTAAGACGTCGGCGCTCAGCACTCCGTCACCGATGGAATTAAGGGTCACCTGGGCTCGCTCTTTTTCAGCGAACAGCACTTCTTCCGCGGTTTCTCGCTCCGTCATATTGCGGAATGCGCGGCCAAACGAGTAAGCGTCAATATGACCTTCGAGCAAGTAGTCTTTCGCTCCTTGTCGCATGGCGTCGATGGCGATACCCTCATCCGCTGCACCAGCGAGGACCAAGATCGGTACACCGGGGGCCGCCTGCAGAATTTTGTCGAAGGTATCCAGGCCATCGCTGTCGGGTAGAGACATATTGGCAAAAATCGCCCAAACCTTTTTTTCACGCAACCGTTCCATCCCCTGAGACAGGGTTCTCAGCCATTCCGCTCGGAACGGCCTATCGCTTGACTCAAGAAGCGCGACGTGAAAGGCCTCGGCGTGGGCGGGGTCATTGTCGATGAGCAGCAGGGTACGAAGATCATTCATATTTTTGTCCCAACGGGGGTTGTCTCCATTTTGTAGCTTCTGTCGCCCTGCCTCTGCCTCGTCACCCATAACAGAAGCCCGGTTGTCCGGGTCTTGGCCATCAGGTCGCGTAGCACGCCTGGGAATGACTGCAATGGCATTCGGAGCTCGATACAGAGTTGCTTGTCACATTTCCCAGCCGAGACCGCTCGCATCACAATCGATTCTTCAACTGTAAATATAGGGAGGGGATCGCATAGCGAGTCCTGGCCCCCGTCACTGGTAGAAGTGAGTTGTGCAGGTCCACCGTCGGTTTTCGGTGCCCGCACACGGTCCCTACTTGGCCGCTCGGTAAAGTTATCGTCAGAGCTGTAGCGTAGCTGTCTGTTTGGCGACCCCATACGGTCCCCTATTCATCGGCGCTGGGTAATAGCTCTTGCTTCATCAGAGCACCTTGGTCGGATCACCTGCAGACCCAGGTTTGTTCCGATGCTAAGGTTGGACAACGCCGTCGCCTTCAGCCTAGTCGGGCGGTAAAGGTCGAGCTGTGCCGTTTGGTACAGGTTCGTATGAGTTACCCCTCAATAATCTTCATCGTGGAGTAACTCGCCAAGGGCAGGCCGTCAGAAGCGTAAGGGACGCCTCGACCGGAGCTTCGTAACCTCTACATCGCCCCGGGCCACCTAGGCTTGGCGCACGCATCCCTGCTTGACGATCCGTAAGATATGCTTTCCTAGCCCGGCTCGCTTCGCTCGCAGGAAGTCATGCTTATGTAGCCCGAGGCGCCGTCCGAAATGCGCCTGATCCGCACTAAAAGGTGAGTCAATGCCACGTAATTAATGAGAACTTCTGCCCCGCATAACCCAACATTTCCCCCGATAGCCATTAAACGGTGTGTCTACTTCAGCGCACAACCTTCTTCTTCGAGGCTCGACACTGATGACGTTAGTCAAGCGAACGAGTAGGCCGGAATGGCTGCGAGGCTGATAAATCGATGAAAACTGATCGCACCGGGGTTCTGTGCCACCAGGCATTCGCCGCTATCTGTTCGCAGAGTAACTCATAGGAATGTGTGTCAAAGGGAACATCTACTCGTGTGAGCTGCACCTAGTCTTTCAATCGTAGGAAGAACTCAGCCTCAGTGAGTGATTACAAACAGCGACTGCAATAAGTCTTAGGGTTCCAGCGAGGGCGCTTAAATGAAAGGCTTATTGGCTTCCCGAGATGTTGGCGAGCGCAGAGCGCATCACGGACGCATCCGCAAAAGCGAGGATCGGTTTCGCTTGACCTTCGAACAGGCGCCCGTCGGTATGGCCTACACGACTCTGGACGGGCTGTTTACCAGGGTGAATCATAAGATGTGTGAGATTCTCGGATACACACCCAAAGAAATGCTTGGCCTCACGTTTCATACTCTTACTCGGCCCGATGATCGTGAGTCCGATTTGCTCGCCGTGGATCAACTGCTTAACGGTGATCGGGAAATCTTTAAACGCGAAAAGCGATACTACCGCAAGAACGGCTCCGTCGTGTGGACCCATCTGACTATCTCCCTGATACGCGACCCTCGTCACACCCCGGCATATTTCATTGCCATGATCGAGGACATTACTTCTCGCAAGCGGCGCGAAGCCCAACAACGTCGAGATATCGAGAGGTTTCGGCTTCTCGAGGATTCCATGCCCCATATGGTGTGGACCGCTCGTCCGGATGGTTCGATCGATTACTACAACCGGAGATGGCTCGACTACACAGGATTGACCGGAGAGCAGATCCAAGCATGGGGATGGACGCGGACCCATCATCCCGATGACGTCCAGGCGTCGATGGATAAATGGCTCGCGGCCTTGGCGGCCGGCGAGGTGTTTGAGAGCGAAATCCGAATTCTGCGCGCGAGTGACCAGAGTTGGCGGTGGCATTTCACCCGTGCTGTTCCGGTTCGCGATGAAAGTGACAACCTCATTCAATGGATCGGAACGTTCACCGACATTAATGACCGAAAGGCAGCCGAGGAAGCGCAGCGAAATAGCCGGGAGGAATTGGAGCTTTGTGTTTGTCAGCGCACCGCCGATCTGCGCCGCGAAATTAATGACCGCCAAAAGGCCGAAGATGAGCTTCGCCAGCTCAACACCCGATTGCTCACCTTGCGGGATGCCGAGCAACGGCGAATTGCACGGGAGCTGCACGATAGCGCAGGCCAGCTCTTGACGGCAACCACCTTGCATTTGGCCTCGGTCGCCAAGGAAGCCGGTAGCATAAGCCCCCAGGCCGCCACCGCTCTATCGGAGGCAGAGGGCCTGATCCGCGAGACCATCCGAGAGATTCGCATCGTTTCTCATTTGCTCCATCCGCCACTCCTCGATGACACCGGCCTTCGCTTGGCTCTTCAGTGGTATCTCGATGGTTTCGCAAAACGCGCCGGCGTAAGGACCGAACTCATCATATCGGACGCCTTTGGCAGACTCTCGGCTGACCTGGAAACCACGATTTTTCGCATTGTTCAGGAGTGCTTGACGAATATTCATCGCCACTCCGGCAGTGCCATTGCAAAAGTTCAACTGTTGCGGCTCCGCGATGAGGTTCGGATTGAAGTCGAGGACGAAGGTACCGGAATCCCGCCGGAAAGTTCAACCGGCGTTGGGCTGAGGGGAATGAAAGAAAGAGTCGCTCAATTTAAGGGTCAACTAAAAATCGTCTCCAGCGGATCGGGGACCACCATCATCGCGCGCATGCCTTTGACGCGCGACGGTGTCGCTTAAAGGTGTCGGCATAATCCCATTCATTTTTCGGACGACCTGGAGTCTACAAATTCCTTGATCAGCAGGCTGGCTAGGCGCTCGGGATCATGGCGCACCACGCCGTGCTGGTGCAGCAGATCGCCGGTGATGGCGGTCAGGCCCATGTCGCGCAGTTCGTTCAGCGAGGGACGCACCGGCTCCGCGCCTTGGGCCTTGTATCGGCGAATGATTCGCGGCGACACCGGGGCGCGACTGACTACGACTGCATCAAATAGTTTACGTTCGGCGTGCGCGTCGATCGCACGCACGTGATCGGCTACCGAATAGCCTTGGGTCTCGCCCGGTTGGGTCATCAGGTTAGCGATGTAAACGCGGGTGGCGCGCGAGTGCGCAATCACTTCCACCACTTCAGCCACCAGGAAATTGGGAATCAGACTGGTGTACAGCGAGCCCGGTCCCACCAGAATCAGGTCCGCACGGCGGATCGCGGCTAACACTTGCGGCAACGGACGGACGCGGCGCGGAACCAGGCGCACCCGCTCGATTCGCCGCCGCGAGCGGGAAATTTTCGTTTCGCCCGCCACAATCTTTCCGCCTTCCAGTTCCGCTTCCAGAGTTACATTTTGCGCGGTCGAGGGGAAAATTCTGCCGCGAATCGCCAGCACGCCTGAGGAGAGCCGCACCGCCTCCGGAAAATCTCCGGTAACGTTGGTCAGCGCGGTGAGGAAAAGATTGCCAAAGGTGTGGCCGCCCAGGCCTGGTCCGGCGGGAAAGCGGTATTGAAACAGTTGGCTCAGCAGGTGTTCGTCGTCGGAGAGCGCGACCATGCAGTTGCGAATGTCACCGGGAGGCAGAACGCGATATTCGCGCCGCAGACGCCCGGAGCTGCCGCCATCGTCGGTTACCGTGACGATGGCGGCTAAATCCGAAATGGGGCGCTTGGAGCGGTTCTCAGGGCCCTGCGCGACGTATTGCTTCAAGCCTCGCAGCACCGTGGAAAGGCCCGTGCCGCCACCTAAGGCCACCACCCGAACGGGGCGGGGGTGTTTCTGGATAACCTTTGTCACGGGTAAGTTTTTAGGAACTGGCGGAGCTTGAACTTTCGCGTTCCGGGTAGAGAAGCTCGGTAAAGCGCGGGTCTTCCTGCAGGAACGAAAAATCCTCGTCGTTGCGCGCGTGATACCGATTTTCCGGGCGCAGCTGGATCGCCAATTGCAAATTCTGAATCGCCGATTCCGCTTCCCCGGTCAAGCAGTCCAGCACCGCCATCGCGTAGACCACGTGGTCGGCCTTCGGCGAAGCTTTGCGCGCGCGGTCCAGATGCTCGCGAGCTTCGTCCCAGCGGCCCAGATTCATCATCGCCACGCCGTGCGTGTAATGATCTTCGGCGGTGCGAATCACCGGCGCCGGCGGACGGGTTATGCGCTGTTCACAAACTCGGATGTGCATTCCCGCACGATCGGCCAATTCCTTGCTCGGGCCTTTCACCACCGCCTCAAGCAAGAGCATTGCTTTGTGAAACTTCTGTTGCTGGAAGAGTCTTAGAGCTTCTTCGTACTGTTTGAGTTGTTGCTGAGTGGCCACGTCGGGCTTCTCGATGGGGGTCTTTAGGGCCCCGGATTTCGATGATAACGTCTTCTCTTTCATACCTTTAGGTCTGGAGCGGGAAGGAGATACCGCTTGCACTCGGCGCCTACCTGCTTTGTTGCGCGGTGCCATCAATGCGCAACATAACAAAGTTTTTACGCGGCGTCAACGCGCGCCGCTAAGTTGGCGCTTCATACCGCCCGCAAAACAGGCAGGATTTGAGCCGGGTTGGGTCTGGACCACGGGACTTTGCCCGGGGCAGGCCCTGGGCGGCATTGTCAACTTTGCACTTTGTTTGGGGGGCGCGTTGGCCTGCGGTGCAGCCCTGTGCTATAAACAAAAGGGAATAAACACTGAGGAATCTGTGCCGTTCATAAACTTTCCTGCCAGAGAAATCAACTGCAAATTGGTCTACTACGGCCCAGGTCTTGGTGGCAAGACCGCCAATCTACAGTGGATTTACGACCACACAGGCGCCAACCAGAAGGGGAAGATGGTGTCTCTGGCTACCGAGACCGATCGCACCCTATTCTTCGATTTTCTGCCCCTCGATCTCGGCACCGTCCGCGGATTCAAGACCCGCTTTCACTTGTATACGGTTCCCGGCCAGGTGTTCTACGAAGCCAGCCGGCGCCTGATTTTGAAGGGCGCGGACGGGGTGGTATTCGTCGCGGATTCACAGGCCGAGCGAATTGACGCCAACCTCGAAACGCTCGACAACCTCCGCGAACATCTGAAAGACCACAATCTTAATTTCGATACCATTCCGTACGTGCTGCAACTCAACAAGCGCGACCTGCCGAATATCATGACCCCGGATGAATTGAAGAAGCAGTTGTTGGTGAAGGGCGAGCCGGTCACCGAAGCGGTCGCCGTTACCGGGCAGGGAGTGTTCGATACGTTGAAAGAAGTGGCCAAGCTGGTGCTGGCTGAACTGAAGAAAAATTCCTGATACCCCGCTCTTTTTCCGCTCCGCGACAAAAATCCTGCCGCAGCGCTTGCGAAGCTAGCGTGCCCCAGCCGCCGGCTTTACGAATGACTCCAGCGCGACTGCCTCATCCTCGAACGTCGGAATCGACTTAATCAGGCGAGTCAATTCCAGAACGTGCCGGACGTTGCCGCTGGGCCGCAATAGTTTCATCGAGCCGCCGGAACGTTCCAGAGAAACGAAAGCACGAACCAGTGCGCTCAGACCGGTGCTGTCGATTTGCGAAACCAGCGCCAGATTCACCAGAAGTTTGCGATTGCCTTCGGTGACCACCTTTTGCAACTCACGGGTCATCGACTCCGCGCTTTCGCCAATCGTCGCGCGTCCCGAAACGTCCAATATCGCCACATCACCCGCTCGGCGGGCTGTAATTTGGAGGCCCACGATCCGTCCCTCCAGCACCGGTAACATCATTCGTATTCCGCCGGCTGAGATTTTGGAACGGGGGCATTATACTCTCCGGTTCGATTTTGTGCATGGTCGGTGATTCCGCAGTGCACTGGCCGGACCAGCCAAGGAAACGCCGAGTCCGGGGAATATTAAGGAGGTCGTGATGGGGTCACGACCTCCCGGGGTGGAGGGGGGATTGTAAGTGAAGAACTTAGACTTTTGTGTTTCTGTAAGCCTTCCAGTTCCCCAACCTGTTGGTTGGAGTCAAACAGTACTCGGGAAATAACACACGAAGTGCAGACGTGTCAACCGGATTTGGCAGCGCGACGCTCTTGGGCTCGGTGTAGAGCTTCCCAAACCTTGCGGCCCAGGTCGCGGGGGGTGTACGGTTTGTGCAGGAAGGACGCAGCCGGACGGTCGATTTTGGTGACCAACGCCGGGTCGGTGCTGTAGCCACTGGCAAAAATCACCGGTAAGTCGCTTGTTTCCGTTGCCATGCGCAAATAGGCTTCGGGACCGCTGAGCTTTGGAAGCACCACGTCGAGCACCGCCAACGCGATTTCCCTCTGATGCGCGTGAAAGACAGCCAGCGCCTCTTCCCCGTCGCGCGCAACCACCACGTGATACCCCAGGCCAGTGAGGGTTTCGTAGGCGATGTCGCGCAGGCCCTCGTGGTCTTCGGTTAGAAGAATCGTTTCGCTTCCCCCTAGGACCGGCGGTTCGAGGACCTTTGCCGGAACGGGGGTGGCGCCGACTTGCTTGCCGGGAGATAAACGCGAAACGTAGTACCGCGGCCCAGCTCGCTGTCCACATAGACGAACCCTCCATGCTGTTTCACTACCCCGTAAACGGTTGCCAGTCCCAGGCCCGTTCCCTTTCCCGTTTCCTTGGTGGTGAAGAACGGCTCAAGATCCGATCCAACGTCACCGCGTCCATGCCGGTGCCACTATCCGAGACGGACAGCAGTACGAATTGCCCCGGATGAGCTTGCGGCCGGGAGCGGCAGAAATCCGCGCCGATCTCGACGTTGCTCGTCTCGATCACCAGCCGCCCTCCGCCCGGCATGGCGTCGCGAGCGTTCAAACACAGATTCATCAGAATCTGCTCGACCTGCGTGGGGCCGGCCCGCACGCTGGCCCTCCGGAGCCAGTTGAGTTCGCACTTCGATATTGCTGCCGATCACTTTTTCGAGCAGGCTGAGAGTTTCCGAGGTGAAGTGATTCAAATCCATGTCGCGAGGCTCGAGAATCTGACGGCGGGCGAATGCTAGCGATTGGCGGGTGAGCGCGGCGGCACGATGCGCCTGTTGGCAGGTTTTTTCGAAGTGGCGCCGCAGCCTGCTAGCCACCTCGCTCTCGTCCGTGCCCAGCTCCGCCCAGCCGAGAATCGCTCCAATCATGTTGTTGAAATCGTGGGCAATTCCTCCGGCGAGCTGGCCGATGGCTTCGAATTTTTGCGCTTCGAGCAGCTGCTTGGCGAGCACTCGTTTTTCGGTAACGTCTTCCGCCAGGCTTTCAAAATATTCACCGTTGCCGGTCTCATCGCGGGACAGCCGTGAATTCAAGCGAACGCAGATGATGCTGCCGTCTTTTTTTTCCATTCCACTTCCACATCCGCGCCTCCGGCTCGCGCCTGCTGCACCAGGTTCAGCCGATCCTGCGAATTGCGAAACACGTCCGGCCAGTGGATTTGCTTCAAGTCTTCCACCGAATCATAGGAAAGCATCGCGATCAGCGCGGGATTCGCGTCGATCAAGTACCCGGCTTCGTCTACCTGGTAGACGCCAAAGGGCGCGTTTTGCATCAGACCTCGATAGCGCTCCTCGCTCTCGCGCAGAGCTTCCAGGCTCCGCTTCCTCTCGGTGACGTCTTGGGCGATTACCAGCATTCCGCGGCACCCGGCAAAAACCAGCGGATTGGAGGCCATCTCCCCATCGATCTCCGATCCATCGTGCAATCGGTGGCGCCCGGCCCACTGAGCATGATCCGAACGGCCGCCGGGACAACATTCCGATGACGGCGCCGCTGCCACCGCGCTCTGAATTTCCGGAATCCGCATCGCTAAGAACTCCGCGCGGGAGTAGCCGTAGTGCACCACCGCGGCGTCTTTCACCTCCAAAAAGCGGAGAGTCTCCAGGTCGAAAACCCACATCGGTATGGGATTGGCCGCAAACATCAGCCGGAAACTCTCTTCGCTGTCACGAAGCGCCTGTTCCGCAGCGGTGCTCTGATTCCGCAGTTCTTTTTCTTCCAGCGCGTGGCGAACCGCCGCCGGCAGCCGCGCGAGTTGGTGCTTCAGCACGTAGTCACTAACGCCTCGCCGCAAGCATTCCACCGCCAATTCTTCGCCGAGCGTGCCGGTCACCAGGATGATCGGCGCTTCCACGCGGAGCGCCCGCACGAGTACCAGGGCATCGAGTCCGGTCCAGTTCGGTAGCCGGTAGTCCGAGAGGAGGTCGAAAGTTTCGCTCCGCAGGCGGCGTTTCACCTCTTCGGCGGTGCAGGCCACTTCCATCCGGAAATTCAATCCGGATTTCTTCAGCTCGCGATCGCACAGCTCGAGGTCGTTGGAATCATGCTCGATGTGGAGAATGCGAATTTCCCGAGTGTCCAGTGACAAGCCTGGAAATGCGGTGGCCGGCGTGAGCGTTTGCCAGCGATTCACCGATACGAAGTTTTGCGCGTGCCGTTGTGCGTCATGCATCGAGCGGATGCCCCCCGGAACCATATTCATCGCGCGCTACCACGTTGCCGGGCGGATAGCTCTGCCCATCACCGATGTGCGCGAAGGGTGAAATAGAAGCAAGCCCCTTGACCCGGAGCGGCGTGGTACCAAATCCTTCCCCCGTGCCGGCGGACAATCTGCTGCGCTGTGGCTAATCCCACACCCATCCCGGTAAAGCCCTGGTCGGCGTGCAATCGTTGAAATACTCCAAAGAACTTATCGGCATATTTCGGATCAAAACCGATGCCGTTGTCCTTAACGTATAGACACACCCCGCCGTTGATCACCGTGGCGCCGATGGTCACCGCGCTCCGCGGCTTCAAGCGTGTAAATTGGAACGCGTTGGAAATCAGGTGTGCCATTAGAACCTTCATCATCTCGGGATCGCACTCCACCTGCGGCAGGTTTTGGACGTTCCACTCGATGTGGCGGTCGGCCGGCAGTGTTTCAATGATGCCGTCAATAATTTCCCGCACCAGCTTTCCCAAATCGGTGATCTGCAGTTCCATCGTCTGCTGTGCGATGTGCGTTACTTCCAAGACGCCTTCGACAAGCCGGTGCAAATCGCTTGCGCCTTCGGCGATTCGCTCGAGATATCCCCGAGTTTCAGGGGGAATCTGGTTTCCGTGGTCTTCGAGGACGATGCCAATGAATCCCTGAATGTGCCGGATCGACGCACGTAGATCGTGAGACACCGAGTAGCTGAGGGACTTCAGTTCTTCGGTTAGGGTTTCGATCTGAGCGGCCTGCTCTTGCAGTTTCCGTTCTAAGCTTCGAAGCGCTTCGCCCTGCGCTTCCGACGAAGCCGCGGAGCTGCCAGTGGCATCCTGGTGAAGCTTCCGTTCATCGCCGGGGAGCTCTCTAATGTTTGGCATGTTTCTGGGACCCTCGAATCCGAGCGCGCAGGAGCCATTCCCGGGCGAACAGGCGCGTTGGTAGCGATGCTTATGCCGATGGATCGTAATCATTATCGGCATATCGGATGGGATGAGTAGCGCGATGCAGGGATGGTATCGTGAAGCTTCCCTGTAGAAAACGATGAGCGGAAGCTAAGACTGACGAACTGTCCGGCGCTACGGTTTTGCTTGAGCCGCGGGAAGCGGATGCGACACGCAATATTCCGTGAGGCTGTTGGTGAGCTGATCGATTCCAGCGTGCACGTTGCGATTGAAGGCTGCGACGATGGCGGAAATGGTCTTTTCGTTTACCGACTCATCGTGAGTGTAGGAATCGTTCCACACCGTGGTGCCCGTTTTGCGATCGAATAGTTCGAGCTCGATCGAAAAGCGCGCCACCAGTGAGGACGAGTCAATCTCGTCCAACGAAATCAGATGGCCGCGCAGAATGTATTCACCGATCGCATCACTGCCCATCGGTTGAACGGCGCGAAAACGTCCGTTGGCGCGCAGCGTTTGCAAGATCACTGCTTCCATCATGTCGACGGGGGTTTCCACCCAGCGTCGCGATTCGTACAACCCCAGTTCGCCAGTCCCATTGCCGAAGACCACCCGATCGTCGCGATAGAGGTGCGAGCCGGTGATTCGTCCGATCAGTATGGTGACCGGAATCGGATTGCTGTTGGGCGCGGGCGGGGCGGCGGGGCGTTCCAGCGTATAGTAGTGCATGGGGAATATTGCGCCGCCACAGGAGATAAAAACCAGCGTGGCCATGACCGAAAGGATGGCGCCAAGTGCGTAACCGATGCGAGCGAATTTTGATTGAGTCGTCATAATCGTTAAGGTTTCGGCATTTCACCCGGGACATGCGGACGCAAAGATGGGGTTCGAATTAATATCGCGGGATGCGATTTTATTTCGTCGGTGAAGGCTTTCAGGTTCTCGGTCACGTGGCGAATGTTGTCCAGGAGCTCGTCGATGTTTTCATCGTTGGAACTGAGGGTGCGATCGAGCTGATCGGTGAGCGAAGCGGCGGAGGTGAGCGCTGCTCTCATTTGAATAACGGCCTGGCGTATGTCGGGACGGTTTTCACCAACGGTGGAATCCAGATGGGAAATTGTGTCGTTGGCCTGATTGGCGGTCTTTTTGAAATCATCGAGCAGGGCTGGGAGCTTCGCGCTCGATTCATCCAGATGCCCCAGTGTGGAGTGGACCTGGGGGCGGTCCTCGGCGAGCATTCCGTTAAGATTGGCAAGGCTGGCGGCCACGTTAGCGCGGTTCGAATCGCCAATCAAGTCATTGACGCGCGCGATGGTAACTTGCAGTTCGGTTACCCGCGCGTTCAGATTTTGCAAAAGCGCCGACGCTTGCGGCGCCATCGCGCTGAGCTTGTCGCTGAGTTCGTCAAAACTTGAGTAAGGATTGGCGGGCAGCACATAGCCGGATGGGGCGCGCGGTGCGGCCTGAGTTCCCGGAACGATTCCCAGATAATTATCGCCCAACGCGCCGACCGACGCGATTTTCACGCGGCTGTCCGTCTTCACCGGAATATCCGAGTGAACCCGGAAGATAACTTCGATCCGGGTGATGTCGTTGGGATCGCTGTGCACTTCCGCAATGTGGCCGATCGGCGGCCCGCCGGCGTAGCGGACGTCGGAGCCCGGCGCCAACCCACCCGCATTGTTCAGGTAAGTGCGATAGGTCGGCTGGCCATGATCGAAAAGTCCGGTCAAATAAAAAAGTGTGAAGATCAGGAGGCCAGTAGCCACCAGAACGAACAACCCGACCATCGCGCGTTCGTGTCTCGCGTCCAAGTTTGATCCCTTGATCCCTGGAGGCTTACGGCCCAATCCGGACGAATCCCGGGTTCCGATTGCCTGAGGGCGCGCAGTATATCACGGCATCCGGCCCCTGAAGCGTGCCGTAAAGCGCGCCGGTTGGCTCGCTTTATGAACTCCTGGCGCGTCCCAATCGGGCCGGGCGACGATTGGATAGCGGCGGATGCCTGCCAGTCGCGTCAAATATTGATCCCGCCGGTCAGGCGATCGAAGTAGGTGGCGTCCTCCACGGTTTCGTCGTTGGGGATGCGGTCAAGGAATTGGCGGACGCGGGGTTGGCTGCTAGCCTGTAATTCGTCCTTGGTGCCGACGGCGATGATGTTTCCCCGGTCGATGAGCATCATGCGATCGGCGATGAGGTAAGCGCTGGCGAGTTCGTGGGTGACGACCACGATGGTCATTTTGAAAGCTTTGTGGAGCTTGAGGATCAAATCGTCGATACCGGCGGCGATGATGGGATCGAGGCCGGCGGAAGGCTCGTCGAAAAAAAGAATTTCCGGATCCATCGCCAGCGCGCGTGCCACCGCGGCACGTTTTTTCATGCCGCCGCTGAGCTGAGCGGGCATGTAGTCCTCATACCCGGCGAGACCTACTTCTTCCAGTTTCAGCCGAACCATAATTTCAATGGTGGAATCGTCCAGGGCGGTGTGTTCACGAAGGGGCAGGCCGACATTTTCGCCGACGGTCATCGAGCCAAAAAGAGCGCCACTTTGAAAGGACACGCCGATCTTCTTACGCAGGTCGTTGGCATCGGTTTTGGACATCGAGCAGAACTCTTGGCCGTGCAGCCAGATTTCTCCGCTGGTGGGTTTCTCGAGCCCGATCAAAGTACGCAGCAAGGTGCTTTTGCCGGACCCGGATCCGCCCAGCACCACCATGGTCTCGCCGGCCTTCACTTCGAAGCTGATTCCATGCAGCACCTCGCGGCCGTCGTAGCCGACGTGCAGGTCGCGAACACAAATGGCGATGCCATCGGTCATGCGGGCGGGTTCAGCGGACGGCGTTGGTTCCTGATGGTGATGCATCATTTTTGGTTAGCGCGGCGCCGTAAAATAGAAAAGCAAGGTAAACACCAAATCCACCAAGATCACCATAAAAATCGAGTTCACCACCGCCGAAGTGGTGGATCGGCCCACATCCTCGGCGCCCAGTCCGGTGGCCAAGCCTTCGCGGCAACCCACCGCGGCAATGGTGAGGCCGAACATGATGCTCTTAATTAAACCCGTAACCACGTCGCGCAACACCAAGGCATTGAGCGAGGCATGGAAATAGGTGCTCAGGGTGAAGCCGGCCGAGGACACCCCAAAAACCGACCCGCCCACAATGCCCATGAAATCGCCCCAGGTGGTGAGGCACGGCAGCATGATGGCCATGGCCAAGAATTTGGGAGCCACCAGGAACGGCACCGGATCGAGCGCCATGGTTTCCAGCGCATCGATCTCCTCGTTCACTTTCATGGTGCCGATTTCGGCGGCAAACGCGGAGCCCGACCGCCCGATCACCACGATCGCGGTCATCAGCGGACCGAGCTCGCGAGTCATGGAAACGGCCACCGCGCTGGCGGTCAATTCGAGGGCGCCAAACCGCCGCAGTTCGTAGGCGGATTGCAGTGCGAAAATTGTGCCGATAAAAAATGTAATCAGCGAGACGATGGGCAAAGCTTCCACGCCCACGGCCATCGCTTGATGGATGGCGCGAGCGGTACTGAGCTTGCGCCCCTGCAGCGGCGCGACCACGACCGCGCTCATGGCTCGCCAACTGAGGACCGCCAGGTCACCCAGGTAGGCAAATCCATTTACAGTTGCTGTTCCGACGGTTTCAGCGATCGCCATGAATTAGAAAAGAAGCGGCCTCCAGGACCGGACCTTCGCGCTCTAGCCGTCGGCTGGTTTGCCAATCAACGCGGCTTCCTCGGTGTCATGCACTTCGAAAACGTTGATCAGCCGCGTCAGCTCGAGCACTTCGCGCGCCACCACGCTCAGGCCGTACAAGGCCAGAGACTTGTTTAATTCCCTGGAAACCTTGAGGCCTTCGACCAATGATGCGACCCCCGCCGAATCGATGTAGCGCACACCGCGCAAATTCACCACTACCCGCGGGGAATCGGTGCCCTTCAGAATCGCGATAACGGTATTACGAAATTCCGGGGAGCTGTACAAGGTGATGTCGCCGATCACGTCGACGATGGTAGCGCTGCCGGCCGTCCTTGTGGCTATTTGCATCGGTTTACCTGAAAGATATAGAAATCACCCTGCCCGAGGATACAAGGAGTCGCACTCAGAGCAAAGAGTGATGATGCGCCGGACCTAAGCCGCCCAGCGGGGGTGCCCAGGGGCTGTGCCGATGCTGCGGCCGAGGGCCTCGCCATACGTGCGGCCACGAGTGCTCCTTGGCGCGGTCAGCGAGCCCTCCCCTCTGTGCTTAGAGAAGGGCAGCCAGCGATTCGTGGCACTCGTATCGCTTTTGGCGGAGCGGGATTTCCAGGGGCTGCAAGAACCCCGCGGAGGCCGAGAACGGGCCCAAACTGCTGATGTTTCGAAGTGGTACAACCCGGCAGCTCAGCCACGCTGCCCCATGGGAATGTACCCGCGCTTATCCGCACCGAGGTAAATCTGGCGGGGGCGCGAGATCTTTTGCTCGCTGTCAGTAAGCATTTCGATCCATTGCGCGATCCAACCCGAGGTGCGCGCGATGGCGAATAGCACCGGGAACATAGCGACCGGGAAGCCCATCGACTGATAGATCAGCCCGGTGTAGAAATCGACGTTTGGATACAGGCGGCGGGTGACGAAGTAATCGTCGCTGAGGGCGATCTTCTCGCATTCCAAGGCAATGTCGATCATCGGGTTGCGGCCCATGATGTCGAACACTTCGTAGGCAATTTTTTTCACGATGCGGGCGCGCGGATCGTAGTTCTTGTAGACCCGGTGCCCAAAGCCCATCAATTTCTTCTCGCCATTTTTCACGTGCTTGATGAACTCGCCCACCTTATTCACCGAGCCGATTTCCACCAGCATGCGCAACACGGCTTCGTTGGCCCCGCCGTGAAGCGGGCCGTAGAGCGCGGAGGTGGCGGCGGCAATCGCGGAGTAAGGATCCACGTCCGAACTGCCGACGCCGCGCATGGCGCTGGTGGAGCAGTTTTGCTCGTGGTCCGCGTGCAGGATGAACAGAATATCGAGAGCCCGTTCCAGCGCCGGATTGGCGCGCTCTTTCATGTCCCGGGTGTGGAACAGCATGTTCAAGAAGTTGCCGCAATAGCTCCGTTCGTTCTCGGGATAGACATACGGCATTCCCAGGTTGTGCCGGTAGGCGAACGCCGCCAGGGTGGGCATCTTGCCGATCAAACGGAAGGTTTGCTTGCGCCGCGACTCGGGATCGAAAATATTCTTGGCGTCCGGATAGAAGGTGGAAAGGCCGGCCACCGTGGAAACCAGCATGCCCATCGGATGGGCGTCGTAATGAAAACCCTCCAGCAGTTTCTTGATGCTCTCGTGAATGAAGGTGTGATGGGTGATGTTGTGGGTCCACTCATTGAGCTGGGAAGCGGTGGGAAGTTCGCCGTAAAGC
>Ga0182015_10002963_pt1 | contig 19660 bp, 15 predicted proteins | sample 712P3MmetaG_FD_120478 | JGI IMG/M metagenome (GOLD analysis project Ga0182015, IMG submission 120478) | Permafrost microbial communities from Stordalen Mire, Sweden - 712P3M metaG | ecosystem: Environmental > Terrestrial > Soil > Wetlands > Permafrost | place: Sweden: Stordalen | collected...
TGCACTTCGTCGTCCGCTCAGTAAGTTGATGACCAAAACGACCAATCCCACCACGAGTAGCAAGTGGATCAGGGCTCCGCCGATGTGCAAACTGAAACCCAACAGCCACAAAACAAGCAAAACGACGAAAATAGTCCAAAGCATGTTAGCCTCCTGAGCTCATTCGTGAGCACCTGAATGTGAGTTCTATCCAAACGTTCGCAAGAAAACCGCTTCGCGCGAACGGATAGAACAACAAATGATGGACTGTACGCGCGCTCGAATACGCTGGTGCCGGCTATTGACAAACAACAGCGGAGGTCGAGTCCAGAAGCCCTACTATTTGTTGACTCTTGCCTCCGCTTTGGCTCCGCGAACCTCCGCAAGGAACGGCTTGGCTGCGGCTGGAACCGCCACTCTGCCCAACAGCAAAGACCGAGTTGTGACATTGTCCCCGTATATCGCACGCCGGGAATCATTGTCTTGGCGGAGCGACGCACCTTCCAACGTGAGCCCGGCGAACGCACCCTTGGCACGGGAGTAGGTCAGGATCTCTGTATCCAACTTCCAATCCGTACCAGCCTCGGCATGGCGTCCAACTGGACCCGCTGCCGCGGAAGCGTCCCCTCCAACTTGGAAGTTGCTCGAGAGCAGCCTCTGCATCGCTTTGTGATTCTGAAAGATCATTACCACGTCTACCGCTTCCACGCCGATCTGCAGGCCCCAGCTTCCGCCCGAAATCGTAATGAACGCCGGCGCACTCCAGCCCTTCGCCGTACGGCAGGTGGCTACGCCCTTGCCCCCTTTAGCGCCGAAGACAAAACCGCCTTTGACCATGTGAGGAATAACGGCCACGCACTTTGCGTGCTCCAATACTTCTTCCGGGATTCCCTTGTCAGGCATCCCCATAATTTCGTGCATCACGCTGGTGGCGTTGTCGAGCCGGTCGGTGGCATCTTCCCGCGCCGATCCCGCCCAGCACAGCGTGCCGAGTCCAAACATCACAAGTACGAAGATTACTTTTTTCATGGAACACCCTCTTTTCTGTTACCTCGAGCGCTGCTTCTCCGGCTTCATGCTGTGTCTTCCTGCACAAATCCGGGTGGAAATTCGGGCACACCAAAGTCAGTGCGATATTAGCAGATCAGGACTAAAACGGTCTGAGCAAAAATGCTCACACTTGGCACGGGGGAATTCCCGACAAATTGAACGCGAAGAAATCTACCTTTATTTTTTCGGATGAAGCCAAGCCCCGTTCCAGAGGTGGTCAATTCTGCTCAGACCTCGGAAAGGCGAGAGATAAAAAGTGGCAGCCCTCAAAATGGCGCCGATGAGCCACCAATCCGCTCTTTGCGAGGGTGAAGGAGGACTATGAAAACCAGCGCGAAAGACCAGATCAAAGGCAGCTTCCACGAAGTGAAGGGAACAATCAAGGAGGAGGTCGGAAAGGCTACGAGTGATCGCAATCTGAGAGCCGAGGGGAAAGCCTAGAAGAAGGCGGGCAAAGTTCAACAGCGAATAGGCGATGCGAAAGAAGTCGTGGCAAACTTGAAAGGAGAGCTCGCAGGGTTACAAAAGTTGGATAGGCTGCCCGCCATCCACTAACCAGTTTTTCATCCTGATCTCTCGATAGGCCGATCCACGCTACGCCGGCGGGACTGTTCCGGTCCCATTTCTTGTGACTGTCTTCCGCGGTAGCTTGCTTTTTCTCCCCGAACCGTCAGCCCGCTTCACGCCTGCCGAAGGTTTAGCCTGCGTAGTCTCGTAGCCATTCTCGTCGTGAACCTCTGCTGTTATGCCGAGTTTAGTGGCCGTCTGGGAATCAAGCTGGCCCGTGACTGGAAGATTCTCAGCCTTCTGATACCCACGAATGCCGGCTCGGGTCCGTAGACCGAACACGCCATCGCCCTTACCGCGGTAGTGTCCTTTGTCGTACAGAGTTTGCTGCATCCTTAATTACGTTGTCTGGATGCGCGATTCCTGGCACTTCTTTGCCGGCACCAACGGCATGTTCTACTACAGCGCTCTGGCGTTCAATCGTCAGGCGGGCGGCACCAGTAAAGTATTCGTAGCCACGTACACGGATGACAATTTGGAGGGCGGCAATTCCATTCGTTATCTCTGGACCACAACAGTGGACACCGGAACATCGAATCTCTTCGAAGACCCACGCGGATCTTTTGAAATCTTCAACTGCATTCGACCAAGGAATTGAGCATTGCCAACTACTCATCACAGCAGTGGTAGGACAGCAGATGACCTAAGGTTGTTGGTCTGAATCACGGGCGCTAGAAAAAGAATTTGGCACCCAACTGAACAAGGCGAGGCGGATTGGCGCTCACGACTTGCCCAAAGGCGGAACTGCTGATATTCCCATCGACGGATTGGGGTCCGAAGAATTGTGCGTGGTTGAAAACATTAAAGCCCTCCAGCCGGAACTGGAGCGATTTCGATTCGGTCAAACGCACGTTCTTGAGGAGAGCCATATCGTAGTTCTCCAACCCCGGTCCGAAGAAAAAACGCCGCTTCGCAGTGCCTAACGTCCCCAACGCATTTTCGCTGAATTGCGAAGTATTGAAGTAAGACCGTCCATTACTCGGATCGTGATTCAAATCCAGAGCACCTCCCGAGTAATCGGGCTCGTCAACTCCATAGTTGTTGATGCCGTTCGGTTCGGCCCCGAGCAGCGAATTGTCGCCGTAGTTGACCAGCGTGACGGGCAGACCAGAACTGAAATGTGTGATCCCCGAGATTTCCCATCCCTGCGTCCAGCGGTTTGAGACTCGGAAGAAGTTCTCGAAAGGAAACCTGTAGTTGTAACTCACGACAAAGTTGTGCCTGACGTCAAAAGAAGACAAGGCATAGCTGAGAGCGGGGTTAATCGGATTGACCTCCTCCCCCAGATTAGAAGACTCGTCCAGCGACTTGCCGTAGGTGTAGCCGGCCGACAGCTCCAGCCGTCCGCTGGTGTGGCGCAGGCTGAGTTGAAGAGCGTTGTAATTCGATTTCCCGATCGTTATCTGGTTCGTGTCGCTTCCGAAATTTGAACCCAGTGGCCCGCGCGTTCCATCGATTACCTGACCCGCGACGGTCGTGAATACATTGCTCTCGCCAAAAGGACCACACGTTGGAGAACCCGGCGATACGTCGCTCGGTTGACTCAGGCTCAGGCAAAGCGCGGGATCGCCGGCATTGGCTTCCTCCATCACGAGAAGTCGGTGAGACTGCGCTCCCACGTAGCTGACGCTTAGTACCGTATTCGCTCCCAGTTGTCGCTCCAGGGACAGCATGTATTCCTCGACGTACGGGATTCGGTTCGTTGCAGCATATCCAGGAATGCCGCCGATCGGTTCATATTGCGACCAATTGACGTTTGGGTCCGGGTGGCTGCGGGACGCCTTTTGTGTGACCAGTGCAACCGGAAATGGCTGGCCTTGGAACTGCCCGGTTGAGGCAGTGATGAAGGGGGTCGCAAATAGCGGCGGGGCAGGACTCGAATAGGTGATGCCAAAGGGAGCGTTCCCGGCCAGGATGCCCACAGTCAGCGCCTCGATGGCGGTGTAATACATTCCGAAACCGGCTCTTACGCTTGTCTTTCCCGGCCCACCCAGAATCGTACCCAGAAGAGTGCCTTCCGTCCCTTCGGGGGAATAAGCCACGCCGATGCGAGGAGCGAAGTCCAGGTTTCCGGGAGGCGCCAGGGTTCGAGGAACGCCCGGATCGGTGGGAAACAAAATTCCTACCGGGGCTTCAGGAAACACCAGCGACTGCTTGCCCGGTTCGAACGTCGAGATTCCGTTGTTCTTTTCATACCAGGGCTCGATGCGATCCCAGCGCAGGCCGTAGTTCAGAGTCAGGTTGGAGCGGAGGCGCCAACCGTCCTGCGCGTACAAGCCCCAGTACTTGTTGCGGCCATAAAAAGGTTGCAACTGGCTCTGGTTGTATTGGCTCGGAAATCCCAGCAAGAAATCCTCGAAGTCGGAAACCGTATCGCTGCCCGTGAATAGAAAGTTGCCGTTGAATTGCGCGATGGCGTTCGTGTTGATTTGGTCGTAGTGAAATTCTGACCCCAATTTCAAGGTGTGGCGACCGACAACTTTGGAGAAATTGTCAGTCCACTGAAAAGTATTGTTGACCTGCCTCAGTTCGTTGGCGTTTGTCCCGATCGAGAACGCGTTGAAGACTATGTTTTCAACCCCTTCGCCTCGTGGATTGAGAGGTACGATGCCGGGTGTTCCCGCCCCGGTCACAAATCCCTGCGATGCCAAGCTGATACCGAGTCCGCCAACCGGTTTCCCGAGATCGCTATGATCGCGCATGTAGGTGAAGTGAAATTCATCGACCGCCGTCGACCCCAGTGTCTTCGTGTCACTCAGGCTAAGCAACTGAGCTCGGCCCAGGTACAACGCGCTGAAGCCCGGTACGCTCGCTCCGCTCTGCGCCACCGGATACGGATTGTTGAGCGTGTAGTCGTCTAGAAAATAGTATGCCGAGAGTATTCCCCAGTGACTGTTATGGTCGACTCGATAGGCGCCCTTATCGTCCCGTAGAGTTTCGTTGTAAGCGGAGGTCGCGAATTCGTTCGTGCCTACGTTGGGCTGTGGAATATATTGCAGCAGATTCTTGGCCGGAGCCGACCATTCGCTTTCTGGTATAACGCCGTTCGGAAAAACGCCGCTGCGCTCGGCGAGAGGTGGCACAGCAATATCGCCCGTATCCACACCCTGCGTCAATCGAGTCCCTTGGTAGTCAGCGAAGAAAAACGTCCTGTTTCTTCGAATCGGCCCGCCGAATGTCCCTCCAAATTGGTTCTGGTCAAAGGCGGCGCGTGTCGGAGAAAAGTAGTTGCGGGCATCGAGACTCGTGTTGCGAACGAACTCAAACGCATCACCATGAAACGCATTCGTACCCGACTTTGTGACGACGTTGATCTGGCCTCCACTGTGTCCTCCATATTCCGCATCGAAATTGCTGGTAAGGATGCGGAACTCGGCGACGGAGTCGAGGTTCGGAATGATCGCTGTCCCAGAATTCACGTCTTCCTCGGCGTCGCTTCCGTTCACCGTGAATGCATTCGAGAATTCGCGTTGTCCGTTGATCGAAATCGTACCAGGATTCAACCCGCCTGAGGGCGAAAGGGCACTCACACCCACGTCCTGCTGCGTGTTGGAGGTAAGGGAAGTCGTTGGAACCACGCCCGGCTGGAGTGCCAGCAGATCCGTGTAACTGCGCCCATTCAAAGGCACGGCGGTCATTTTCTTACCGCTGATCACTTCGCCCATTTGCGTCTCGGACGTTTCCGCGTGGCCGGCGGTGTCAATTACCGTAACCGCATTCCCTTCCGCGCCCACATCGAGGACCGCGTCGACGGTCAATGCACGGTTTGCGTCGACGGCGATCTCGGTTCGCTGATAGAGCTTGAAGCCCATCTTCTCCATCGCGATGGTGTAACGTCCTACGGGGAGTTCGGGAAAGGAGTAAAACCCACGACCGTTGGTCGCGCCCCGGATTTGCACTCCCGTATCAAGGTTCTTTGCGCTCACGGTTGCGTCAGGAACTACAGCACCGCTTGCATCTTTTACCGTGCCTGACACACTTCCACCCGTCCCGGCCCGCGAGTTAACTGCGGCGAACATGACTATCGCAAAGGAAAGAAATAAGGTAAAACGCTTCAAGAAATTAAAAAGAAAAATCAAATTCAGACCCTGCCCCCTGTCAGCCATGCTGCCATTGTCTTTAGGGCCCTTACCGACCTCCGGCAAGGCGATAAGATGCGACGATGTCGCAACTACATTGCCAAAAATAACAATTACTTCTTAGTTCTTTGACACTGTTTGCAAATTCCGCCCACTTCCAGTCGCACGACGCGGATCTGGAATCCACTCTGCTGGACCATCTCTTTCTTTAGTTTGTCGAAAGATGGGCTTATGTACTCCATGATGGCACCACAGCGAAAACACGCCATGTGGCAATGATCGCGGCTGGTTTTTGCTTCGTAATAGTGCTTCTCACCCTCGATGTGCATCAAATCCAGTTCGTCGATCAACCCGTGTTCCTTAAGCAACGCAATCGTTCGATAGGCGGTGGCTCGATCGATAGCCGCATCCTGTTTCCTGGCAATCTTTAGCAGCGTGGCAACATCGAGATGCCGGGGTGAATCTTGAATAATGCCCACAAGTAAGCGTCGCTGAGCGGTCATACGTATTCCCCGCGCAGTCAGTTCTTTCATCAGGGAGGGACGAGTAATCGTGTCCCCTTTCGATCTTCCTAGATGCGAATCACTAGCCACAATGGCGTCAGTCTGCATATCCCTCTCCCTGCTCCCCAGTAATTCTAGTTGCGACTCGTTCGCAGCCTATAAGTATCATTGGACTTCATTCGCCTTTTGCTGTCAAGGCGTTACTTCCTCAGCTCCACTGGGGTGCAGTTAACTTGATCTCACTTGGATACTCCGATAGATTTTCGAATGAATGTCGGAACACCTGAGAGTAGCGGCTGACTTCTATGGCAGAACACATCGGCTGTGACCACGATGGTTGGCTGGAGTTGTCCCACGACGAGCGTGCCGTAGAACTTCGAACTGGGCGGGCAAGCCGAATCTGTCGGGATAAGGCTAATGGACGGCCGTAGTCAATAGCGAAGCCCGCCTTGGCGTTCGCCAGGACGGGCTTCTGTAGGATGACGGTAATTGTACCTACGCCGCTTTCTTCTGCTTCACCTTCCATGCTGCCCATCGTGCCTTTTGAGCAGCTGCAATCTTCCGACGAGCTGCTGCGGACATTGTGCGCTTAGGCATTTTCTTGGCTGCTGCGTGGTTCTCCGCTGCTCGATTACCCCAACGCACTTTCTGCGCGAGACTAATTGCCCTACGGCCTGCTGCCGACATCGTGCGGTGTATGGGAGAAGCGCCTACGATTGCGCCGGATCCGTTGTTGGTATTGAGTCCCCGGAGAGCGTTGATCGCTGCGTCCAGGCGACCGAGCTCAGATTGGACCTGCTTGCGTTGAGTTTGTAACTGAATCACTATCTGCGACAGTTGCGACATGTATTCCCCCCTGGACGACAATCTTAGCAGGATGAAACGACTTGCTGGCCACTGGGTTTGGGCTTCTAACGGACCCACGGACGAAAGACTGAAAACTGCGAACTCCCTCGCATGAAAAGGAGAGCGTATATTTGCGATATGGGACGCCAACTTTCCCATCTGCTGGGCACGATCGGAATGCTGCTGAGTATGGCGCTCTGGCTCTCTCTGCTCAACCCGCCAAGGGCAGACCGCTTCGTAGATAGTATTGCGGGACCACAACACGAATACACGATCGTCTTAGGTGCCGCCCTGTTAGCTACAGCGTTCGCATTCGTAGCCGCGGTTAGCGCTTCAAAGTTGTGGTATATCGGAGTAGTTTTGTCGTCTGGAACGCTGGCATTTTTCACCATCAGCCTTTCGTCGTAGTCGCCATGAGCCTGTGCCCATAGTCGCGAGAATGCCTGACGTGCGTCCTCGCTGTCAGGTCGCCTAGTCGTTCTCGGTCGGATTAATGGGCTCCCCGACAATGTTGTAGTAGACCTCTTTGGGAGACTTAGGCTTCGCTGGCTTGGCCGGGGCTACAACGGGAGGTGGCACCGGTTTCGACTGCTGCGGCGCCGGAGACGCTGGAACGGGTACGTGCGGAATCTGGGGTACCGTGGCCGGATTTACCGGTGTTTGGATCGGGGTGGCAACTGGCTCTGGAGGAGCCATTATGGAAAGCGGTGCGGCAGTCGGTTGCGAAAACTTCTTGGTCACCCGCACCATTTTCACTCGTACCGGCGCGCGCTTCCTCTGCGACCACTCGTGCAGCAGCACAAACACAATTCCTGCCAGGCAAAGCGCTAGAACCGAGTTGAACAACGCTGGAACGTTTAACTCACCTTTGCCGAGATACAAAGGAGACTGAGGGTCTACTTCCATCACCCTGGCCAGCAGCGGTACCAGTAAATTGCTGGTGAGAGAAGCAAGGAATCCCCAAATCCCCTCTGCCAGAATCACGGCGGCCACCAGCTGACCGATCCATTTTCTGGGATTCAGGGTCGATTCGGGGGCAGAAGAAGCCTGCTTTTCGTCCATACTTATGTGATGCAGATTGTGGCATATCGGGGAATGCACGATCCGTGATAAATCTTTTCAAGGTTTTTGATCTCTTGGGAGGGCAGAAATCGACGAACCTCCTCCAATGTCCTCATGCCCTGGATCGTGTCCTCGAAATGTCGCTGCGCGTAGGCGTTTTCCTCTGAGCGCAAAGATCATGCAGGATCGACGGGATCTTTCTTGGCTCAACACACCCGCCTGTCCGGAAGGGACAAGGCAATCGGCAAGGCCCTAGCGCCCGCCCTGTCCTGCCTCCAAGCGCAGCCTCAGGAGTCACTTGCGGATCGCAATGCGATGGGCTCTCCAAGATAGTAGTCTCTAAGCACCTCGGTCCAGATGACGTAATCACGGAGACTTCTGCTCTGGCTGTCCAAACCGTAGGATCGAACGATTCTGGAGTCCTTGCGGGCCGGACGCAACGAAAGGCGGTTTGACTCCTCCTCGTAAAGTTTTGCGCTAATTCTCTTCGCCGATTTTCCGCGAATTGGAATCAGTTGGTCGGCCAATCTCCCTTCATCGGATAACGTCCGGTTTGCCCGTCGGTCACAATCAATGGGACCGCGACCACATCTCCGTCGACGCTTCGAAACCGGAGTTTCAGAGGCCTGTGCGGAACGGCGCGATCATTCTCGGCGAAAGCATAGGCTTGCCGTTCTAGCCCGACGACTACACCGGACGAACTACATCGGACGTACCTACTAGAATTTTACTCTTGACAGCAGCGCCCTTAGCTAGGAGACTCTCCGAACTCGGTTAAGTCATGCCGGGGGTAGTGGCAAGATCAGGACTGCGGACTGATCAGGTTTTTCGGAGCCCCGTTCCAGGATTTCGGCTTTTCCCCCTTACCCAGCACGGACTTCGAGACCGGAACCAGAACAATCCCCTGAAACTGGTGAACGGTTTGTCTGTCGCGTGGTTTGGCGGACCGAAGCGATCTCGTCTTATTTAAGTTAGCGCGATAACGTTAGCCGCCAAGTCCGAGGGTGGGGCCGTATAAAAATGCACGCCGCTAAGAATTAAGAAGGAGAGTTATGAGATTAGGCATCGCGAGATTGATCGGGCCATTGCGGTCCGCCACTCGACTCGCATTGTTTCTGTTTGCGTTGTCTCTGTTTTTTTTGTCTCTCTTGGCTCCCTTCTCACTACACGCGCAGCAAGTCGGCACCAACGTCAATATGGTGACGGGAACCCAGTGGCCAGGCGGCGATCCTTTTCTGCAGCGCCAGAACGAGCCTTCGATGGCCATCTCGTCGCGCAATCCGCTGCACATGGTTGCCGGCGATAACGACTATCGCTCGGTGGATCTTCCCGCCGTTTCCGGTGAGGTCGCACCGACTGGCGACGCCTGGCTGGGATGGTTCACCTCGTTCGATGGAGGTCAGACTTGGACCAGCACGCTGATCCCCGGATACCCACAGGATAAGTCGCTGGCAGGTGAGTTTTCCCCAATCCATGGTCTAGGCGCTGGAGCGGACCCCACAGTGCGAGCCGGCACCAACGGCATGTTCTACTACAGCGGTCTGGCATTCAATCGTCAGGCGGGCGGCACCAGTAAAGTATTCGTAGCCACGTACACGGACGACAATAATTTGGAGGGCGGCAATTCCATTCGTTATCTCTGGACCACAACAGTGGACACCGGGACATCGAATCTCTTCGAAGACAAGCCTGCGATGGCAGTCGATATTCCGCGGTCATGGTCCGGGGAGTGCATCGTTCCGACCCTGCCACTGCAAAATACCCAAATCTTCCGGGCTGGAACCGTGTACGTAGCATGGACCCAATTCACCGGCCCTGAGACTAACGCCGTTGCGTCCATCATGTTCTCCAGGTCCATTGACTGCGGTCTCACTTGGACTCATCCGGTACAAATCAGCGGCACAGCCAAGACCAACCAGGGCGCCGCGCTCGCCATCGATCCTAATACTGGCGCGCTCTACATCACGTGGCGCGTGTTCGCTTCTACGAGTCCGACGCAGGCCGACGCCATCATGTACGCGGCCTCCTTCAATGGGGGAGCCACTTTTACAACGCCGGCGCTAGTGGCGGACATCGACACGTTCGATCAAGGCGAGACCTCCGAATCTTTCCGCACCAACGACTATCCGACGATCGCTGTGGACGATGCCAGCCACGCCTATGTCGCGTGGTCGCAGCGTGAGGCCCTTGCCGCCAACGGAGGCGATGCACGCATCGTGGTGGCGACGGGAGCGCCGACTTCGAATCCGAGCAAAGTACCGCTCACCTGGAGCACTCCGCTGGCGGTGGATCCGTACCTCGGCCGCGGACATCAGATCATGCCCGGGATGGCGTTTTCGGCCGGCAAGCTGACGGTTGCCTGGTACGACCTCCGCTACGACGATGAGCTCGCAATTTACACCGCGCTCGAATCCGCTGGGCAATTTTCGGAGCAAGAAGAAAACGACGGTGGAGCACCGGATTTCCCTTCATTCGGGTTCTATATCCAGGATCCTACGCCGCCCTACCCAGCGGTTGCGGAAAGGCAAACGCTCGACGTCCGCGCGGCGCAGGCGCTGCCCGGCGATCCACCAGCGTTCTTTCCCTCCGTCCAGGTCACCGAGTACGCGTATGGCTCAGTCCCCCCGAATGGCGGCTCGATTTCCCCGACTTCGCTAATTCAGCAATTACAGGTAGATCCGCCCAACCTGCCCATGTTCCAGAGTGGAACACTTCCATTTTTTGGCGATTACATCGATGTGGCGGGGCCAACGTTCATCCCGCTTGAGAACGGCACCTGGCGCTTCAATAATCTGGCGACCGATCCCGATTTCACTCACGTCGTATGGGCCGACAATCGCGACGTGGTTCCACCCGCGGACGGGATTTGGGCCAACTACACTCCGCCCACATACCCCGGATCCACGACCAGCATCTTCGATCCGACGCAGACCCGCCCGGGTTGCACCGCATCGACCCCCGACACCGGCGACCGGAACCAGAACATCTATACCGCGCAGCTTGCCCCGGGTTTGGTGCTCAGCTCGCCTGGGAACTCAAAGCGATTCGGAACAGGCTCGAACGGCCAGCTGATTCAGCGCCAGTTCGCTATTGTTGTCACAAACACCACAGCGGCGATCCAGTATTATGAGCTCACCATCGCTGCCCAGCCAACTGGGGGTGCGGCATCTTTTCTTCAATTCGCTGTATCCGGCCAACCATTTCCGCTGACTCAAATTCAGGTAGAGGTTCCGGCGCTGTCGAGCACGTCTCGAGGTATCTTCGTCACGTCTACCGTTGCGAATGCGACGGTGACTGTAAGCGCGGCGCAACTGACCGCCCTGGGCGGCAATATCGAATCCGGCGGACAGACTGCATCAGTGACCATCAATGGCGACCCCAATAATCCCGCCAGTAAGGACACGAACATCACGACCGCCGAGAACTATACGCCGACCATCGCGACTCCGAACATTGCCAACCCAAATATTGCCAATCCGAATATCGCCAATCCTAATATTGCCAATCCCAATATCGCGAACCCGAATATCGCCAATCCGAATATTGCGAATCCGAACATTGCCAATCCCAATATCGCCAACCCAAATATTGCCAATCCGAACATCGCCAATCCTAATATCGCCAACACGGATCTGTCGGACGGCACCATTACGGACGGCACCTGGGCCATCACGAATACGGGCAATACCTCCAGCGCATACGCCGTGAATTTGATTGGTCAGAGTCCCTCCCTTTCGGGCATAGTCCTGCAGTTGATCGTCTACGGGAACTACACGACGCCCGTCGTCACGCCCACCTTGGGATCATGCACCCTGGTCACGGAATCGCACTTCGTTCCGGTGGCGAATATCACCAACCCCTCGTTTGCTACGCTGTCCCAGCTTTTCCAACCTGCAGCCAACAACCCGACCTTACCCGGTTTGGCGCTCAAGCCCGGCGAGACGAAATACGTTACGGTGCGCGTCTATGACCCGTATACCAAAAATCCGGCCCAGGCTTTGCTCGATTACAACCCCATCACGGCAGTCACGCCAGCCGTCGTAGCACAAGGCGCGAACACCGGAACCACGACGCCTCCGGCCACGCTGACGATTCTGACCAAGGCCTTGCCGCAAGCCACGCTCACCGGAGTCTATCCGTCGCAGACGCTGCAAGCCACCGGCGGCTCCGGCGCCTACACATGGTCGCTCTTCAGCGGGACACTTCCTACAAACATTGCGCTAAGCGCTGCTGGCGTGCTCTCTGGGACGCCAACCGGAACACCCGGAACGTTTTCCTTCACCGTGCAGGTCAAGGATGCCGTAGGCGATATCGCGCAGCAGCCGTTGACGCTAGTAGTGAATCCGGTGCCAACGGTCGCCACGACGTCTTTGCCCACTGCCGAGGCGGGTGTCCTCTATACGACGACAATCCTTGCTGCTGGAGGAACGGGAGCTCTCAGCTTTACTCCGACAACGGTAGACGGCGTGACCCTCAGTACGTCAAATTCGTCAGGCAACTTCACCGGCACGCCCACGTCAGCCGGGTCCCCCACGGTCAGCGTGACGGTAACCGATAGCCTCGGCGTCACCGCTACTAAAGGGCTTACACTGACGGTAGATCCGCACATCACCCTGGCGAGCGCAACGTTGCCCGCGACCACTCTGGGGGATACTTACCCGTCCCAGCAACTCGTAGCCAGCGGCGGTGTGCCTAGCGGCGGCCCATATACGTGGGCGGTGACGTCCGGCTCTCTGCCGACTGGTTTGTCGCTCGGCCCGACCACCGGCATCATCATGGGAACTCCGACGGTGTCGTCCTCGGCACCCTACACGTTCGGTGTGACTGTCACGGACAGCCTGGGCGCCGCGGCGTCGCAAACGTACAGTATTACGGTGAATGGGATGCCCGTGATCTCGCCAGCCCCACCCTTAGGCGCGGCCACCGCAGGTGAGGCATATTCGCAGACATTCTCGGTGGGCCCGGGAACGGGCACAGCGCCGTTCACTTGGAGCATTTCAACGCTTCCGTCGTGGGCTTCGTTCACTACGTCAACTAGCACCACGAGCGCCACCCTTAGCGGTACGGCGGTCGCGGGCACGTACGCCTTCACGATCAAAGTCGAGGACTCGGCCGCCGGCTTCAGGATTTACCAGGCCAGTTACACGCTGCTGGTGAATCCGGCGCCCGTCATCTCACCAGCGCCAGTCAGTTTACCCGCAGCCATGCAGGGTTCGCCCTATTCGCAGATATTCTCGGTGAGCCCGGGAACGGGCACAGCGCCGTTCACCTGGAGCGCCACAGGGCTTCCGACCTGGCTTACGTTCACTCCTGCGACCGCTACCCTCAGCGGCATGCCGCCCGCCGCGGGCTCGGTCAACTTCACGATCAGCGTCACGGACACGAATAACGTCACGACTTCCACGCCTTACACGCTGTCGGTGATTGCCGCCGGCCCGGCGATCGGCACCTCATCCCTGCCCAATGGCCAGTACAACTCGCCCTACACGCCATTGACCCTGTCGGCAACCTCCGGCACCGCGCCTTATACATGGTCGCTTGGAGCTGGTGGTGTTTTGCCCGCGGGCATGACTCTAAGTCCGTCGGGCAACATTTCGGGAACACCTGCCCAGGCGGGCATCTGGTCCATACCGATCACGGTGAGGGATGCGAATTCGTTAACCGCAAACACAACTCTGTCTCTCACAGTCGGTCTGGCAACGGGCTATGCCGGCAGCGGCAATTGCTACATGCCCTATCCAACCACGCCTATGTATTATTCGAGTAATGGCACCGCTGGACCGTGGAGCGTGACCGCCCCTGGGGCTCTGAGTGGAGGGATGACATTCCTTCCCGCAGTCACCGTCACCGTTGCCGGCTACGTCAATACCAACGGGACGAGTGTCACCTGGACCAGCAACCAAGGCGGCCAAAACGACCAGTTCTACTTGTCTCCCATCCCCTCTTCTATCGTGATTAACAACGTGGCCTACCCCGTGGCCTCTGTCAATTCCTCAACCACCCTGACCCTGTCGCAATCGGCGGGCGTGCAAAACGATGTTCCTTATTCTTACACTCTTCCGGCTGGCGGCAACATGCTGACGGGGTGCTTGAGCGGAGAATCTATTACCAGCGGTTCCTACCCGCTTCAGCTCACCGCGGGGACGTCCACGTTCACCCTGCCGTTACAGGTCGTAGCTGCGGACACCCAGGATAACGGCATAGTCAATGTCAACTCCGGCGGCATCGGGAACGATGTGCCGCCGAGCGGGTACCAGCAAGGGGTGGTTACATCCGGGCAGAGCTTCACCTTCCTTCCCGGGAATTATGCTGCGGATCCCAGTTTCAGCGGGAATGCGCTGGTCGGATTTACAAATACCGCTCCGCAGCTCTGCGGCACTTTTGGGAATCTGCCGAATTCGCTTACGGCCGCATCACAGGCGGGTCGCTACGATATCGCAATCGACGGGACGACCCAGGCGTGCCCTGTGGCGGCATTCCCGACGACTCCCGCACCGATCGTGTTCGAGTCGGTGGACGCACTGACCATCCCAGCGCTCTGGGGCTCAGCCACGATCTCAAGCGTTGTGCTCTCCTACTCGGGCAACCCCTCGGGCGCGTTCGCGGCTGCCAGTAACGTGCTTGAGATCACCAGCGGCGCCAGCCCGAATCCAGTGAACGTAAAATTTAACTACACAATCGTCGACTCCGGTTGTCCGGGTTGCATCGACCAGCTTGAGGTCGGTTTGAACACGGATCCGACCCCACAAACCTACGCATACAGCGGTTGCGGAGATTGTGGTGCTTCCGGTCCAGCCAACCTCAACATCAACGTGCCCAACACGCCGGGCCGATACTATATCGCGATCGATACCAGCGAGGATTACGGGTTCCTGTATTCCTCGCCATATTGGTGGAACGGGCAGCCGACTGCCACGCGATACATCGGAGTAGTCGACGTCTGGTAGTGAAGGGGTGGCGAAGAGCCTAGCGAACTGCGCTTCCGCTTGCTTCTAGCGAGCGGAGGCGCTTTTTCGCGTCGGTAGCCAGAGGATCGTTCACGCTCTTTTCGCGAGCCTTGAGGTAATTTTGGTAGGCTTCCGCTGCGCCCGGGCTCTGCAAGCCTTCGCGCCCGCGCCCGAGGTAATAATTCACCGGCACAAAATAGCGCCAGCTGGGCTCGTCATCCAGAAAGACCGCCGTCGCCTCACCACGCCGCTTGACACAAGCGTCAAATTCCGTGTCGGCTTCAGTGAACGCGCCCGCCTCTAAATACGCACGTCCCAGGCCGTAATGGCCGAGCCAGGTATCGGCGATCTTCTGGGCATCCTGAAAGGTGTGAACGGCCCCTCGATAATCCTTGCGCTTCATCTGGACTTCCGCTTCGATGAGCTTGCCATAAGCTCCCGGATCAGGCTCCAGGCGCTGGCTTAGCTTCTGACTCAACTCCATGGCCTTGTCACTCTTCCCGGCTTCGATGAAGACCATGGCCGCCGGATAGAGCAGGCTTTCGTCGGAGGTTCCGCTCACAGCCCGATCGGCGGCGCCGATTGCTTTCGTGTTCTGTCCCTTCATCAGCCATGCCTGAGCCTGCATCACATCCTTGGCGGCGGCTCGCGAAGCATCCTTGGCGGCAAGATCGGCGCGCACGGCCGGTTCGAGGATCGAAAGCGCCTCATCGGGCCGTCCCTGATACAGGGCCATATCCGCCAGGCCAACCGCGGAGGCGGAGGCCCCCCAGGCACTGAGCGGAGCCGCCTTACGATAAGTCTCGGCCGCGACCACCTCATCCCCCCGAGCAAGCTGTGATGTTCCCAAGCAGATGTATGCCTTTTCGAAACCGGGATTGAGCTGCAGCAGCCGCTCGGACTCGCGAATGGCGGTGTCAAAATCGCCGGCATACATCGCGAACAGGCCATAGTTATTCAGATAAAGGACATTGTTCGGGTAAAGCGCCACCACCTCGCGCTCCTCGTCCACCGCGCCGGTCATATTTCTGGCGTAGAAATCGGCCAGCGCCAGGTTGCCGATGCCAGCGGAATCCGCCGGAAACTGCTTCTCGAGAGCTTTGAATTGCTCGATGGCCTTGTCATAGTCGCGTTCCATCAAGTAGTAAGCGCCGCGGGTGCGGTACTTCTCGCGATCCGTCATGCGATCGATTTTCGACATGGCCAGCTTGAAGTTAGTCTCCGCCTCCTGTTTCCGGCCCGTGTTGGCGAGTATCACCGCCATTCCAGCATAAGCGCGCCCCAGCCCGGGATCGAGTTCAGTGCTGCGACGATAGGCCTGCAGTGCTGCATCCCACTTGCCCTGCCATTGCAGTTCTTGCGCGAGCGCATATTGCTGGGAAGCCTCGAGTGATTGCGATGAAAACGTCTCGGCGGCTGCGAGCTGCACGGATTTCGGCGTCACATCGCCCAGCGCCTTCCGAAAACCCGCCGCAATGCGGGCGACGGCGCGATTCAGTTCTTCCGGTGTCGACGCAGTAGCGCTCTCGCCGTCGATCACCTTATCGGTTCTCGCATCGATGACCCGAGCCGAGACGGCGTATTTGCTTCCGTCCTGGCGGATCGAACCCGCCACCACGACCCCAACGCCTTCTCGTTGGGCGATCAGGCGCGCTGAATTCTCGTCGAGTTTCGTAGAGCCCGAGAGCTTGGAAAGCGTTTTGCGTGCGTCGCCGCGCTTGTATGTAGTGATGAAGGACGCACCTTCTAGCGCCGTACTCAACATCGGTTCGAGAGTGCCATCGAGGACCGGATTGCCGGTCTGGTTGCTGAAATCGGAAACCAGAATCTTCACCGGAGCATGCGCCCCCGCAGATACTTTGTGACGGAGACTGTAAAGCAGCGATCCCGCCAACACGATGATCAACGCGGCCAGAACAGAAAGTGCCCTCCAATTGCTCGCATGGGGCTTCCTGATGCCCAGCCAGGTTTCCAGATCCCCGATCAGCGCTTCAATCGATTCGTAGCGATCCGCCGGGCTCAGTTGCATGCAGCGGGTAATAATGTCGTTCAAAGCGCGAGGCATCTGGGGATCGGCCTCGATCGGAGATGGCATCTGCTTCGCCCCGCGCTCCCCCAGCAGTTCTGCCAATCCTTCTTGCCGTGTCGGCATTTTGCCGACTGTGAGCTCGTACAGAATCAGCCCGACCGTAAACAAATCCGAGCGAAGATCGATTTTTTCGGCTCGCGCCTGCTCCGGCGACATGTATCGCGGTGTCCCCAGCAGCGAACCGACTCGCGTAAGAATAGCGGATTTTTCGACGTCGGATGGCGAGGCGTTGGACGGAGATGGCGCGGCTTGCTTAAGAAGTGCCGCCGTTTCCATGGAGCCTGCCAACCCAAAATCCATCACCGCCACGCGGCCCTGCTTGTCGATCATGATGTTCTGCGGCTTGAGGTCGCGATGAAAAATGCCCTGCCTATGAGCTGCTGCCAATCCATAACAGACCTGCAGCATGATTTCCGCGGCCTCTTTAGGGGGCAGCTTGCCACGTTCATCCAGGACGTCGCGGAGTTCCTGGCCGTCGATGTACTCCATGCTGATGAAACGCACGCCATCGGCGACTGCGAGATCATAAATCCGGACCGCGTTGCGGTGCGTGATCTGCTGCGCAAGCACTAGCTCCTGGCGGAAGCGTTGCAGGATTTCCGCACTTCCCGCCAGTTCGGGGCGAATCACTTTTAGCGCTACGATGCGATCCACCTCATTGTCGTGGGCTTGAAACACGGAGCCCATTCCGCCCTCGCCGAGCGTTTTCAAAATTTCGTAGCGGCCCCCAAGAACAGAGCCGGGCGCCAGCGAGACCCTTCGGTACGCGCTTGCATCGGAGGGGGTAAAGGGCTTCGACCAGCCCCGAGGCTCGGGGGTCGCCTGCGTGAGATCGTCAATGCCCTCGGCGAAATTCTCCTCAACGAACATCTGGGTTGCATCCGCATCGACGGGAGTGGCTGTGCCGCAGGCCGGGCACTGATATGCCGACGCAGGAACCGGGGTCTTGCATGCCGGGCAAAGCATGGGTTCTACCTAAGTTGACGAATTTTCTAACAGGCGGAGTGTGCCTGTCTCGGCGTCGATCCATCTTATCCTAAACGCCTCTACACCAACCCCGTAATCAACGCCCGGCGTTTTCTGACGGTCGGCGCTTCGCTGCATGCGAGCGCGCAACCGAAAAGAACGGCCGCTTTGCCTACTACTGGCTGAGAATAGCTGAGGAAAATTCCAGCGAGCTTCGGCAACGTACTCGCACCCTGACCGAGGAACTAAAATCCAAGATACGGGCAGAAGAACTAGCGACTCTGGAGCACAGTGTTATGGCGGTGGTCGAACACAACCGGCGGTCGACCTCCAAGCGGCCCGTGGAATTCATCAAGGGGAGCACGGCTTCTGCGTCCTTGCGGATCGCAATGTGAAACACCCAAAACGCTACGAAAGTAGGCCCCAGAATTGAGTATGAAAATTGCTTAGTCTGCGCGGACATCCCGATGGCGAGCAATGCATAGGTGTAGCACCGACGTGACCGTAGTTGCACGCAGGGGCCATTTACCTCGCCTCCGGATAAATCTAGGCTGTCGTTGAACAGCACCGTTAACAAGAAAAAGGGCTGTTCGGGGCTGTTCAAGCTAGCTTAAAACTCGCGTCCCACGACTGAACAGTCTGGGACGCTTTTTCTTGAGACAGCGAATTGTCTCGACGCCCACCGGCCCGCTCAAAGAGTCTAATGATTCCATAACAAATGTCGGCTCCCAGGCCCGGGTAGACTTTGGTGGCGCGAACCAACCAAAGAGCTCGGAGGAAAGGAGCCGAACATGCTGATTATAGATTCTCTCTTAATGTCAAGTTTTTCTCTCTAGGAGAGGTGCAGGAGAACCATCTCTCTTTTTCTGGTCGCTCAAGCACAAGCAGCAAGGGCACGGACCGCCAGGTGCAGCGCCCACAGCTTGGAGGCGTCGTACGGTTGATTGGTACGGAACATGACAAACAGAGCATGGAGAAGTTTCCGCATGATCGCCACGACAGCTTGCATCCGAGCTTTACCGCGAACTAATAAGTTTTGATAGAAGCCTCGTAGATAGGGATCACGGCGCAGGGCGACCAGCGCCGGCATGTAGAGAGCACGCCGGCGCAGCAAGTTCTTTCACCTCGCGATGCGGCGGGGGAGAAAGATCGCGAAGGTGGCGATGGCCCGGAAACTTGCGGTTCATCTGTACTGGATGTGGCGCGAGGGATGGGACTACAAGCGGTGGAAGAAGTTCGGCAATGCTGCGCGCACTAACTGGATCGGGCCGAGCGGATTGGCGGGGAGCTGGTGTTGGAATCGAACCTTAGAGCCTGCGAGGAAGGCTGGCCGCGGGAACACCAGCCGATTCCGAATTGATTGCACAAAGAGGTGTGTCAATTCTTTTGTGTAAACGGCCCGGTTTTGTTTTTGGGGATGGGTGCGCGAGGGAAGGGGCAGCGTCCCTCCCCTCGCCCAGCGATGTAGAAAGATTCTGCGCTCTCATGACGCAACTCTCTCCAGGGCCGGCATTCGTTCCGGCCACAGAATCGTGAAGTGGTTCAAGGCTTCCCGCCAGTGGTGGATTGGCA